>Ga0315545_1000072_pt1 | contig 96234 bp, 59 predicted proteins | sample SalMarSW160210MG_FD_203096 | JGI IMG/M metagenome (GOLD analysis project Ga0315545, IMG submission 203096) | Salt marsh sediment microbial communities from the Plum Island Ecosystem LTER, Massachusetts, United States - Salt Marsh Sediment SW1602-10 ... | reverse complement strand
GACATTCGTCGGTAGTTGTGCCCGTCTCCGTGGACTCCACTGTCAGGCGGAAAGTCAGGGCGTAACCGATGTCACGGACCGGGGAGTCGAAGGTGCACGTAGCGTCGCCCGGATTGACGAGTGTTACCACCGGCTCGTCGGCAATGATGACCTGTTGCCAGGCAAAGCTGGTCGCGTCGGGGGGGGCCCAGCCCTCGAGGGCTACCGTGTCCCCTGCCTCGACCCACTGATCGGAGCCGGCGTCGGCCCCTCCGACCCAATTATACAAATCCACAACCTCGTCCTCACTCAAGGCCCGGTCATAGACGCGGATCTCGTCCATAATCCCGTCGTACCATCTCGCCATTTCGGCCTCCCAAACTCCGATGGCCATGGGACCGAACCAAGGCTCGGCGCCTGTGCCTGTGGTTGTGGCCTCCAGGACGCCGTTGACATAGACCTTTAGCTCCCCCCCGTCAAAGTCGTATGCCATCGCAACGTGGTACCATTGGTCGGCCTGCACAACAGTGGTGCTATTTATGCCTAATCCGCCGTTCACGTCAAGATTCAATAAACTGGTGACAGCCCTTAAATGGAAATGAGGGGTACCAGTGGTCCAGGTATCGGTGTGCATCACCGCCCTGTAAGTAGTGTCGGGCGAGTACGGTAGATTTCGAGCATAAATCCAGAGGGCGTACGTGAAACTTCCCCGAACGATTTCGGGATTAACGTCAACCCAGGTAGATGAGCCGTCAAAATCCAGGGCGCCCTGTACAACCCCGTCTACCCACAGCACCGTACCGCCGATGGGGGCGTCGTAACCGTTGCCGGAGCTGTCGTGAGCGGTTGTGCCCTCACCTTCATCAAAGCTCCATTGAGCCACCAGACCTTCTTTAACATCCGCATTTGCGACACCCACAGCCAATCCCACGCTCAGCAACACAACAAAGATGTAGTTTACGATTGCTTTTCCCATTTTTAGACCCTCCAATTTTCTGGCGTTCGGCTCGGTAGTGTCCTGGGGATGGATGCTGTCTGGTTCGACGTTCTCATTTTGCCACCCCCCTTGACGATGGTTAGTTAACTTACGAAATTGAAGCAGTTTCGCCGAGGTTTGGCGCGCTCGGGGACGTTTTGTTTACTCGAGCCGCCATCCGGCTGCGACCGCTCTCAAGAGTTCAACGACGCCGGCCGATGGAGACGGCGCGGCACTCAGCCGAAAAGAGCACCGACGACGAGCCTGAGATGGAGAGGAGTGTCACACCGCAGCGAGGTTCTAATGACAAGAAGAACGTAAAAACAAGCAAACTACATCGCCCTTCGCCGCGGGAACGCCCAAACATCGCACCACCCTCCAGGTCATCGCTCCCTCAAGCCGCTTCGCATCAGAAAAAGCGGCGGTTTTGCGAAGGAGCCGATGGTTTGTGGCGATGGCTCACAGTCCGCCGATTCCATCAGTTGCTTTCTCGTACCGCGCGGCATACACTATTGTCAATGTTTTTCTTTGCAGGAGTGTTGCTGTATTTCAGTGGCGGCCGGGACCTGTTTCCATCGTTCTTTCTCAGGCACGTGATCCGGGCTCAATACCGCAGCAGACTCACATTTCTGCCAGGCTTTAGCTGGCACCCCCGTTAGCGACCCGCTTCAGCGGGTGGTTACAGGGCGCGCCTTTTCCCTCTCTGGAGCCGGCTTTAGCCGGGCTTCTCGACTAAAAGGATTCATCCATGCCGGAACATGTTTTCCACGACATCTGTCCTCACATCGTCTGGCACACGAACAACGACCAGCGGCCAGAGATGACGTTTCCGGCTGGAAGGACGAGAAGCCGCCAGGGGCTGGTGAGAATGGCTGAAGCCCCTGACCCCGCTGAAGCGGGGCTGAAGCCGGCTTAAAGAGGCCGGGCCGCATACCGAGCACGGGCTGAAGCCCGTGCCTAACGGGAGCGCCGGCAGCGAACCGAGGGGCCGGTCGGTCACGAACTTCGTTCACCCGGAGGCCATGAAAATGCTCTTCAGGCCTATGCTTTGGCGCAGGAGCCCGACTATCCAACGCCCAAGGTTTGTTTCCCGGAGACTGTTTCAGTATCCACCGCGAGGCTGCGGGGTGGACATTATTATTCTCAGGGCAGGATGGTGGCGTTGTTGATTATAAATACGGCTGCGTTCCCGCGACAAAGATCAACTCCGCGTACCGCGGAGCTTTGGGCCATGCTTTTCTGCGAGAGGTTGCTCACATCTGTGCTGTTTCGCGCTCCGGCCTGTCCGTGTGCTAAGTTGCGTATTAGGGAGGTGCAAAGAGGAAAAGGCCTTGAAACATATCAGGTTTTTCATCCACAATACGTGGCCGTAGCTACGAACACCTGTATTAAGGGTCGGGCACCTCCTGTCACAGGATTATCAAAAAACGATTGAGGGGGAACACAAAGATGGATCGCAGAGAGTTTCTATCGCTGGGTGGCGTTTGTGCAATAGCCACTATCGTGCCTTCTCGTTTAAACCAGCCTCTCGCGGAGAAGGAAAGCCACGGCACAAGCCGCAAGGCAGTTATGAAGGTCGGGACGCAGATGGGTCCCACGTCTGACGAGATGTTGCAGTTCTTTGCCCGGCACGGAGTAACGAACATCTGCGGCTATCCCCCTCGTCCGGGGGCGAAGGGCTATTGGGACCTCGATGACCTGTTGAGGCTCAGGGAGCGCGTGGAATCGCACGGCATCGCCCTGGACATGATTCCTTTGCCCCTTAGCTCCCGCTACATCACCGCTGCAGAAAATCCGAACATCATGCTTGGCAAAAGTCCCCAACGGGACAGGGAGATCGGTAACATCTGCGAAATGATCCGCGTGGCTGCGAGAGCTGGGATTCCCGCCATCAAGTACAACCTCACAATCCTCGGCGTTCTACGGAGCAAGCCGACGGCGGGAAGAGGGGGCTCCAGTTACAGCACGTGGGTTTATGGCAAGGCGAGGCAGAGCCCACCTCTCACAGAAGCCGGACTTGTGCCTGCGGACCTGATGTGGGAGCGCATCACGTATTTTCTCGAGCGGGTCATCCCCGTTGCAACGGAATACAAGGTTCGCATGGCTTGCCACCCCCACGATCCCGGGGTCCCTCCAGAAGGCTTTCGCGGCGTGGCTCGCGTCCTGGGAACGGTTGACGGTCTCAAGAGATTCGTCTCCATCGCAGAAAGCGACTATCACGGCCTAAACTTCTGTCAGGGGAGTATTGCAGAGATGCTGCAGAATCCTGCCAGCGAAATCTTCGACGTCATTCGGTACTTCGGCGCGAGGAGAAAGATATTCAACGTCCACTTCCGCAACATCCGTGGAAAGCGAGACAGCTTTCAGGAGGTTTACCCGGACGAGGGCGACGTGGACATGCTTCGGGCTATGAGAGCGTACAAGGAGGGGGGATACAGCGGCATGGTGATGCCCGATCACGCGCCGAGGCACGCTCAGGACCGAAGGGGCCTTCAGGCTTTCGCGTTTGCCTTCGGCTACATCAAGGCGCTCATCCAGGCTGTGAATGCCGAAGTCTGATGGTTTCGGTCGTTCAGGGGTTCCACAGCGAGCAATCCTGGCATCCCCATTTTCTCAGACCTGCACTCGGCGACAGGTCAAGACCGCAGGCCGGTCAGCTACGGGAAGCCGAAATCAGCGTGGGACTTCGCCCTCGATTTTCATGTACGCTTTTCTGTCCAGCAGTTTGATTTCTTGCAGAACAAGACCGTAGTGACTGCCCGGGGGCTTTTCGCGTACTTGAACACCTTTCGCCCAGTTTCTTGCGAAATTGGCCGAATAACACAGCCACGCCTTGCGGCCGTCGTCTCTAATGAACTTCGAGGGGATATTGAGGAAATAACCCTGCTCACCAAAATCCTTCAAGTAGGTCACGAGCTTCCAGGGGCCGGTGATTCGAGCCGATTCGAGGATATATGAGCTCATTTTCGCGCACGTCGGCCATCCGTCGGTCACGCACATGAGATATTTTTTCAGTGGAGCGTTGTATGTTATCGTGACGCTACCACAGTTGTTGTTCCAATCCACAAGCGGCTTGATTTTCGAGAAGTCCTTTGCCCAGATTGGCTCGCCCGTGGCGTTGTGCCCGCCAAAGAACTCATACTTGGAAGGGTCGTTGATGTTCTCGACGCTTGGCTTGACACGGATAAGATAAACCTGATCTCCGGTTATCCAGCTCAGATTGGCGTATCGCGGCTTAGGGTCGTTGGCTTCTGCTCCGTCGCCGACCAAATAGGCTTTGCCGTCCGGTGAATGTTCCATGTTTTTGCCGAAGTCCACGAAGTGCGGCGCCCCAATCTTGACCGGTCCCATGAACTCGGCAGGTTCCGGGAAGAGTGGCTTGGCGGGCGTGTGCGGTGTGTCAATCCAGGTCTTTCCGTAGTCAGTAGAGACACGAAAACCGGGCATCGGGCCGAGAACCGGCCAGTTCCAAACTGCTCCCTCGTGTTCAACTCGCCCCGCAGGCCCGAGACAATACGTGCCGTAATACCAGACTCCATTATAGACGAGACTGCCGCAGGGATACCGTCCCTGATACGGATACGGATCGCCCTTGACCAAGCCCAGATTCTTCAGTTTAAGGTTGACGGGGTCGTCTCCGGTCATAACGGCGTGGCCGGTTGTGGCATTCCTTCCGCCGGAAGATGAGCCGACACCCTCGACCTGGCCGTCTGTCCACGGCGAGTAAAGATTACCGTCCGATGCCCACGAGGGATACCATGTGTCGGCGACATGATAGTCGCTGTGGAGTCCGGTAAAAGCAATACCGACGATGTCCTGCGATTGCTGAAATGGGCAATCTCCGGGTGGCTGTGATGGCCAGATCACCGGTGACCGCGTCCGTGACTCAGGCTTCGCGGCCTTCTCAGCCGCCAGGGTGCGCCACGGCGACACCGCTATCGTCAGTCCCAGAAATAAGAGTACTCCTGCCTTTGCACCCATTTGTTCACCTTTCCTTCCTTGCGCGAATTCAACCACCAAAAGCGATTCGTTGACAAGCGCGAACTGATTATCGGCAAATCGTCTGAGCGCGAATGAAGATAGCTCCAACCTGCCGGGCTGTCAATACATCAACGCGCACGAAAAATCGAATTGAGGAGAGCCTATTGCGCCCCTTCAGGGCTTTTGTATTTTATCACATGCTGTTCCCAGGGCGTTGCCCTGGGCTAAGGTATTGCGCCCTTTCAGGGCTGAAGATTGCTCTTGGGTCGCCCTGTAAAGGCAGACTTAATAAAGCTCAGGGCAACGCCCTGAGAAAGAGCCCCCGTTGAAGAATGATGAGCCCTGAAAGGGCGAGATATGTGCCTCACGACTCGAAAGATTTCTCCAGGCCAGTTCAAATAGCCCGGCATCTTCTCCTTTTTCCAAAGGGTGGCGTGGAAGCTGGGTGGCGATTCCCGCACGGGTTAGGTCCAAGGACAGTTCCGCCACTGAAATGGAGCCGCACCCAATAAAAGGACGTGCCATTGGCATGACATAGGACAATGCGCGTTCATCTCGTCGCCCTGCAGCAACAGATGCGGAGCCAGTGATTATCTCGGGAGATTGACAGGCTGCCCCCATCGTTTTGCCCAGTGCATAGTGGACATAAACTTGGGAGACTTTGCGGGGTCCTCGTCATAATATTGCATGATTCCCCAGCTTCCCCATTTGCTCCACCTTCCAACCGAGGCAAAGTAACAAAGCAGGCCGCCGCCCGCCTCCATCCACGCCCGATAGTACTTGTCGTAGATGTGGCCCATCCTCGGATGAGCATTGGCGGCGTGGAAGAGCTTGGTCATCGTCTCGTTGTCCTGTCCGCCTGCCACGCCGACCATGTGCTGCCCTCCTTCATAAGCAATCAGTTTCAGACCATACTTGTCGGCCACCCTTTTTGTCTCTTGGATTGCCCGAATTGATTTTGGCAGCGACTGCGTCTCGAGGTACTCGAGCGCGTTATCCGCGGTCCATTTCGCAACCTCGTCGGCCGTTAGGCTCTTGCCCACGCGGGGCACGCTCATGCCGATGTATGGCGCAATGGCCAGCGCATCGGCGTGCTTGTAGGCGTCGTGGTAGGGGAGAACAATCCTCTCCATCCACCAGGTGTTACCGGATTGCCAGGCGAGTACGCCGACAAGCCGTTCGCGTCCGCCAAATACTTCCTGCCAGATTTTGAAGATTTCCACTGAGCGTTCGGCATAGTACATGCCGCCGCCTTCCCACGGACGCTCCTTGGGGCCCAGGCCAAGCTCCTTTGCCTTCTCCCAACTGTAGCGGGTTTGAGCAAACTGCGAGTTCCAGACTTCGTTGGAGTACTCGACGTAAACCTTCAAATCCCGATTCAGTCTGTCTTTGACCATCTCGGCGAAGTTACGAACGTAGTCGTCGTCCGCCAGGTGCGGCATGCAGAACCAGGCATCAGTTTTAAGGCGATTGCACAGGTCTATCATCAACTCAAGTGCGATGCCTCTCTTCGAAAAGGTGGCGTCTTTGAGCGTGGGCCGCTCCGACCATTTGCTAATCTTGGAGCCGTTCGTATGCATCCAGTCCATAAATCGCAGGCAGGCCATGCCCTTCCACCGATTGAGGAATACCGGATGGAACGGATTCGTTTGGTACGTCTTCTCGAAGCCCGGCATTATCACCCGGATGTTGCGAATGTAGTTGTGGGGATTGGTTGCGAGGAGTCTGAGATGAAACCCGCCTTTCGACGGCTCAACCTCGATCACCATCCGGCCGCGTTGCCCGGACGCCACGGTCGCCGCGTTCCAGACCTGTAGCTGACCTTCGCCGTCGTAGAGCACCGTATAGCGCCCGGCGGGGTAATGGCCTCCGGCGATAGTGCACAGCGGCGTCTCAGCCGAGCAATTGGGTTCCAGCGTCTTGACCCACCCATGTTCGTCCAATTCCAGTTTGGGTCCCTTGCCCCACGGTCGGCCCTTTCTCTGGCTCACCCACGGCCGCGAAAAGCGGAATACGTCAACGAACGGCAATTCACTGTTCCAGTCCGCTGGCCCGCTCAGGTTCATGCCCAGCCGCGCCGCGGCCGCCGGAATTGGTGCGGCTGCCGATGCCTGCGTCGAGAGCGCTAATCCTGTAACGATAGCCCAAGCAATTTGAAAAGCGCGAGTTAATAGAAGAGGCATGGTCTTGTTCTCCCAGATGGGGAATCCGGTTCAAGGGAAACTGATTTTAATGCTCTTTGCCGGAAGCGACATCCCGCCGATACTTACTCGCTGCTGGCGATGTTGCTGGCGGCAGCCCGGATTGCCACAACGCCGGCTGCGCGGCGGATGCGGCAAGACCACGGCATCAGGGAGCTATGTCCAGTCCCTTCAACCCTGTGGAGACCTGAACCTCTATTCGGCCCTCTTCGCTAACGCGTCTGGTGATGATAGTTTCGGTACGAGGTAGAGACTCGACCAGTTTGAGTCCCTGTTCGGCCCCCATGATGGAGATGGCGGTGGCGAGGGCGTCCGCGTCGGTACAATTATCGGCGATGACCGTGACGCTGCAAACGTCGTTGGAGATCGGTTTTCCCGTACGCGGATCAATGAGATGGCAGTACCTTTTCCCCTCCACGAAGAAGAAGTTCATGTAATCTCCCGAAGTGGCGACGGCTTTGTTCGACAATTCGACAACGGCAAGATACTTCCGCTTGGTGGGATGGAGCATGCCGATTCGCCACGGTTTGCCATTTTTGTTCCTGCCGATGGCGCGGGCCTCCCCACCGATCTCGACGAGAACATCACTCAGCCTCTTCCGTGTCAGGACTGCTATCGCTCTGTCCACAGCGTAACCCTTCGCTATGCCCGCGAGGTCCACTTTCATTTCGGGGTCTCTTTTCATCAATCTACGAGCAGTGCGGTCGAGGGAGAGCTTCTGGTAGCCGACGTGCGACAGCGCGCTGCGGATTTCCTCCTCTGAGGGCACGAGAGGCTCTCTCGCCGGCCAGAAGCCCCAAACCGTGCTCAGGGGGAGTCCTGTTACGTCAAAAGCTCCCCCGGTCAGGCGGGCGATCCTCTGCGATTTTTCAAGCACGGTGAAGGTCATTGGGTCAACTTGCAGCCAGACGTTGGCGCCGCCTCCGTTGAGGCGAGAGACGTCGCTATCTCTCTTGTACTTGCTCATCAGAGCGTCTATCTTGTGAATTTCCGCGAAGGCAGCCCCGATGGCGGATTGGACTTCCTTTTCTGACATCCGATTGGAAATAGCCGTAATCCTCGCCGTGATGGGCCCCATGACCTGCTCTTCCATCCGGCACACGCTACGACATCCAAAGCAGAAAAAGGCGGATTCGATTAAAAGGGCGATTCGCAGAAAGAACATCACTTTTCAGCTCCTCCCAACAATGTGCCACGCTTATATGAGAAAGGCGTGCGCCAGTCAAGGGGAAAACGGCGTCGCATGTATGGCCTCAGTCTCGGGCGGATACCCCATCGAGGCGGGGGAGAGAACAAGGGAAAAGCAGAACAACGCAAAGGCGCAAAGGCGCGCAGGGGACAGGAAGGTCCCTTTGTGCTACCAAAAGGGCAGACAGGCATTTATTCCTTGCCAAAACGGTGAGATTGTGATATAACTATCGGGCAGAAGGGATAGCGAGCTTTCTGCTCTGCGTCTCTGCCCCGCTCAGGGCGGGGCTGAAACATATAAGGGTGTTAAAGGCGGACGCGCAGAGGAGCAGGAATCTGACGCGAAAAAAGCACGATGAAGAACTTCAAACGTCTCCCGCAGGAGATAGCTTCGGACATTGGCAGGGGAATCCTCAACTGGACCGATTTCGGCGTCTTCAGCCACCTTCTGCTCGAGTGCGACTGGCGGGATTACTCCATCCGCACCTCCGCCCGGTGCATCGCCGAAGTGCTGGGCATGTCGTCCCAGACTGCGAGGAGAAGCCTCAGCAAGCTCCGTGATCGGGGCTGGATCACAACCGCGTGGGGGCGTGGACGTCGCGGCCCCTACCGCATCGAGGTGCACAGCGAGAGAGCTTTGAGCTCGGAACCCGAGGCTCGGGCCCCTGCCCGCCGGGCTGAGCATGGCGATGAGCATGGTGGGCAGCATGGTAGTGAGCATCATCCTGAGCATCATTTCCTCGACGAGAAACAGCACAACTCTGAGCGTCGTGGTCAGGATGGTCGTGCGCATCATAGTGAGCGTCGCGGCGAGCCTCCCTCCTCTCTAAATAATACATACATAGATAATAGAGGGGGGGACCCCTCCGCCTCTCATGTAGAAACGGATTCCAGCCGTTTGGAAACGAAGCGGCAAGATGCCGCTTCCACGATGATAAGGCACTATTGGCGGAAAGTCTGCCCATTCGCGACCAACATAACCGACGAGAAGGCGGATGGCGTCTTCCTCGAAGCTCACAGCGCGGGGATAACCTGGCGGAGGATGCACGAGCTCATTGACGAGCACAAACGTCTCAGCGGCGATAAGGGTGCGGCGCCCTGGCGGATTCTCAGCGAGGAGCTGAAAAAGGTCCGCAGGGAAGCCGGGCAGAGGGCGAGCCTGCACGGCGACACGTGTCGCATGTGCCAGGACGGCGCGATAAACTACACCGTCAGCACGAGCGACGGTCTCGATTATCGCCGGCTTCGGTGTTCCTGTAAGCTCGCTGAGGCGAGGGCTACGAGAGGGGCGAGACCACTCGCGGGCTTGCGACTGCTGGACGAGGTGTTCCCGCCGAGTGAGCGGAAAAAGTACGGAATCGTCGCGCGGAACGGCTATCTGCGCGTGGCCCGCCGCGCCTGCAGGCGCGGCAGGAAGGGGACCTTTTTGGACCATTTAGTCTGGGACGAGGAAAAGAACGAACCCGCGGAGCCTGCGCTGGAGCGTGCCGACACCGCGCCGAAGGACAGGGGTTAGGGGTCAGGGGTTAGGGGTTAGGGGTTAGGGGTCAGGGGGCAGGGGTCAGGCGTCAGGGGCCAGGGTTCCGTCCGTGCAAATCCGCAGTCCGCAATCGGCAATGCGCGATGCCCGACCCCCGATCCCCGATCCCCGACCCCCGGTCCCGGATCCCCGCTCCCTCTCCTGCCTCTGCGCTCTCTGCGATCTCCGCGGCGAAAAGATTTCGAAAACTGCACAGTACGCACAGTAGAAACGGCTTCCAGCCGTTTGGAAACAAAGCGGCAAGATGCCGCTTCCACGATGATAAGTCGGAAACGGGCGGGGGCACTTCGGCGCAAGAAAGGAGGATGGGAACGTTTTCCCATCCTCCCTCAGGGCACCACTGGGCGCGGAGTATCAGAGCGTGTGGCCGGCTACCGCCTTGGCGCAGGCGGGGTCAGTACCCACAGCGTTGATCGTATAGCTTGACGCGAACGTTTTCTCCGAGTCCGCGGGGCAGATGACCTTCGCTGTCGTGCCTTTGATGTAGGCGTCAATGTCCCCGGCGACGCACGCGGCGGCTGCGGCCTGGTTGTCATTGAGAGCCCACTGCTCTTTGGCGGAGTCAATCTGCCGCAGGTTGTTGATGCAGGCGTTCTTCTGCGATTCCGTTCTTGCCTTGATGAAGCTCGGAATCGCGATTGCCGCCAACAGACCTATGATTGCCACGACAATCATGATCTCGACCAGTGTGAAACCTTTTCTTCCTTTCATCTCTTTTCCCTCCTCCTCGTTTTGTGTTGGTTGATGCTTGATTGCGAATTAGAAGTTCGTGTTTTCATGTGTGGAGACACAACTTCCATGCCAACCCTGCCCCCCCGCTCCATCGCCTTCATAACGCACGCCGCCATCGGCAGTTAGCCCTTTCACCGCCCTTCCGGCGGATAGCGCACGCCCTTCGTTATTTCTCACGGATGACAAAAATGCCCCTGGGGTCTATCAAAATTGAGAGGAGAGCGGCATTTCGGATTTCGGATTGCGGATTGCGGATTGCGGAACCGGGATTCCGGATTGCGGATTGCGGAACCCGGATTCCGGATTGCGGATTGCGGACCCGGGACTGTGGATTTCCCATTTCGCATTTCGAATTGGGGATGGGGGGGGCCGGATTTCGGATTTCGGATTGCGGATTGCGAAGTCGGAAATCAGGACTTTGCAATCGCATGCGGGAGGCTAAGTAGTCCTGTTCGCAAATACGGTGACGCATTGTCCTATGCGCAAGGAGGAAGCTCGAGACAGGATAACCCCGCCTTCGGCGGGGCATGCTTCGAGGCATGGTAGGAATCCCGTAAATCCTCTCGGAAATTCTCTCGACAGGATAACAGGATATACAAGATAATGAAAATCCTGTCGATTCTCTGAATCCTCTAAATCCTGTGAATCCTGTCATAACCTCCTCGGCGCAAGGCGCGACTGAGGGCTGAATCTCAACACCCAATCCGGGTCTCCTACGACGGGGAAGTTGTTGGAAAGCTCGTGGCGGACATTGTGGTCGCGGTACGGTCATCGTGGAACTGAAATCCGTGAGGCGCCTCGTCAGCGCTCACGAGATACCCCGCGAAACGCGGGGCAGGCCTTGTCTTGAATTTCGGAGAAGGGAAAGTTGAAGTAAAGCGAAAGGTCAAGGACCTTTCGCAGGGATAAATAGGATTCCAAAAATCCCGTTCATCCTGTTATCCCGTCAAAAAAGATACGTCACCGAATTTATGAATTGGAGCGCTAAAAGTCGTTTATGCCAAGCTGGTCGAGCTTTCGGTAGAGGGAAGGGATGCTTATTGAGAGGATTTCGGCGGCTTTTTTCTTATCGCCCTGTGTCTGCCTGAGCATGTTCCGTATGTGCTTGCGCTCGGAATCTCTCACGACGGTCTTCAGAGTCTTATCGGCGGCGGCGCCGTTCGAGCCGTTCAGGAGCCTCGGGGGAAGGTCCTCCGGCAGAATCACGTCGCCCTCGCAGAGAGTAGTGGCTCTCTCGATGACGTTTTCGATCTCTCTGATATTTCCGGGCCAGTCGTGGCTCATCAGCACAGAGACAGCCTCGGGGCTGATTTTTCTGTTTTTGCCGGTTTTCTTATTCTGCTCGTCGAGGAAATGCCTCGCCAGCAGCGGAATGTCCTCCCTCTTTTCCCGGAGGGGAATGACCTCGACGGGGATGACGCTGAGCCTGTAATACAGGTCCTCCCTGAAAGTGCCTTTCCTGACGCACTCCACGAGGTTTTCGTTGGTGGCGGCGACGACCCTGACATCAATTTTCCTCTGCTGATTGTCGCCGACCCTTTTTATCTCCTTTTCCTGAAGGACTCGCAGGAGCTTCGACTGCATGGCGGTACTCATGGCGCTTATCTCGTCGAGGAATATCGTCCCCTTGTCGGCAGCGACGAATAGCCCTTGCTTGTCCACATAAGCCCCGGTGAATGCGCCTTTGACGTGCCCGAAGAGCTCCGACTCAAGAAGTGGCTCGGGAAGAGCCGCGCAGTTTATCGGCTCAAAAGCCTTATCCCGCCGTTTACTGTTGTAATGGATTGCTCTCGCGACAAGCTCCTTGCCGGTGCCGCTCTCGCCGTAGATGAGGATAGTGCTGTCAGTGGGAGCTACCTTCCGGATGAGGGAGAAAAGCTCCTGCATTTGCCTGCTGGAGCCTATCAGTCGGTCGAAGGTGTACTTCTGCTGGATTTGATGCTTGAGATTGCGATTCTCCTCGATAATAGACCTCTGCTCGAGCCCTCGCCGAACGAGAAGGCGAAGCTCATCCATCTTGAAAGGCTTTATCACGTACTCGAAGGCGCCCTTTTTCATGGCGTCAATTGCGGTTTGGATGGAGGCATACGCCGTCATCATGACGACGACGATCTCCGGGTCAATTTCCTTTATTCCCTCCAGGAGGGCTATTCCGTCCATCGGCATCATTTTGATGTCGGCGATAGTCAGGTCAACGCTATCGTTTCTGACGATGTCCAACGCCTCCGGCCCCGAAAGAGCCGTCAACACCTCGTATCCTTCCCGCTTGAACATTATCGAAAGGACATCGAGGATGCTCTGTTGGTCGTCAACGATTAGTATGTTAGCGCTCTGATTCATAAGTTCGGGGACGTATCCTTTTTTCGACATCCATGATAAGTTTCCTTCAAGGGTAAAAAGAGTTACCCTTGCCCTGACGACTTCTCGATGACGCAGGCGGCGCCCCCGTTAGGCACGGGCTTCAGCCCGTGCTTTGGCGTGCGGCGCAGCCTGTTTAAGCCGGCTTCAGCCGGGCTTCTGGGCCAGAGGCTTTAGCCATTCTCACCAGCCCCCGGCGGTTCTTGGCCCTTGCAAGCGGAAACGTCATCTCTGTCCGCGCTCTCCAGGCGCTCGTACGCGGTTCCCTTCGCATGGTGCTCCTTCTGGTTTGCAATATATTCCGCCACAAACGGCAGATTCTTGCGGCCAAAGCTGACCACCCCGAAGCCGCGCTGCCAATACAACGCCTTGAATCCCTTCTGTCTGTTAATCACTCTCGATGAGGCGCCCTTCAGGTCGCCGGTCAGATCGCTGATGCTGACAAACGGCTCGATGCTCAACGCAAGGTGGATATGAGTCTCCGTGCCACCGATCGCGTGCAAGAAAACACCTTTCGTTTGGGCGCAACGGCGCCGGAGGAACTCGTGCACGGCTCGTTCCGGGGCGCCTTTCAACAGCGGCTCGTCGTTCTTCGTATGCCAGACGATGTGAAGGCAGATGTCGTGAAAAACATGTTGCGGCACGGATGAATCCTTTTTGGCCGAGAAGCCCGGCTAAAGCCGGCTCCGACGGGAATATATAGCACATCCGATGGCCCACCGGCTGAAGCCGGTGGCTAAAGACTGATGCCTCGGATTGTGCGCGGTCAAGCTGTTCCATCGCCTACACCCGGCGTGTGTGTGCCATTATGCGGATCGCCGAAATCCGCAATCCGAAATCCTGTTATCCTGTCCAGAAAGCTCCTTTCACACAACACTATACCGTACTGTATTGCAGATTGCGCGTTGCCGATTGCAAACCCGAGATCGCAGATTGTAGATTGCAGATTGCCGAAATCCGCAATCCGCAATCCGAAATCCGAAATCCACTGAGGCCGCCAAGGCGTTTATCCGCGTAGGCCGCACGCAGGCTGTCCGGCGACGGCAGCAGGCGCCGGGAGCAATGCGCCCTTCCGGTTTCCCGAGCTGGTTATAAGGGGTCTCCCGTCCGCGGCCCCGTCGCGCTCTGGATGAGCGGCTACGCGCGCAGCAAAGTCAGGTTCGTCATCAGCGTCGCCGACTCTCTGCCTTGTCGGAATCACAACGGTGACGGATGTGCCCTTTCCTTCTTCGCTGATGATGTCCATACGCCCACTATGTTCCCTGACAACTTTTTCTGCTATGCACAGCCCGATTCCGACGCCGTTTTTCTTCGTCGTGAAAAATGGGTCAAAGAGCCTATTCAATTGTTCCTGAGGAATGCCGGGGCCGGTATCTGTGACTGTCACCGAACAGAAATTCTTGTCAGGGGTATCGGCATCAATTCTTATCGAGATGGTTCCGCCCCCGTCAACGGCATCCAGTGCGTTGCTAAGCAAGTTAAGAAAGACCTGCGCCATCAACCCCTTGTCCGCTGAGACGACCGCAGGCCGAGGCGAACTAATGAGATTCACGAGCACGTTGCGGGGAAGTTTCCTTCCGCGATCCAGCATTTCCATGGAGTCTTTGACTATCTCACAAAGGTTCTCTTTTTTCATGTCGAGGCTTCCCTTTTTGGCGTATGCGAGGAAGTCCTCGATGATTCTGTTGAGACGATCCGATTCCTTCAGCACGATAGAAAGCAGTCCTCTGTTGGTCTCGGAAAGCCCCGGCGATTCCGCGAGCATCTCGACTGAGCCCGTGATAGAGGTGAGCGGATTTCGAATTTCATGAGCTATTCCCGCTGCCAGTTCGCTCGCGGTGCGGAACTTCTCAATGACTCGCAACCTCCTCTCAAGCTCCTTGACCTGAGTGAGGTCGGAAAACACCATCACTTTTCCCACCGGTTCGCCCGAACCGTTCGTAATGGGGGACAGATTGAACCCGATAGGAATTTTTATTCCGTCGGCAGTTCTCGCCTGAAGTTCCGGCTTACCACCCTGGGCAGGTTCAGCGGCGGCGATGGCTTTGTCCAAAGCTTCCTCGAGGGACCCGCTCTGCCCGTCCACGAAGAACGACCATAAGCTCTTATTATACATCTCCTCCAAAGAAAAGCCGAGAATGTTTTCGGCGGCCGTGTTGAGGTAGATGATGATGTCGTTGTTGTCAGTGGTAATCAAGCCGCTATTCATGCTGGATAAAATCAAGTCGCGCAGGCTCTTCAGGTCCCTGAGTTCCTCCTTCTGGCTTTTCAGCATATTCGCCAGGTGCCCGCATAGATAGCCCACCATGCAGAAAATTATGGTGCGAGCATATAGCACGTAGAAAAGCTCAACGTTGCCTGCCCGAGTTCCGGGCGACAAACGATAGCGATGGAAAAGCACCGTCGCCGCGTACAAAATGCTGCTCAATAGCGCGATGGATATGCTTTCCCGAAGCTGAAAGAACAGGCTGGCGGTGGTGATGGGGATGATATACAGAAACCCGAACTTGCTATCCTCCCACCCGGTCAGAGCGATTAACAGGGTAACCATGAAAACGTCGGCGAAAATCTGTATGTTGGCAAACAGCTTCGGATTGAAATGCCACTTCAGCAGAAGCGCGTACAAGAATGTCAGGGAGAAGAGGGCGCCCGTGAACAGGTAGAGGCTCGGTGCGTACGCCCGGCAAAGTATCGGTCCGACGAGGGAGACTGCTCCAGCAAACAGCAGCCGGATAAGCAACATGGCGCGAAGCTTGCGCTCCACTTCCGACTTCGCTGCGGTGGGACTCTCGATAGCGAGGTTGAGCCCCTCGGCTGCGTTGGTCGTTGTCACCTCACACCCCCGATACTTACATGGAAACCACTTCGGACAGCTTGAATATCGGCAGGAACATGCATATCACAATCCCGCCCACTACAATGCCCATAAAGGCGATCAGGAGGGGCTCAATCATGGAAGTCAGCCCGCTGACCGCGGCGTCCACCTGCGAATCATAAAAATCGGAAACCTTGGAGAGCATGACCTCCAGCTTGCCCGTCTCCTCTCCCACGGCGATCATCTTGGTGACCATCGGTGGAAAGACCTGGCTGGCAGCGAGGGGGCCCGCGATGTTCTCCCCCTTTTTTATCTCATCCATGGCGCTGTTGACGGCGCGCTCGACGAGCTTGTTCCCGGCTGTCCGCGCCACGATCTCGAGGGCGCTGAGGATCGGCACACCGCTTTTGACAAGCACGGAGAGCGTCCGGGTGAACCGGGAGACTGCGACTTTTCTAAATATTGGGCCGAAAACCGGCGCATTGAACTTGAATCTGTCGAAGCGCAGAGCCCCGGATTCCGTCTTCGCATATTTCCTGGCCAAGACAATTCCCACCACAAGAGCTGCGACGGCAAAGGGGAAATAGGCTCGAAGAAAGTCGCTGAAATTCAGCAGCATCTGCGTCGGCATCGGGAGAGCGGCTCCGAAGTCGGCGTAAATCCCCCCGAAGACAGGGATGACCTTGAGCAGGAGGACAGTGGTGATGATGAGAGCCATGCCGCAGACGAGGCTCGGATATATCATTGCTGACTTGACTTTTCGTTTCAAGGCGAGCGTTGCCTCCATATACGCCGCGACCCGCTCCAGGATTTCGGAGAGGGTGCCGCTCGCCTCCCCCGCTCTGGCCATGTTGACGAAAAGGGATGAGAAAACCTTGGGGTGAGCGGAGATCGCCTCTGAGAAGTCCGCCCCCTCCTCGATGCTTTTAACGATGTCTTCAAGGACGACCTTCAAGGAAGGGTTCTCCGCCTGACCGGCGAGCGTGTCGAGAGCCTGGACAAGGGGAAGTCCCGCATCCACCATGGTTGCCAATTGCCTGGTGAACACCACCAGGTCTGCCCCCTTGACCTTGCGTCTCCCCTTCTTGGGGGCGGCAGAGCCGACCTCTTTCGAGACGTCGAGCACAATCAGGCCTCTTTTCCTGAGCGTTGTTACGACTGACCGCTCGTTCTCGGCCTGAATGGTTGATGTGATGTCGCGTCCTGCTTGGTCCTTGGCGGAATATTGAAAAAAGGCCACTTTGCCAGTCCTCTCATTTGGTCAGTAATTGCAAGCGGTGCTCCCGTTTTTTTCTGCCAAACGTCATCTTTCTCTAATCGGGGGCGGTTTCCCTCAAGACCTCCTCCAGCGTTGTCAAACCTTGCGCGGCTTTCTGCAAGGCATTCATTCTTAACGTCTGCATTCCGTGCTGTATGGCGAGCTTTTTGATCTCCGCCGAAGAGGCTCTTGTCACCACCAAACTACTCAGGTCGTCGTCCATCTTCAGCAACTCGATGATGGACATTCTGCCCTTGTATCCGGAGCCGCTACAGCGATGACAGCCTGTCCCGTGGCAGAACTTCGCGGGCTCGCCGTTGACAGGCTTGTACTGGCACCTCTCCAGCGTGGCGGCGTCAATTCCTATCTCCTTTCTGCAGCTTTCGCAGATTCTACGAACCAACCTCTGCGCCAACACCATTATCACCGAGGAAGAGACCAAAAATGGTTCGACGCCCATATCGTCGAGGCGGGTCATCGCCCCCGGGGCGTTGTTTGTATGCAGCGTGCTGAAGACGAGGTGCCCCGTCAAAGCCGCTTTGATGGCGATGTCCGCCGTCTCCTGGTCACGGATTTCTCCCACAAGGACGATGTTAGGGTCCTGCCTGAGAATGGAACGCAATCCTGCCGCGAAAGTAAGGTCAATGTCGGGGTTGACTTGCACCTGGTTGATGCCCATCATCTGGTACTCAATCGGGTCTTCGACGGTGACGATGTTTGTCTCGGGCTTGTTTATCTCCTTCAGGGCGGCGTAGAGGGTTGTTGTTTTTCCACTGCCGGTGGGGCCGGTGACGAGGACCATGCCGTAGGGAGCGCAAATCGCTTCTCTGAACTTGACGAGAGCGTCATCGTCGAAACCCAGCTCCTCCAACTTGCGGCCTGAGGAACTCTTATCCAGAATGCGCAGAACGATTTTTTCTCCGTGGGCGGTGGGCAGCACCGACACGCGGAAATCCACATCGCGCCCCTTCAGCCTGATGCCGAACCGTCCGTCCTGGGGACGGCGTCTCTCGGCGATGTCCAGTTTCGACATGATTTTAATCCGGGAGATAATCGCCGCGTGCATGGTTTTCGGGGGGGATGTGCGCTCGTACAGAATCCCGTCAATCCGGTTCCTCACTCTCATCTCTTTGTCGAAAGGCTCGATATGAATGTCGCTTGCCCCTTCCTCAACAGCCTGGACGATGATAACGTTGACCACCTTAATGACTGACGTGTCGCCCGTCGCCTCAAGAAGCTGCTCGACATCTATCTCTCGTTCATCATCATCTTTGGTGACTTCGACATTCGGAACCGCTGTGTCTTTAAGGATGTTTTCCAGCCCGTGCTTGTCTGAATAGATTTCGTTGAGTTTCTCGTGGACATCTTTCGGGTTGCTGATGACGGGCTGGATCTCCATCCCGGTCATCAATCTGAGGTCATCAAGAGCGAAAACATTGAGGGGGTCAGCCATCGCGACGGTCAATGTGTTGCCGACCTTCGATATCGGCACGACCTGATAGAACATAGCCAACTGCTTCGAGATCAGACCCGCGACCTCCCCCGGCACCCTCATCTTGCCGAGGTTGATCGGCGGTATTCCCAGATGCTCACTTAGCGTTATCATCAGCTCGTCCGAACTGACGAATCCCTCCTCGATGAGAATCCGGCTCAACTGGCCGCCGTCATCTTTCTGAATTGTCCGGGCTTCTCGGAGGTGTTCTTCGGTGACCAGACCGCTTTTGACGAGCATCTGAACGAGCCTGTCTTTTAGCGATGTATCTGCCATATCTCCCATCCTTGCCGGAAATCTCGGTTTTGTCCTCTCGCCTCTATGCTCTCACGCGCCCGTTCTGTTCTGCCCCCTCGTCGCGCCACGAAAGCCCCGCTACGAGGTTATTGCCGCAAGGTTCCAGACGGCATGTTACGGGTCAACGATAGTACGTTTCATGTTTTGCCTTGATGTCAGGCCATGAGCTGATGAAATACGTTATTTTCAGCCCCCACACGTGCTTCTGAATTTCGTGTTTCTGCTCCTTTGTTAAGGGAATCCCCATAGTAACGAGGAGAGTTGATGCGATTTTGTCCACCGGCATCAGCGCATATTCCAGGGCCAGTTCCTTTGGAACGGCCGAAACCACATCGTCGCTGATCTCGTAGTTCGCCAGCGGGAGGTAGGGAACGCCCGCCTGCGCGACAAGAGCGTTGATGATGTCTTCCTCGGCTGCGTAACCGGATTCCACCAGAATCTGGCCGACCGGGCGATGGTTCTTCTTCTGTTCGGCGATCGCTTCTTCAAGATGCTGCGGGGAGACCAAACCGTGCTGAATCAGGATGGCTCCAAGGGCCTTGCCGACCTCGTCCCTGTCAAGTCTCCGGCCAGCGGGCTCCGGGATAGTCTCTTCCGGTCTCTTGTCCGACCCCGCCAGCGCGTCCGGAGGAACCCCAGCCATACCCGCCGAGGAGGCAACATCTTTCGGTCTCGCTTCCCCGGAGCGCTCACGATGGTCTAGCTTCTTGCTTCGCCGGAGCTGTCCCTCCTTTTCCCGCAGTTCCCTCTCCAATCCCCGCAGTTCCTCCTTAATTTCACCGAGCCCGTTGCCGGTGACGGCTTGATCGTGCTCACCATGTCCGACAACCTCTTGCCGCACGAAATCAAGCCGCTCCTCTTTCTTTCGCTTCAGGTCGTCGAATCTCTCGCGGAACTCTTTTTCGCGCTCACTTCTGACCCTGTGCCATTCTTCCTGGAAAACTTTGTCGGTGGAGGCAAGAATCTTCTTGGCCTCTTTCACGCTCTTATTGATGTCGCCGTACTGGTTGGTCTCTATGATTCCGTCGGCTTCTTGTTTAAGGCTGTGGGCGACCTGTGCAAAGACCTCAGCGCGTCCTTCGCTCAGCCATCGGTCATGTTCCTCGACGAGCTCCTGCGTTTTTTTCTCGGTCTCTTCCTCGATCGCCTGGATGCTCCTGCGTCTTTCTTCATCCCGCCCTTTTCCTGCTTCGCCGGCTCTTGCGTCGGCTTTCAGCAGAGCCTCTTCCGCTTCCCGAAGTTCTCGCAGCTTCTCCTCATGCTTTCTGCGAACCTCTTTTAACTTCTCCTCGACATTCAAGACGGGCAAATCCTCCTGTGTGTAGCCGGTCTCCTGAAGGCTCTTGGCGGCCTCTTCATCGGTGGGATCGAGCTCCAAAATGTCCGCATATTCTCCTGCCGCCTTTTCCCGCTGGTCGGAAGCGAGATAAAACTCCGCCAACCTCTTCACAACCCGCTTGAAGTCGGCGACCCTATCGAGCTTCCGGTAAACTTCCTTCAGAGCAAAATAGTTCTGAATATCATCGGGAGCCGTCCGGAGAATCATCTCGAACATCTCGGCGGAGAGCTGGAGTTGCTCCTTTTCGGTCGAGGTGTGCGACTTTGGTGGTTCGCGCTGTGTGCCCTGAGATTGCAATTTTGAGGAAACCCCTTTCTATCAATTCTCACACGTTCCTGGCCCGAGCTGCCGAAGAATGTGATTCTGTTGACAACGCCAGGACGCAAAGAAAAAGTGGAGACTGTAAATGGGTTAGCAAATCTCGTGCCGGGCGGTGGAATTCCTGTGGGCAAATCTCCCCCGCTCGGGCTTTCGTGGCGGGTTTTGGTTTTGGTGTGCTGTCGAGGACGCGGCCACGCGCTCGCTCCGCCGACACCGCGGCAGAACTTGCCGGAAGACGCCCCCGATACCCTCGCTTACGGCAGCAATCCCTCTCGCATCTCCTTGAACTCGGAAATGCTCTTCAAGTATTCTTCCCGCAGCTCGGTGAGGCGCTGGACGTCGGCTCTAAGTTTCTCGTTGGTTGCCTGAAGCCTCTCGAACTCGATAGACAGGGCAGAGTTCTCCTTCTGGAGGCTTTTCACATCGCTGTCCAGCGAGGTGAGTTGCGACTTCAACTGGGCGTTTTGCTCGAGAAGTTTCTGTCGCTCCTTTTCGGCCTGTTTTCTCTCGTTATCGCCGACACGATTCTGCCGGGCGAGGTCCTGGAGTTGTTTCTGGAGGCTTCTCGTGTCCGCCTCGAGGGTCCCCTTGAGGCGGCTTTGCCTTCTTATTTCGTTCTCCACGTTCATGGTATCGCGGGTGATCGCCTCTATCTCCTTGAGAAGACCTACCAGAGCAGTTTCCTCTTCCTTCTGGATTTCGAGCATTTTTCCGGACACTTCCTTGAGTTTCGTCACAACCGAGTCGGGCGGGGCTGAAGCCTTTGCCTTTCTGGTAACCGTTCTTCTCGCTCTTTGCGTCTTAGCTGCCATATTGCATTCTCCTTTCATTTGTGGTGCCTGATGTTGGGGCGCCTGATACTTTTTTGTGCGCCCGGGTAATCCATCGCGGCCAAGCGCCGTTTGCGGGCGATCGAGGGTGGCGCCGTTTCCTCGTGAGTGCCTGTCGCAGCGCTGCCTTCCGCTTTTATGGAAACTGCCCTACGAAAGTGCTTGATAGCCTCGTATTCCATTCCCCTGCGGCGATACGCTATGCTTATAGAATCGAGAGCCGCGAGGTTCATCGGGTCCTCCCGAAGCACGCCTTTTAGGGTCGTTGTAGCCCCCTCGAACATTCCTAACTCTGTCTGCGCCAGGCCGATAGACACCTGCGCATCGAGACGCAATCTTTTTGCCGGGAGGGCTTTCTCCAAATGAGAGATGGCTTGCCGGTATTCCCCCTTTTCGAGGCGCATCCTACCCATGAAATAGTGAACTTCGGGATTATCCGGGTCGCCATTCAAGGCCAGGGCGAACTCGCGGGCGGCCTCGGCGTACTTCCGCGTGCTCAAAAACGCCCGACCGAGGTTCAGATGCACGAGAGGGTCGTCGCCGCGGATGGCTGCTGCCCGCTTCAGGAACTCCATAGCTCGGTCAGCTTTACCCTCCGCGAGATATATTTCGCCGAGGGCATTGAAGGCCTCGTAGTAGTGGGGGTTTATCCTCACCCCTTTCTCATACTCGAGACGCGCCTTTTCCCAAAGCTCTCTTCTGCGGTAGGCCTCCCCCAGCTTGAAATGGGCCTTAGCGTACCACACTTCCGCTTCATCCGCCATCGTGTTGAGTTACCCCCCGGTCTTTTTGTCAACCGCCAATGCGAACAATGCCCGCCGCAAGCGCCCTCACCGCGTCAGGAGATTCACGGCCTTGCGCGCCTTCGCTCTGACAAGCCCCTCTCCGTACCTTTCGGGAAAGAAGCAGAGCAAATACACAGCCTGCCCGACTCCGTGCTTAAGAGCTGATGTGCTCGGCTCGGGGACTTCTTCGCTTGCGCCGTTGACAGCCTCCGCGGGCGAGCTATCCAGAGTTACCTTTGCACGCTCTGTGGTCAACAGGAGAGATTCAAATGTTCCCAGACCCGTTTCAGAACAGTACCGCGAGAGCAACTCGATTTCGAAGATTCCCTTGCAGAGGGGGTCGTTCCCCTGCGGAACGCCGGGCTGCTTCTCGCCGCCAGTGCCGCCGAGGCCGGGCAATGCTCCGCCCCAGGCAGCAACCGCCTTCTGACGCCGCCCCGGCGGGGTTGTTTCCGCCAACAAATAGTGCTCTACACCTACCTCGGCCAGAACAGCGAGCATCTCTCGACAGAGTTTCTCCCCCGCCCACGGGGGGTCGGCTTTCTTCACGTGGCGTCGTTCCGTTGGGGGTTGGTCAGAGCCGGGCTGTCCCGTTGAGGCTCCGCAGGTTTCCTCGCCCATCTGCAATCCATCCTCCATCAGACAGGATAACTCTTGCAGCTCGGCATCGAGTTTATCGAGAAGCAAACTCATGACGCCTGCGCCGCTTCGATTGAGGCTTGCCAGCAGAATCAGCCTGGCTGCCTCTCCGCGAGCGAGGTCTCTGCATACCGCCGCTCCGCCGCTGCAAGAAATCACCAACTTCGAAGGCTCGCCGAGGCGGTAGTCCTCGCAAAAGCCTCGCATTTGGGACATGATTTCAACCATCCCGCATCCCGCAGCCTCGCGGTTCAGGCTCGACGGCGCCAGCGCAATCACAGAATTGTCTCCGTCCGCGAAACAAACCTGCTCGGAAAGCCCCAGTCCCTCACACTGTTGAAGAAGGCTTTGGAGAATTGTCGCCGCTTTTTCCCGAGGGGCCTGCTCTTTCTCGGCGGCAACCGATTCCGCAATGGCTTGCTCCGCAGCAGCTTCGGCGCCAGCGTCCGCCGTTGCGGGGGGCGGCTGTTCTGCCGACACCGCCTCAACCTCCGTTTCCGCAACAAGAGCTTGCTTCTGCCCCGGTGCCTGCGCCTGCGGGGGAATTTCCTCGAAAAGTGTGGATACTTCCTCACATTCGGGCTGGAGCTTCTGCTTTTTTGGGGGGCGGCCGATTTCCTCCAGCACTTGCCCGACGATTTCCGGCAACGGCAGCTCCACCATCCCTTCAGCGAAGTGTGTTTTGATCTCTTCCGCGGACATGCCGAGATGCTCCGGAGAAAACTGCATGGTCAGAATTTCGACGGGAAGCGAGATCCTCCCTTCCCTCAACTGCTCCCTCACCGTTTTCCCGGGGAGCTTGACCGTTTCTTCGCCGAGCCACTGTTTCACCTCCTCTGCCGAGGCGCGAAGCGACCCTTCGGGGAGTAAGCGAACAACGGTCTCCACCGACAAGCCGAGAGGATTCTCTTCCCGCAGCATTTCCTCGCAGGAAATCCCGCCGGGGCGGGGCTTTTCCTTCGGCTCCACGACCTCGGCTGCTTTCGAGGGAAGCTCTTCGGTCGGAGGTTCCTCCAGCGTGGCGAGCTGTTCCGCTGCGACGGGCTCAACAGAAGGCGCCGCACGCTTCTCTTCCCAGAATGGGTCCGACATATCCTCCACGGTCGGTTGTTGGACTTGCTCCGCAGGGGCAAGCACTTCCGGCGGCAATTGCGACACGATTTCATCGAGCGGAAGCTCAACTTCTCCGTTGGGAAGAGAGCGGATGGTCTCTTGCTCCGAAATCAAAAGACTTGTTTTCGGAAACTGGGCAAGGATGAACTTCGCTGGAACTCTGACCTCGCCACGGGGAAGCTCCGGCAGAATCAATTCAAGGGGCACAACCACCGTCTCGGGCAGCGGCGGACCCTCCTCGCCGGGCGCTTCTTGCGGGGGAGCAGTAGCATCGGATACCGCCGAGCCGCGGACGGCGCCCTCCGGCAATCGCAAAATAACGGATTGCACGCTCAGCTCAACTACATCCCGCGAGGACTCGAGCAAACGCCGCTCCTCCTCGGTGAGAACCAGCGCATCCTCGGAAACGGCGCCCGCTCTCACGGAAACCTCCTCCGGCGGGGCTTTGGCCTTAACGGCTTCCGCGATTGCCACGACGGCTGCGGGTTCCTCGATTGGTGGGACTACATGCTCCGCCACCTTCTCTCCAGCGGGAGCCTCGTGCTCTCGAAAGAAATCGCCAAACTCTTCGTCAACCTCGGGTTGTGATTTCTGTTCCGGAAGCTCAAACGTCTCCGGCGGAAGTCGGCGAACGACTTCGCTGAGAGGTAATTCCAACTTCCCATTTGGAAATTGACCGGCCACCTCCTCCGGTGGATGCTTCAGAACCCCGTGCGGCACGGCGGAGATGACCGTCAGAGCTTCCACTTCGACTTTCCCTTCGGGGAGCTGTGGGAGGATGACATCGAAAGGTATCTCCACCGATTGCGAGAGTTGCTCGATTTCCTCCGGCGACATGGCCAGTTCGGCATCGGGAAAAGAGTTGACAAGCATCTTCACCGGCAGCGACAGTGTGCCGAGGGGCGGCTCCTTCTTTGGCGGCGAGACTTTAGGGGGCGCCGGCAGGACTTCTGCCTTTGAGGGTGGCTCTTCAAGTTCTCTCCCGGCGAAATAAGGGGAGGGCAGCACCTCTTCAGCGGCTCGTTCCGCAAACACATCCCCCAAGAACAGCGCAGCTAAACCGCTCAATAGGACGTGTACCAGAACGAACGGGAGCGAGAGGAACACCGCCTTCGAAGCAGCCGCTGCCAGGGTGATTTCCATGCGGAAATGAAGCGAGACTGCCGTCGCTCCCGCGAAGACAACCTTGAATGCGCACAGCAGCAGGAATATCTTGAGCCAGTTCTTCAAGCCGGAGAAACTCGTGAGAATCGCGGATAGAACCGCGAACATGAAAAGGGTGAACGGCACAGACATCCACCATTCAAGAGGAAGGTAAGCCTGGCTGTTGCGCTCCCGAAGAAGGTCCCAGAAACCAGCCAGGGGGCGGCTCAGGAAATAGTCAATAGCCAGCAGCAGCACGATGCTCACCGCCCAGCCGAGGTTCAGCCTGTTTTGCTTTGGCTCTCCCATGGTAAACTTCCCCACGTCATTCTTAATGCGGATTGCGGATTGCGGAATCCGAAAACATATCTACGCCGAGTTGAAAGGCGGGCCTGCGATTCACGCTCGCCTTAGTGCTCCAATTCATAAATTCGGCCACGTATTCTTCCTCTGACAGGATAACAGGATGGACGGGATTCTTGGAATCCTGTTTATCCTTTCTCTCGATTCGCTGCCGGCGCCCCTGTTAGGCACGGGCTTCAGCCCGTGCTTGGCGTGCGGCCCGGCCTATTTAAGCCGGCTCCGACAGCAATATATGGCGCATCCGATGCCACCGGCTGAAGCCGGTGGCTAAACGGTGTTCGCAAATACGGCGACATGTTGTGGATGCAAAATCTCACGTGTTTCATAGCCTTTTCCTGTTCGCACCAACCGAATAGGTGACCGAACTTGCCAACCAGACCAGTCAAGCTCCTGTTTTCTTCCGCCGGTTTCTGTGTTGCGTCTTTTCCTTTGGGGTGAAAGGTTCAAAAGTTATCGTGAAAACGGTACCGTACCCCGCCCGGCTGGAGACCGCGATCGAGGCGTTGTGCGAGTCAACAATCTGCCTCGCCAGGCAAAGCCCCAGTCCGGTGCCGTTCGCCTTCGTGGTGAAAAACGGGTCGAAAATCTTCGGCAGCTTCTCCGGGCGGATACCTTCGCCGGTGTCCTCGATCTCCACCTGGACCTTGCCCCGCCGCCCAGCGGGGTTGCCTCCGCGAATGGAAAGCTTTCCTTTGACGGGCATAGCGTCAATCGCATTGGTGAAGATGGAATAAAAGACCTGCTCGAGCTGCGTCGCGTCAGCCGTGACCGTCGCAAAATCTCTGCTGTATCGCTCAACCACGGCTATGTCCTTTGCCCCTATCTCCTCGCTGACGGCAAACAGCGAACGAGCGACGACTTGCTTGAGGTTTGTCTCCATCAGGTTAAGGTCTCGCGGGTGGACGACGTTGAGGAGTTCTTCAATTATTCGCTCGATCTTATCCACTTCCTCATCCACAAGCTCCACCGTCTGGCTCGTCAGTCCCGAAGAAACGTCGAATTCTTTCCTTAGAAGCTGCATCCCAAGCTTGATAGAAGCCAACGGATTGCGAACCTTGTGGGCGACGACCGCCGACATCTCACCCAGCGACATCAGCAATTCCCTTCTGGCTTTCTGCTCTCTGAGCTTTGCGACCTGCGAAAGATCAACGAAGCTCGCCAGCACCCCTACGATGCCATGTACTCTGTCTCTCAGCGGCGCCGTGCTGATTCCGATGCGAACATGCTCGCCGTTCTTTTTCAGCATCACCGTTTCTTCCTGGTGAAAGACCTGTCCCGTGCGAAGGCTCTCTATTACCCACAGTGGCTTACCGGCTCGCGGGCAAAAAATCGTTTTCATCGGCTTGCCGACGACAGCAGCGGCGCTTTGCCCGAGCATCCTCTCCGCGGCGCGGTTGAAAAACGTGATGTTCTCCTCCAGGTCAATCGTCAGAAGCCCGCCGGTGACGTTCTGCAAGATGCTCTCGATGAACTCCTCGTGCGGCAAGGCCCCGTTGTCGGGATACACGCCGCCACGCCCCCCGGCCCCGACTACGCTTTTCCAGTCATCCGGGGGCGCCGGAACGCTCGTCGCCTTGTCCGAACCCGCGTTTGACCCGCTTACGGTATGCACATCTCTTTTTCCCATACTCTTTTTCATTCCCATTCCTTATTGCTCGCGAGAGCGGCCCGGCGCCGCATCAGAGGCTCCTACCGACTCCTTCGGCGAGCGGCCTATCTTTTGCTCGCGTCTCCCCACAGACCGGGGTGTCCGCTGCTTCAGTCGTTGTTAGCGAATTGGCAAATGGTAACGCTTTCCCTTATAGGCGAACGTTATGCGCCCCGAGGCTATCGTCATTACTTTTATCTGCTCTATCTTATCACCTTTTTGAAATTGCCGCCCGTTTATAAGAGCCACGTACCCGTTGGCATCCGTGTACACGCCCGAAACTTTCAGGTTGAGTAGAAAGGTTTTCGTTCTCTCGTCTTCCTCCGTAGTAAGGATTTGCGCCGCGGGCGCCTCAGCCCTGACTTCGGCGGGGGTTGTCGGCCTGTCGCCCGGGCGCGTTTCTTCACCTGCGGGAGGCGCCTCGGCCGAGCGCGAAGCAGGCGTTTGCCGCGAAGGCATTGTCTGGTCCGGGCCGGTCAATGCCCGAACCACCTTCCCCATCTCGAGGGAGGCGGCGGAAACAGCCCCGGCGACCGGCTCCCCCGCGGCGGGTAACGGTGCTGTTGGCTGTTTCTGCTCGGGTCGAACGCTCACCTCCGGTTCAAAAAGGGCGGCCGGAGACTCGTTGCCAGCTCGCCCCGGGGCGATGCGTCGCGGCTGCCGGAGAGAGACCGAGTGTGCGGGCGTCGGCTTACCTGATGGGCTTGGGGACTCTCGCAGCCATGTCCTCCAGACGAGAAAAACCGCGAAGATGACCACAAGACCGGCAATCGCTCGCCGCACCCGCGATTTCGGATTTCGGATTTCGGATTTCGGATTTTCGGTCTGGGATTTCCGGTCCATCATTCTGCAATCCGCAATCCGCAATGGAGTATCGCCGGTTCTTTCAGGGCCGCCTCCCCCGGAAGAGGATTTCTTTTCCACGTCCTTAAGCCGATCCATTATTGAGCTCACGATATATCTTCTCCTGCGAGGCCCACACGTCTCCGCCGTCACCTCGAGGCGTACAAATGAGGAACTCCGGACTTTCCCTGCGAGGCGTAGAGAAGCAGCTTTGTGCGTCCATCGGCTTCGCCGCTTGCCGGAAGACCCTGGTCCCTCTGAAATGCCATGACGGCGGCAGTCGTCTGCGGAGTAAACCATCCGCTTGGATTGGCGTCGAAATAACCCGCTCCTTTCATATAATCCTGAAGCTTGCGCACGCTCAGGCTGATGCCCTGTCCCTGCCGCAAGGGCGTCGGATTGACAAAATCATCGTCGCACAGGACGATGGCGTTGCCAGCGTAAACCTCGGAAAAAAGCTGCGTATCGAGCCTTTTTCTTCCTTCGGCTGTCACGACCTCAACCCATGTTTCTCCTGTTGCCACGAAGGTGACATACCCTTTCTGGTCGTCGCTTCCGCCCGCGATCTCGACGATGGCGGGGATGTCTATCATGCGAAGGGTTTGCGGGTTTGCCCGAAGGCTCACCCATCCCATGCCGGCTGCTGTCGCCAAGCTCGGAAAATGCCCGCCGACCTGTTCGTAGCGCTGTCGAACAGCTTGAATTGTCGCCGGTGTTCGTTTCCACAACCGCATCAGCGAGAACATCGGCTCCACGAACGACCGATATGCCACAACCCTCCGGTCCGACGCCGCCCGCAGAGAAGGGGTTTTCGGCAGCTTCACCTTAGGGCGGGGAGGAAGCGCCGCCAGCGGTGAGCTTTTCCGAGAAAAGAGTGGCTTCATGTCAGAGCCCAAAACCCTGGGCAATGTCTGCCCCAGTTTTACGGTTGCCCCGGACAGAAACGCCAGCCGCATCAGCGAAGGTTTTCTCTCCTCGCTTCCGGCACGGGTGCCCGGGCGGCGCGCGGCAGGCCGGCCGGAAGCGGGCGCCAGTGCGGCAGCTCTCCCGGCGGGAGTAGCCGCTTGCGGGGCCTCACGGACGGCGGTGGCCTCCTCATCCGGCGGCGGGGCGCCGCTGCCGTTCTCCTCCGGCTCGTGTTGAGATAGCGTGTTCACGTTTGCGGGGCTGTGAGCAACGGTTTTCGGACTTGCCGACCGAGCTGTTCGTAACGCGGGCGTCTTATCGCTTCGGGGCGAGGTCTCAGGAAAGAGAATCTTCTGGATGCCCGGGCCAAACGTGGCCAACGCGATGACGCACGTTGCAAGCACCAGGCCGACCGTAGCTCCCACTCTCGCCACGGAGAAATCACGTCCAAGAAAACGTCGCGGCTGCTTGCCGATGCCCTCGATTTCCGTCTCCGCTGCCCCAACGATCTTGTGGTCAATCTTCATTGAATTGGCGACGTAACCGCCGAGGAGCGCCTGGTCGCACACGACATTTATCATCCTCGGTATCCCACCCGAGAACCGATAAATCTCGTTCAGGGCGGAGTTGCTGAATACGATATTTCCCGAAGAGCCTGCGACCTTCAATCTATGATAGATATACTGAACGGTTTCCTTCCTTGTGAGGGGGGTTACGTGGTGGCGCACGGTGATTCGCTGATTGAGCTGCCTGAGCCGTGGCGAGCCGAGTAGCCGCCGAAGTTCCGGTTGCCCCACAAGCACAATCTGGAGAAGCTTCTCCTTCTCCGTTTCCAGGTTCGACAACATTCTGATCTGCTCCAGCACCGGAAAGGAGAGGTTTTGTGCTTCGTCAATGACCAGAGCGACGTTCTTGCCCTTCATTCGCTGGTGCAGGAGGAAATCGTTCAGCTCATCAATGAGCTCCTTCTTGGTGCTGCCGGTGGATCGTATGCCGAGCTCTTCGTTGATTGTCCTGAGCAGCTCAAGCTCCGAAAGGAACGAATTGAGCACCAGGGCGACCTCCGTGCTCGGGCCGAGCTTCATGAGAAGCGCCCGGCAAAGCGTCGTCTTACCGGAGCCAATCTCTCCGGTGACCATGATGAAGCCCTTGCGGCTGTTCACCCCGTAAAGGAGGTGGGTGAGAACCTCCCTATGCACCCTGCTCGGAAACAAAAAGTTTGTGTCCGGGGTCAGGTTGAAGGGCGATTCTGTCAGTCTGTAAAAGTCAATGTACATGATTGTCCGCACCCCCACTCCATTGCGGATTGCAGATTGCGGAATCCGGAATCCGAAATGCGATCTATCCTGTTATCGTGTCAAAACAAAATTCTCTGCGCCTCTGCGCCTTTGCGTTAATCTGCTCTTCACTTATTGCCCCCTCCGGCCCGGCCGGCTATCGGCCCGAGACCGAGGGCTTATCACCGAACTTATGACCCGGAGCGCTAAGCTCGTTCTCCTTCCCCGTAAAGTTTCTTTTTATGGATTCTGCATTTCTCCAGGATGTCGCGCGGGATGCCCAGGATAGCGCTGAGGGTTTCCTTCAAACCCCCTTTGCCGGAGGCATCCTGACGCAGCACAACCGAAAGCATCCGCGTCCCGTCATCTCTCTCATGCCACCTCGCCCGCACGACGCGGCTCCTCGGATTTTGGAGTTTGGATTTGGGATTGCGGATTTCGTATTCCGCAATCTGCAATCCGCAATCTGCAATCAGGCATCCGCCGCAGAGCTGCTCCACATCCTCCCCATTGATGCGGCAGTCGCGCGGCATTACAACCTCGTATTCCGCGGCCCAAAAGGCCTTGGCAAGCGCGATGATTCTTCCTTCCACGACCTGCACTTCCTCGACGTAGAGGCCATCCGGCAACTGCGATTGGAGGCTGTGCCTTATGGAGTCGGATTGATACCTTCGAGCCAATCTGATGTCGAAAAACTCACATTCGCTTGTGCAGCCCAGCGGGAGCGGAGGACTGAAGGACAGCCTCAGCCTCGGCGAAAAGCCCTGGGAATACACGCCCTCAATCCCGGCTCTTCTGACCGCCCGCAGGAGGGCACGAGCCGTATCCAGATGTCCTACGAACCTGGTAAATCCAACCTTACGATACCTGACTCGCGCCGTGAAAGACTGCTTATCGCCGTGCATCAAAAAGAGCCCGCTCTCATAGCATACCGGTCGCCGGTTATGGTGTGGCAGCAAGAATTTTGCCAGCCGCCTTCTCTAACACTCACGACAGAGGCGTTGAGCACCCGCAGCAGAGGCCGTTTTGCCTCATTTCTCCGTCCTCTGGGGTTCTGAGGCTTTGCTGTGAGCCTTCGCCGCGCCGTTAGAGAGTGCCTTCTCCCGCCCCCTGATAAAGAACTGTTTGCCGATTCCGGAAGATATGTGGTCCCAGGGGAGAACCTCCTCGGGCGTCCGCTCGCGACACGCATAGAAGTCAGGGTCAACGCAGCATTCGCGGAACGCTTCCATCCAAAGGTCGAACCGAAAATGCTCCGACCAGTCATCGAGACGACACCCCTTCGCCCACGCCCGATAGATAACTGCGGAAAGTCGCCTATCTCCGCGGGAGAAAACCGCCTCTAAATAGCTCCTCTCCGGCTGATGGAACTTCAGCTTTATCTTTTTCCCTCTTATCAGGCTCCTAATATACGAAATCTTGCGCTTCAGCTCAACGATAGTGTGGAATCGTTCCCACTGAAAGGGCGTGTGCGCCTTGGGGATGAAGCAAGCGATGCTCACGTTAACGTGCCCCCTTCTCCCATCCACAGCTTTCCTGGTATCCGCGATTGTCTGCACGAGGTTCGCCAGAGCGACGATGTCCTCGTCGGTTTCCGTAGGTAGCCCTATCATGAAATACACCTTTATCAAGTTCCAGCCCTGCGAGTAAGCGGCGCCCGCCGCATCGAGGACGTCTTCCTCTCGCAGGTTCTTATTGATGACTCTCCGCAGGCGGGGAGTTCCCGCCTCGACCGCCAGGGTGATGCCGGTCTTCTTTGTCGCCCGTGTTTTTCCCAGGAGCTTGACCGAAAACGTGTCCGGCCTCAGAGACGGCAGGGAAACAGCCGTCCGCTCCGCGTGGAAACACTCCGAAAGCCGAGAGACCACTTCCTCTATCTGGCTGTGGTCGCCGGTGGAAAGGGATGAAAGGGAAATTTCCTCATATCCGGTGGCGTGGATGAGCTGTTTTGCCCGATTGACGATTTCCTCGGCGGGCAATTCCCTCACCGGCCGGTAAAGCACCCCCGCCTGACAGAACCGGCATCCTCTCCCGCATCCTCTCATGACTTCCAGCACAGCCCTATCGTGAACTACGCCTACGAGCGGGACGAGGGGCTTTTCGGGATAAACCGCACTTTCGAGGTCGGGGACGCTCCTTTTGCGAACTATCGGCGGGATGCCCTTCTCTTTCGGCTCCGTGTACAGAAGCTTCCCGTCGGCGTCGTATTCCACCCGATAGAGGTGTGGGACATACATTCCCTCGTACTTCCTCGCCATATATTTCAAGAAATCCAGCCGTGCGCTGGGGTTCAGCCGGATTTTGTGTCCGAATCCCGCGCTCCGATACGCCCGGAGCACCTCCACGATAGCTTCTTCCGCCTCCCCGACCACGAACAGGTCAATGAACTCCCACATCGGCTCCGGGACAAACGCCCCAAGTCCACCGGCGATGACAAGCGGCCCCCCTCCCTCGCACCTTTCCCTGAAGCGTAACGCAATCCCCGACAGGTCCAGAATGTTCAGCACGTTCGTATAGCAAAGCTCATATCCCAGCGAGAACCCCACAATGTCGAAATCTTTTATGGGCGTGAAGGTCTCGAGCGAATAAAGGGGCAGGCCCTTATCTCTCATCTTCCGCTCCATATCCACCCAGGGGGCGAAGACCCTTTCGGCGGCGGCCCACTCCAGCCGGTTAATGACCTCGTAGAGAATGCGGACGCCGAGGTTGCTCATACCTATCTCGTAAACGTCGGGGAACGCCAGAGCCACCGTCACGTCCACGCTGGAGTGCTCTTTTCTGACGATGTTCAGCTCAGAGCCGATATAGCGGCCGGGGCGGTTGACCTCCGGCAGCACATCGTGCTCCAGCACGGCGAGGATGGGATTCTTCACCGCAGAGAGCGCAGAGGAATCCCGTCGTTTCTTCCTGTCTGGGATTTCGGCGTGCTCTGCGGTTGCTTCTTTAGCCGTCACAGGGAATACCTCTCGCTGAGCGGGTAGAACCTCCGGGCGTGGATCGCCTCGAGGACGCCCAAACCCAGCATAGTCGTCAAAATTGACGAACCGCCGTAGCTCATCAGCGGCAGCGGCAAACCCGCAATCGGCAGCAGTCCGAGGCACATGGAGGTGTTGACGACGACATGCCAGGCGATCATTATCGTTATCCCCGATGCTACGAGCCTGCCGAAATTGTCTGCGGCTTCGCCCGCGATTCGAAACCCCGACCATATCAATAGCCAGTAAAGAAAGATGATGCTGATGCTTCCAATGAATCCCCATTGCTCGCAGAAAACCGGAAACACAAAATCGGTGTGAGCCTCCGGCAAAAAGCCCAATCGGGTCTGCTGCCCACCTCGCCAGCCGTTGCCAAAAAGCCCGCCGGAGCCCACGGCGATCATCGCCTGCTCGGAGTTCCATCCCTCGGCCATTGTCGAGAGAAGAGTCGCCAGATCCTTTTCCCCGCGTGGGTCGAGCTTCCTCGTAAGCTCCTCCTTTTCCTTCGCGGTGAGGAACCGGAGCATCACCTTTCTTTGCCCCGGCGGCAGGAACTCGAGTACCCTTTTCTTCTGGTAGGTCTTCATCTCAAGCCAGAGCGGCGCAAGAGCTAAGAAGCCCACGGCAATCAGCGCCGCCAGCCGTTTGCCGTTCGCGTGCGCAACGTACAACATCCCAAACCCCACCGGTATCATCGCGATAGCCGTTCCGAGGTTCGGCTGCAAGTAAATCAGCGCCATGGGAGGGACGAGAAATCCAATAGGGACGAAAATGTACTTCCAGGACTTTCGCGAGAACCTGGTCTGTGAGAAAAACTTCGCAAGGGCGAAAACCGTGGCGAGCTTTGCGAACTCCGACGGCTGAAGCGTCAATCCCCCTATCTCAATCCACCTTTTTCCCCCGTGACGAATCTGGCCCGCCACGAGAACCAGAACCAGCGCGAAAAGCATCCCCACGTATAGAGGATAGGCGAAAAGGGAGATTTTCTTGTATGAAAAGCAAGCCGCCGCTCCGAAGAGCATCAGGCCGATTGACGCCCAGAGAATCTGCTTCTGCCCGTTTCCCCTCCCGGAAGCGCTGAAGATGACCGTAACCCCCGCAGCGATAAGAAGAACCATCAACACCGCCACAAGCCGGTCAATTCTCTTCAATACCTTCAGATCAAACATTCCCTCACTTTGACCTGCGCCGCGTTCGCCGAAAGGAAACCGCAGCCTCTTTTAATCGCCGCGACCTCGGCGTGCTCTGCGGCTCTTAATGGAGCGTTAGCTCCGGCGAGTGCAGAAAGAGCGAAGTGGAACGTCGAGAACGCTCACAATCATGCGGCGGGCCTTTCCGGCGGAGTGTCAAAGGTCGCCCCCGCTTTTCCGCATCGCCTTCAGTTTTTGTATGAACTTCCTCTCCTCCCCGTCGAGTTGCTCGAAGAGGCGGGCGTTGCGCATGTCGAAGGAGCGGCGAGGTTTGCTTTCGGGCTTGTTCTTCTGGTCGCCGTTGTGCAGACACCACCCGGCGGCTCCTCCCCGTTTCGCCCCGTCGAGGTCTGCCAAGAAATCTCCCGCTTTCGGCTCCCATCGCCCCGGAATGAATCCCCGCCGAAAGGGCTCCTGATAGTGCACCGGCACGGTTCTCCCCAGCTTTTTCATCCACGCGAGATATTTTCCGGTTTGATCGGCGCTCTGAGTCGGGGAGCGGGCATTCCGGGGGCGGTGCGGGGCTATGAAGTCCACCCTGACTTTCAGCAAATAGTCGCGGAGCTGCTCACTATTCATATCCCCCGCGTGCGAGGCAGTCACAAGCCGGTTCCCATCGAGGCGCTTCACGAGTTTTCTCACCTCGACCAGCTCATCGAGCCCGACAAAACGCTTGTCCTTGATGTTCCTCTCGTTTGCCATATCCAGATACCAGTTTCGGTAGGGCTTAAGAGAGGAGACGAGTGTCCGGGCGGCTCGCTTGAGCGATTGGAGTTCTCCGAGGCGTGATGGACCTGTTATCCCATTGCCCCGTGAGAGCGTCAGGTCAACAATCATTCCCCTGCGGTCACATTCCGCCACCAGCCATCGAAGTCTCGCCAGGTAAGGCTCGTGCGCATTCCCCTTGCCATCCACGGCGGACACGTCGTTTCCAAAGGCGGCCCAGGTGGCCCAGATGCGTATCCAGTTGAAACCGAAGCTTTGCATGTCCTGCAGGTCGCGCAGGACGGACTCCTTTGGCGCGCCGAGGGCGCCGTAGTAGCTGATGCCGAGCAGAAACGTGCGCTTTTCGTTGACAGTGAAGCGAGTCCCTCTCAGGCCGAGAGTTGTGCCTGCCGACCCGGCGCCTGCGGCGGCCATGAAGATTACCATGAGTATAAGCCGTCTCAATCTCATACCTCCGGAAGAAGCCTAACTGCTGACAACGTACAGAGCTTTATTAGTTTAATTGAAAGCCGAGTCGCTGTCAACCGCTCACAGCGGCGCGAAGCTGGCTGCGAAGTCGTGGCATATCGGGCTGGCTTCCCTCAATTACGTCGCTGTCGTCATTCCGCCCTGCCGGGCTTTAGCCGGGCTTCTCGAACAAGGGATTCATCCACACCTTGCCACCGAAATACAGCCGCACCCGCGCGGCGCGCACCAGGCTGCGAAGTCGTGGCATATCCGGCTGGCTTTCTACCATCAGGACGCTGTCGTGCTTACGCCGGACATGCCGGCCTTGGACCTCATCACCCTCCCCCGAAAGGAAATCAATCAAACATGTGTTTCCGACTGTCTCCGCAGAAAAATCGCCCAAAATTCGTCTCGTACGCTTATATTTCACCCCCGATTATTGTCCAAACTCCAGATGCCGGGCTTTAGCCCCGCCTTGGCGGGGCTTTAGCCGGGCTTCTCGAACAAGGGATTCATCCACACCTTGCCACGGAAATACGGCCACACCCCAGCGGCGCGCACGAGTTCCGAAACTTCCGCGTTGGAGGGGGCGGCAGAACGAAAACCGGCTGGTGCTTACCGCGGGGAGGCGGGAACAGAACGGGGCGCCGAGAGCCGAGCAGAGGCGGGCTCCTGTCGCAGGTGAGTACGCCCCGCCTCGACAAGCTCTCTCGGATGAGGCAAAGCGGCCAGAGGAGTGTCGGGCGCAAATCTTCTGCGCGTGAATGCAAGGGAGCTGAACCTGGCGGTCTCCTGACAAGAGACGATCCCCGGCAGAAAAAAGTCCGTAAGCGACGCCACGACGAATGTCTCGGGACCGCCACGACGGTTGACTATGAGAAAAGCATGGTCCCTCGACTTGAGGATGGCAGGCTATTCAGTGCCTTGGTCAAGGCCCTCGCCCTCTCGCGATTCTCCGGAAAAACCGGGACGCGTTGCGACGTCTCTTTTGCCGTTACTGCTTGATCTCGACGCGATAGAATTTGGCGCGGCCGGTCGTCGCCGGGTCTATCCAAGAACTCGTCGCTCCTCCAGAGGATATTGTCTGTTCTTCGACCCACTCGCAGCGAACAAGGTCGGAAGATGACCAAATGGTATAGGTGTCCCCCGGGCGGCTGGTCCAACTGAGACCGGCTTTATCGCCAACGGCTTTTGAAGCCCGGAATATCTTGAAGGCGAACGAGCCATACTCAAAAGCTCCCATGTCCACCCTCTTGGAGGAAGTGCCATAGAAGACACGCGGGTTGCCATCTAAGTCAACCGCTTGCCACATCCACTGCTCATTCGCCCCAGCATCTACACAAGGTGAGTTAAGTGCGAGCCGATAGTCATTATCTTCATAGGTCAACGGGGCGCCATCGGTTCCACCCAGATCGACAAATTGCGGATCATCTGTAATATTCCCTTCGCCGCCCCAACTCCAGTGCTGAATGCAGGAATAGGTGGGCGTGACGCAATCGAAAAGTTGGTCACCGAAGGGGGCTGTATTTCCCCAGATGATGCAGTTACGTATGATGTCGGGGCAGTTGTTGAACCCCCCACCGGATTCACGAGCTGAGTTGCCAACTACCGTGTTGTTCTCAATCGTGCCTCCGCAAGAATAGAGCCCGCCGCCAGCGGCCGCCGAGTTTCCCACGACCACATTGTTCAAGATCGCGCCGCCGCAAAAAGCCAATCCGCCACCGCAGTAATCGGCCGAGTTTCCAACTATCAAATTGTTGCGAACTACACCAGAGCACCAACTCACGCCCCCCCCGTGCCACCACGTCGAGTTGTTGAGTACTCTATTATTCTCAACGAGCGCGAGAGCAGAAGGATGTCCCATGCCGCCGCACATAACGCCCCCACCCTGCTCGCCCCGCCCGTTTTGGATCGTAAAGCCGGAAAGCACGCAGGTCTCGTTTTCCGTCCCATCGAAGGTTACGACGGAGTCGGCTTGGTTGCCGTCAATGATGGTACTGGCGACTATGTCCCGATTAAGTGGATCACTGCTTCGAAGGGTGACGTTTTTGCCGTGAAAATGGACATTCTCGACGTAAAGCCCAGGAGAAACAATGACTATGTCGCCGTCAGAAGCCGCGTCTATGCCTTCCTGGATCGTCTTGAAAGCCGTTCGCCAGGACGTTCCATCATCCGAACTGACCACTGAGCCGTCCACGTAGCGCGTCCTCGTGGATGAGCACCGCTTGACGGTCAGATTCACGGATACGGCCTGAGGTGAATTGGTCGCGCCTAAGGCATTGATCGTAATCGTGGCTGCGTAACAATCAGCAGGTAAACCCGAGGTGGCGTAACTGACTAAGATGCTGTCGTGCTCACCCGTCGAGGTACCGCTGGCGGGAGCACAACTCAACCACTCGGCATCGTCGTCCACAACATAGTCCAACGCTCCGCCGCCACCGTTCCATATCTCAAACCGGTGTGTTGGCGCGTTGCTTCCCTCCTCACACGTGTTGACCAGCGACGTGGTACTGAGCGTGACAATCGGAGGCGGTGGTTCCTCTACTATCAAGTGCACAGGTATTGTCTGGGGCGTGTTGCTTGCCCCGGGAGCGCTCACAGTAATCGTTGCCGAATAAGAACCAACCGAAAGGCCGGAAGTGGCAAAGGTAACAAGGATTCCATCTGGTTCCCCTGCCGACGTACCGCTACTCGGAGTGCAGGCCAACCATGAAACATCGTCCCCGATAGAGTAACTCAGCGTTCCTCCACCGGAGTTCCACAGGTCGAAGGCTTGACGAGAGGCGTCTCTGCCCTCGCCACAAGTGTTGCTCAATGAGGTGGGGAGTAGAGAAATAGCGGGTGAGAAATCTGTAACCGTCAGGCTCACTTCAATTCCCTGCGGAGAGTTGGTTGCCAAGGGGTCGCTAATCGTGATTGTAGCTGAATACTTGCCGGGCGATAGGGTCGAAGTAGCGTAGCTCACCTCAACGACATCGTGCTCGCCCGACGAACTGCCTTGTGCTGGACTGCAGGTCAGCCACGAGACGTTATCGCTGATGGAGTAGTCTAACGCCACTTCTCCGGAGTTCCACACCTCGAAACTCTGGCTAAGGGCATTGGTCCCCTCGACGGATGTATTAGTCAAAGATGTCGTGCTGAGAGCAATGGTGGGCGCTGGTCGCCTCACAGTCAGGTCCACTGCTATGGCAACAGGGGTATTGACAGCCCCCGAGGCGCTGACGGTAATCGTTGCCGAATAGGAACCCGGTGCCACGTCCGAAGTCGCGTAGATGACGTTGACAGTATCCGGCCCGCCAATTGACGTCCCACTGGTCGGGATGGAACTTATCCAGGACACATTGTCGGTGACAGAATAGCTCAGCGTCCCCCCTCCGGCATTCCGTACCTGAAAGCTTTGGCCGGGTGCCTTGTCCCCCTCGTGGCACAAGTTGTTCAAGGTAATAGGGTTCACCGAGATCGCTGGTGGCAATGAGTAGTCGTAATACTCGTATGCGCCCACGTCCACTGTCAGGGAGGTCCGCGCGTAGATTATGCGAGGATTGCCATCCAAGTCACACGCGTCCCACATCCAGTCATGGTTTTTTCCCACGTCAATGCACGGTGAATCCCCCGATAGGCGATAATCACCGTCAGCAAATTGTGGGTCGTCGGAAAAGTTCCCCTCACCGCCTCCACTCCAATCCTGGATGCAGGAATAGGACGGCGCAATCGAGTCATGGACCTGAGCACCGGTCGCCGCGCTGTTCGCCCAGATGACGCAGTTCATGATCGATCCGTCGCAGGAGCAGAGCCCCCCACCGGTGTCAGCACTATTCGCAACGATGGTGTTGTTGTGAATTGTACCCCCGCAGCCCCATAGCCCTCCGCCGAGCCAATCGGCCGTGTTGCCCGCGACCACGTTGTTCCTCAGAACGCCGTAGCACCAGGAGATGCCCCCTCCGTGAGAAGGTGAAGAATTAGCGATCACTCTATTTTTTTCGATCGTGGCATGAGTTATGAGAGGACTCCCACGTTCTTGACCGCGTATCCCCGCGCCATTGTCGCCTCTCCCATTTGTAATAGTGAAGCCCGAAAGTACGCAGCTTTCGTCTTCGGCGCCGGAGAAGGTTACGACGGAATTGGCTTGGTTGCCGTCAATGACGGTACTGGCGACTATGTCCGGATTAAGCGGATCAGTGCTTCGAAGGGTGATGTTTTTGCCGTGAAAGTGGACATTCTCGACGTAAACCCCAGGAGAAACAATGACTGTCTCGCCGTCAGAAGCCGAGTCTATGCCTTCCTGGATTGTCCCGAACGCATTTTCCCAAGACCGTCCGTCACCCGAACCGGATGCGGAGACGTCTACATGCCGAAGGGTCGAGGAGTGGGGTCCGATCACCGTTAGGTTAACAGGGACCGTATGAGGAGTGTTGCTTGCTCCTTGGGCTGTGAGCGTGATCGTAGCCGAGTATATGCCGGCCGACAGACCTGAAGTAGAGTAATTGACAGTGATCCTGTCACGCTCACCTTTCGAAGTGCCGCTCGTCGGATTACAACTCAACCAGGAGACATTATCGCCGATGGAATAGGTCAGAGTTTTTCCTCCAGAGTTCCACACCTGAAAACTTCTGGTAGGAGCACTACTCCCCTCCTCGCACGTATTGTTTACTGCTGTCGGGCTATGCGAGATTTCCGGAGGAGGTGGCGGCTCAACCGTAAGGCTGACCCGTATCGCCTGAGGTGTGTTTGTCGCCCCAAAGCCCCCGATAGTGATCTTGGCAGAATATGTTGCCGGTGAGAGCCGCGAGGTAGTGTAGGTTACGTGGATGGTGTCGTGCTCGCCAAGGGAAGTACCCCCAGTTTCACTGCAACTGAGCCAGGAGGCGTTGTCACTGACGGTATAACCGAGAGTTCCGCCGCCTGAGTTCCACACCTCGAAACTTTGGCTGGGGGCGTTGTTCCCCTGTTGACAAGAGGGGGACAGCGATGTCGGGGACAGCAAAATCGTCGGATAGTCGGGGTGGATGTCCACGACAGCGCCGCTTTCCGGAAGGTCCCCGACGGCGTAAAAGCCATCGTCCTTTCCGCCCCATCCCATGTTGAGGTGCACGAGGTTCGGTGTATCGTAACCATCGAGAACGAGGGCATGGCCAGTGATGCTAAAGAAAACCGGCTGAAGCCTGTTGATTTGGTCACGCATCAGGTCGTACCACTGCGCGTCGTTGTAGTTCAATCTCCACGCGTAGCGCGTAGGCTGATACCCAAAGTACTTCGTCAGAGCTTGCCCATCGAAAGCGGCCGAAGATGCATCCGGTGAGTATTGCATGTCAACGGACACGCCACAGTGATAACAAAGAGTGCTCACGGCATACTTAACTAACATAGAGCTGGCGACGGTTAGTCGGTCTGGCATTCTTTCCCATTTGTACACAGTGGAGCCAAAATCCGCCGACAGTGTCTTTCCGCCAAGACTCCAGTAATATGAGTGACTATCACTGCCAACACACGGATGTTCCCAATAGCGCATAATCTGCGCCATGGCGGTGGCGGTGCAGCCCACCCAACAGCGCTCTGCATGGTATAGAGGGCACCGGTCGTTATACGGCTCACCCTGATTCCAGGTGCTGGTCAGCAGAGGGCCGGTCGGCCCCAAGCGATAGGGTCCAAGAGTGTGGAGTGTCCCTTTCGGATCGCTCGGGGGAGCCAGGGTCCCCCAGAAGGGATCAGCAGAACCAGTCGTGCGATACGGGGAGTCTTGGAGTTGGGAGACCCTCTCTGCGAAGCCTTCTATGATCGCTTGGGCCGCTGGCACGGCTGGCACAGTGAGCCGATGGCGTAACGAGTAGTAAAAGATGGGCGACAGGTCATCATCGGCAGCTATCGCGATGCACCCACCTGCAGGGAAATCAAAGGCGTAAGCGATGGTCCTTGCTTTAACGACTATAGGCCTGGCGTCGCCCGCTGTAATCGCCGCCACCGGTTTTGCTTCGCCGATCTTCAATTGCTGACTGTCCCGGAAACGGAACTCATACCAGGCATTGGCAACAGCCGCAGCCTGCGACGGATCAACTGGTTCAGCGAAAAGCGACGCTATTGGAATAGCCAGAACACAAATCGCAAGCCAGCTTTGAAGTAGGCGTTTTCTCAGAGCATGCGATCTTCCGCTCACATATACTTCTACCTTCCAAAATAGACGATGCGGCCAGTCCATGATCCTTTTTCCTCCGCGTGAAAGTATCCGATTGCCGACAAGATGCTCGGCGCGCAGTCCGGCACGGTTGAGCGCCTCTAACGCAATAGGCGTGCCAGGTGCTTTTGTGCAAATTCGGAAGGAAGAATCTGAGCTCGGACGTGTCCGTATGTGCTTATCTGCTATTTTGCTATCACCGCTTTGGGTGGGATTTCGTGAAATGGAGATAGAGGCACAAGTTGCCCCATCCGAACGGCATGAACCTTGCGAGAGGACGTGTTGCGCCCGCCCCAGGAGCGATTCGTAGAGGCGAGCGAAAAGCATACCCGCAGGCGGGCGCATCACAGCGTAAACGCAAATGACCTCGGAGAAAAAGCACCTGTCATCCGCCAGCATACCCGTTCAGTCTTGAGGAAATCGAAAACCGGTTCACCAAAACCAAGAGAAGAGCGTGCGATATCCAGAGAGCAATGTCAGAATGCACAGAGTTGCGCTCTTCAGAACAATAGTGTACGCTCGGATCGGGCGTGGCTCCATTTCGGTGGCGGGGAGAGGAAGCAGAGAGAGCTTCACGCATAGACGCAAAAACACCAAAAGGCCGCACCACTCCCTTGCGGCGTCCCGCGCGAGGCGGAAGCGGCGGACGGCCATGGCGATGTCACTCGCTGTATGGCCAGAAAAGGTTTGAGATACCGAAGCCCTTTTGTTGTAATGAGTCGGTCGAAAGCGAGACTCAGAATTGAAGAAGCAGGAGACGCTCGAACCGACTTTCTTCGTGGAGAAGCCCTTGTGCCTTTGCGAGAGGCGTGGTGTGCCGCGTGTTGTCTCGCCAAGACGCCAAGAACGCAAAGAGTTCTTCTGCTGCGCAGCCAACTTGATGTGAGAAAAAGCTTCTGGCGATAGTTCCTGTACATGAATCGTGTGGCAAGAACGCGGCGGGCAGCCGACCATCATCACCATTTCCGGCCCGGCGAAAATTCCAACATACAGGGGGTGAAAGAGCACTCATGAGCACGAACACCAAACACGATCACGATTGCAGATTGCGGAATGCGGAATGCCGAATCCCAGGTCCGAAACACCAAATCCGAAATCCGGGTTTTATCCGACGTCTTGTGGTTCCCGCGACCGGGGCTGCGCTGGTGGTCCTGCTGTTGTTGCAGGCTGCCCCGCGTGTGTGCGCTGCGGAGCCGACGAAGGCGGCAAAGGAGTTTGTCACTACCTCCAAAGTGGCGGAGCGTGGCTCGCAACTTGACGTTTCATCCCATTTGCCCCGTTGGATGGAGCAGGAGGTTCTCGGCATCGCCCATTTCTGGAGGTTCGTCTCGGCGTTCGTTTTCATCTTTTTGGGGCTGGCGCTCAAGAAGGTCTCGGACTTCGTGTTTGATAAAAAGGTGATTCCCCTTTTAGAAAAGACACGTTTCGCGTTCGACAACGTGCTTGCCACTGCGGCAAGCAAGCCGCTGGGCTTCCTGTTTGTACTTGGCGCACTTTCCCTTGCGTTCGGTGTTTTACCACTGCCGAGGCAGCCGAACGTGCGGGGCTTCCTTTCCGGCGCCATAAAAGTTTTTCTGGGCGCCGATCTGCTTTGGTTTCTGTTCCGCGGCGTTGATGTCGGCGTCCAGTACCTATCAAAGCTCGCCCAGCGCACCGACTCGAAGCTCGATGACCAGCTCGTTCCCCTCATACGCAAGGCGCTGAAGGTCACCATCGGCATTATATGTTTCCTGTGGGTGATTCAGAACCTCGGCTTCAGCGTATCGAGTCTCATCGCCGGGCTTGGCATCGGCGGCCTCGCGGTCGCACTGGCTTTCCAGGACACACTATCGAACTTCTTCGGCTCTATCTTCATCCTGCTCGACAGACCGTTCGCAGTGGGCGACTGGATTAAAGTCGGCGATGTGGAAGGCATCGTCGAGGACATCGGCTTCCGTTCCACACGAATTCGAACGTGGCCGAAGTCGGTCGTATCCATCCCCAACAAAACGGTAGCCAGCGTGGCCATCGAGAACTGGTCGAAGATGCCCAAGCGCCGCGTCTATCAGACCGTAGGCGTGACCTATGAGACCACTCCCGACCAGATGGAGCAAGCCGTTGCCGCCATCCGCGAGATTCTCCAAAACGAAGAGGGCGTGGACAAAGAGTACATCATCGTCCGCTTTAGCGAGTTCGCCAATTCCAGCCTGAACATGCTTGTCTATTATTTCACGAGGGGCGTCGCTTTCGCCGACCACCTCGCCACCAAGGAGCGCGTCAACCTCGCCATCATGCGCGCTCTGGAGAACCTCGGGCTTTCGATAGCGTTCCCGACGCAGACAGTCTATTTCGAGGGGCAAGTGGCGAAGGATCTCGCAAAAAGGACTTGATTATCTCCCCTTGAAAAACAAGCCGGAAGTTAAGTGCTTTGTAATGCCTCAGTTACCGGCGGCTGAGGGTCGGCTCTCATAGGACGCACAGTAGCCCTTGTGCCGGTGGCATCCTGCCCCCGCCGAGGGCGAGACGCCCTCGGCACTGCCGCCCCGCCATGGCGGGGCAGCGTTACATAGACCGCAACACTGAGCCGCACCTGGCAATCAAACGCCAGACGCCCATGCAACCACAGCCCCGCGAGACAGGGGGTGCCCTTCTCACCTTATTCTCTGCGACTTTGCGCCTTTGCGTTAATCTGCTGTTGCCTTCTTGCCTGCTCCGCCTCGGCCGGCTATCCGCCCGAGACTGAGGGGTTACAGTGCTCTGATTCATAATGTCGGCGACATATTCTTTTTTTGACAATGTAACAGGATAAGACGACCTTCTCCGCCAATTCCCTGTCCTTGATGGTTACTGGCCTGTGCGACGTTGTGTTTTACTGGATACCTCACATGCCTGCAACGGTCCCGTTTATTCTGTTATCGTGTCCAGAAAGCTCCTCTCACACAGCACTATTGCGGACGCGTGTACTTCGCGGAAAAAACCGCTCCCGCGTTGCGGATTGGGGACTGCGGCGCCTCCAGCGCGGACGGGCCGGATGCAGCCCGCGTCAGCCGAACGCAAAATCCGAAATCAGTGGCGGGGTGACGTGAGCTATCGCCAACGACGTAGAATCCCCAAATGGCTGCTGTGAAAGTCTCTTTCAGAGGAAAAAGCACGCTGTTTTCTAAGCGGATATTGTTTCCGAAATCGCAAATGTGTTGATTCTTGTAAACATTGCGTAAGTTTTTATGGATAAGGCGATAACAGAGTTATAGCGTGTGAAAAGCGTCGCCGTGTATATTTATGGAAACATCCGCAATTCCACGAAAGAAAGGGCAAATGTTGTATTCCGCTGTAACGCAAGGAGATACAAAAACCTGCTAATTGGGCACGGGTATTGCTTGTGTCTTGACGTGAAAGCGTGCAGGTGTCGCCGCTTAGTTCTTTTTGTCAACAAGAAGCCTTTGCAAAAAGCAAAAGGCTGAATTAACCACAAGAAGGGAACGTCTCTTCGCCAGTGTCGCTGTGGGGTGTTTTCCCCGGGACGCCGGAGGTCGTCCCCGTCGTTACACATGACGGATTGATCAGCTAATCGGGTCTGCCCGCTCAGGCCCATGCTCCAGGAATTTCGTAGAGCATTCACCGCCAAAAGCGCAGAGAGGCCGACACTCTTCGCCATTTCCGAGATGTTTGAATGCTGTGCGATTCAGTTCCGAAAAGTAATAGTGCTATCTGGGCGTCGCAGTGAAGCCCCAAGAGCAAGGGAATGGACCGTGCCGCTCACAAGCCCGCGAGACACTCCTTGAGCGACTCGGTCACGACCCTGGCACGGGCGGGCAGGCCGATTGGTTGAGCCCTTTCTCACCACCCCCCCGCTGACCGGACGATCGCGTCCTGTCTGGTTGCACGCTGTCGGCTCGCAGAGCCGGGTTGTTCAGAGGACGGCGCTCCATTTCCCCCGGCCATCCGAGTGCGCCCACGGCAGAAAAGTCGCGGCCAGAGGACCTATCCCTTCCCCCCGGCAATGATTCCATCTATCCGCAGAAGTAACTGTCTGTACCGCGGGTTCTTTGGCCGAAGCTTGACCGCCATCGGAGCGTCCTTGCGCGCCTCGCTATCATTTTGCCTTCAGAGCACACAGTGACGGGCGCTCGCCAAAAAGGAAAACGGAACCCCCCGCCAGGCCCGCCAGCCGCCCGTGGGACTGTCCCGTGCGTCCATCGGAGATGCGTAAATATTTTCTCCGCGCGCCTCCGCGGTGAGTTCATCTACCCCGAGACTGACGCATTACAGTTGGGTGTAATCCCTCAGTTACCGGCGGCTGAGGTTCGGAGCTCATAGGACGCAGAGTAGCCCTTGTGCCGGTGGCATCCTGCCCCCGCCGAGGGCGAGACGCCCTCGGGACTGCCGCCCCGCCATGGCGGGGTGTCCTTCTCACCTTATTCTCTGCGCCTTTGCGTTAATCTGCTGTTCCCGTCTTGCCTCCTCCGCCTCGGCCGGCTATCAGCCCGAGACTGAGGCATTACAGTTGGGTTAGGTTTTGGCTTGAACTGTCCGTGCGGGAATGATAGTTTTACTTGTTCAGGCGTACCGAATACATCAGAAAGGAGCAAATGACAATGATGAGAAGTCAGCCTACTATCAAAGATCTCCTCTCGACCATGAATCGGTGGCTGGGCGTCTCGTTGGCCCTCTGCATCGGCCTGGCGAGTATGCTTTGCGCCGAGGGAAAGGACAGCAAGGGTAAGAAGGGTTGGATTAGCCTCTTCAACGGCAAGGACCTTAAGGGGTGGAAGGTCAAGTTCGCAGGCCATGAACTGAATGACAACTATAAAAACACTTTCCGAGTCGAGAATGGAATCCTAAAGGTGTCTTACGATCAGTACGATAAGTTCAACGGAGAATTCGGGCACCTGTTTTACAAGGACAAATTCTCACATTACATCCTGCGAGTGGAATACCGGTTCGTGGGAAACCAGGTTCCTGGAGCTCCGGGATGGGCCCTCCGGAATAACGGGATCATGTTCCACTGCCAGTCGCCTGAAAGCATGAGAAAGGATCAGAACTTTCCGGTTTCCGTCGAGGTTCAGCTCCTTGGCGGCAACGGCAAGGATAAACGTCCGACCGCCAATGTGTGCACGCCAGGTACGAATATCGTAATGGACGGCAAGCTGATCACCCGCCACTGCACTGAATCCCGTTCAAAAACGTATCATGGCGACCAGTGGGTGACGGTCGAAGTGCAGGTTCACGGCAATTCCACCATCAAGCACATCATGAACGGTGAGACCGTGTTCGAGTATGAGAAGCCACAGCTTGACGAAAATGACCCTGACGGCAAGAGGCTGATTAAAAATGGAGACAAGATGCTGCATGAAGGTTACATAGCCCTTCAGGCGGAGAGCCATCCCACCGAATTCCGAAAGATAGAAATCCTTCCTTTGAAAAAATAACGTCGCGGTCGGCAAGAAGCGGTGCTGTCTTTTCAATGCTGAGGATCGCGTTCTCGTTTGATTGGTTCCAAACGTGTCCCCTCGCGGTGGGAAAGAGCGCGGACGAGCTCCGAGGCTTCAATCTGTGAAAAAGAGCGCCCGGCCCCCCCCTCGCGGAGCCATGCTGTCCAGACCCCGCTGAGCTATCTTCCCGGCCGCGATCCGAGCGCGGCCAAAAGTCTTGCCCGGTGCAACTATCGCTTCCCCCGGGCGATGATTTCATCTATCCCCAGAAGCAACTGCCTGTACTGCCGGTTCTTTGGCCGAAGCTTGACGGCCATCAGGGCATCCTTGCGCGCCTCGATGAGCTTCCCCGAGGCTCTCCGCAGCCCATGTCATCGCCGACAGGAGACCGATAAAGGCCAAAAGTAACCCCGAAAACCACGCGTTCAGCTTCATGCTCGGTCACCCGCTTCGACAACCCGGCGTCGGGCTATTTCTCATAGACCAAGCCTTCTCCTCCGGAGTATTGCTATTGGGCTGATTTCGCCTTCAGCTCTGATAGAATCCTCTCGCTTGCGGTGGCGCCGATGCGAGTGCACCCAAGTTCTCGGACGCGGAGGGCACGCTCCAGCGACCGGATTCCCCCCGCCGCCTTCACCTGAACGGAGGGGGAACAATGTTTTCGCATAAGCTCTATGTCCTCCTCGGTGGCGCCTCCGGGACCATATCCCGTGGATGTCTTGACAAAATCAACGGCGAGCCGCGAGCAAATCTCACAGAGCTTGATCTTATGCCGGTCTCCCAGATAGCAGTTCTCAAAAATGACTTTCAGAATGGCGTCGTGCTCGCGGGCAACCTCCAGCACCGCCTTGATGTCGTCGTTCACGTAACCCCAATTTTCGTTGAGCACCATGCCGATGTTGACGACCATATCCAGCTCCACTGCTCCGTTCTTGCATGCGTCCATAGCTTCCTGTCGCTTAACCGCCGTGGTGTGCCCGCCGTGAGGAAAACCTATCGTCGTGCCGACTCGAACGCCGCTTCCCCGGAGCAGCTCTACCGCACGGCTCACGAAATACGGTTTGACGCATACGCTAACGACCCTGAGTCGGCGAGCCAGAAGACATCCCGCCTCCAGCTCGTCCTCGGTCAGCGTGGGACTGAGCAGAGAGTGGTCAATCATCCCTGCGATTTCCTCGTAGCTTATCTTGCTCATAGCGTTTCTCCGTTGGTCCGTTCTCGGCAGCGCGAGAATCCGAGCATCTTTGACAATCCGGACACCCGAACCTGACGCCGAACAGTCTCCACCACTTTGGAGAAAATGTCAAGGCTCGGCGGGGGGCGATGCTTCGCAGAAAACGTGTGGGAAGGAAGGCCAGGGATTCCGGGGGAGTTCAAGTGTGCTTGAGGCGAACTCGCCTGAAGTCAAGGAGGTAGCCGCCTCTGAGGTAGGCGACGCCGGCGTCTCCTCTCTCGACCTCCCCGTAGAGCCTGCCGCGGACGGTATGTTCCTTTCTGTGCCCGTCCTCGGTCTCGATCGTGATATAGTAACTGGTGCTGCCTGACCCACGGCTCGAGCTTGAATAGTCCTGCCGTTTTCCCACAACAGCGGCGGGGAGGCGTTCAAGCGGCGATGTGCTGAGCTTCACCAGCCCGCGAACGCCCGCTCCCATCATCACCACGCCAACCAAAACGAAGATGAGCGGGAAGACCTGAAACAACTTTGGCGCCCCCGCCCCCTTTGACGTGACAATGAAAAAAATGGCGAACGCTGTGAAAACAAACCCAAATACCGACAACACTAGCAGGCCCGCCCCCGTGCCGACCGCCGACGGAGTGTAGCGGAGAAGTTGCTCAAGCTCCCTGCTGTGGCGGCGTAATTCCGATACATTGGTTTCCCCCGCGCCCGCGGTGCCGGCGGGCTGACGAACCGTGCTGCCGCAGTACGGACAAACGTTCTCCTCAGGTCGAATCGCCTTTCCACAAGAAGGACAGTTCATACGCTCGTTCCTCCATTACGTAAGCCTCATTCGCAGCGGCCCATTTGGCTCGACCTTCTTTTGCTCGCCATCTGCAGTGCCGTTCCGTCTCACTGGCGGAAGAAAATATCGAGACAAAATTAGCGGGCCTCCCCCGGAAGGTCAAGTGAAAAGAGGGACAGGGTGGAATCCCTCACTCGTGGGTGGCTAAGGGTGGAACCGCAGAGTGCGCAGGGCACCCAGAGGCGCCGCCGTAACGCCGGCATTTATCTTACCATTGCCGTTCATCAGTCGGAAGCATGCAACGGGCGAGAAACAATCGAAAGGCAACTCCTCTGCCGCGTAAACGTAGCGACCCCCTCGCAAAGAGAGCTATTGTGCCAGCGGCTCGGCCGTAGTATATTTGATGAAAGGGCAACTGAGAGAGAACAGCTCACAGCACGCCAAACGAGGGATGCTTCGAAGATGAAGGAAATTCCGCCGGAAGAAAGAGTCATTATCGCTCTCGACGTCAGAAGCCTCGACGCAGCGGAGAATGTGGTCCGGGCGACGGGGCAGCGAGCGGTTGTTTACAAGATAGGTTCCGAGCTTTTCACAAGGTGCGGCCCGTCATCGGTGGAGCTTGTCAAGAGGCACGGAAAAGAGGTTTTCCTCGACTTGAAGTTTCACGATATTCCGAACACGGTTTCGAGGGCGGTGGAAGCGGCGGCGTCACTGGGCGTGAAAATGCTCAACGTTCACGCATCCGGCGGGGCGGAAATGATGAGGGCGGCTGTGGAAGCGGCGGGGACAGCGGGCAGTGGGCAGAGGCCGAAGGTGTTAGCGGTCACTGTCTTGACGAGCATTGACGAGGGCATTCTGGCGGAGGACATTGGATGCCCCGCGGGACGCGGGGTCGAGGAGCAAGTGGTGCATCTGGCGGAGCTTGCCGCAAAGTCAGGACTGGATGGGGTGGTCGCATCCGCGAGGGAAGCCTCCCTCATCCGTCAGAGGGTGGGTTCGGAGCTTCTCATTGTGACGCCCGGCATCCGGCCGCAGTGGGCTGCCAGAGGAGATCAAAGGAGGATTACCACTCCTGCCGAAGCCCTCCGTGCAGGCGCCGATTACATCGTCATCGGCAGGCCCGTAACTGCCAGCGCTGACCCGAAGGGCGCTCTGGAGCGAATCATTGCGGAGATCTCAGGAATACAATTCGATGAAACGCGGTAATGGAGGCGAGAAAAAGATGGGCAGTAGGAGGGTAACCGGGATGTTGCTGGGCGGTTTTCTGGTGTTGTGGCCCCTTTTGTCCGTACAAGGTGGGGAATGGGAAGACTACCTCAAGTCGCCATACGAGGATTTCCGGTGGAACTGGCTGCTCAGAGACGGGCACCTCGCGTATGGGCAGGGAAAATACAAGGAAGCCCTCGGCATTTACCAGGAGGCGATGAAAAAGGGATGCCAGGACCCGCTTATGCAGTTTCGCATGGGCTATTCCTATCGCGCCCTCCGGATGAGCGACGAGGCGGCGAAGTATTTCGCCGCTTCCAAGAAGGGGCTCGCGGAGGCGTATCCCAAGCACAGATACAATTGGTTCAGCCGGTACTACTTGGCGGAACTCTTTTTCCAGACGGGAGTAGCGAAAGCCGCGAAGGAGAAGAAGGCGGCGGCCGAGTACTACCAGAAAGCTGTCAATGAGCTCGAAGAAGCGGTCAAGCAGAATCCCAAGTTCGGGCAAGCTTTTCTCCTTTACGGAAACATTTGTTATCGGCAGGGAAAGTACGAGCTTGCCTCCGAGAAGTACCAACGGGCTTACGAAATTAACCCCAAGTCGGTCGAGGCTTTGGTGAACTTGGGCGCTTCTCATCTCGCGACGGGCAAATGTGAGCCAGCTCTCCGGGCATACCTGAAGGCGAAAACTCTCTCGGCGGGCGACGTGCGGATCTCTCTGTCGGTGGCTGGCATTTACTCGGAAATGAAGAAGCCCCGTGAGGCACTGACGGAGTACGAGAACGCTTTGAGAACTCGGCCGGGTTTGGAGAAGGCGCTGGTGGGCGCCGGGAATGCCGCGTGGCAAATCGGGGAGAACGAGAAAGCTATGGAGTATTACCAGAGAGCTCTCGCCAAAAACCTCCGGAGCTACGAGGCGCTGCTGGGCCTGGGGCTTGTGATGCTAAAAAAGGAGCGGCTCGAGGAGGCCGAGGAAAACTTCAAGAAGTGCCTGGAGGTAAAGCCGGATTCAAAGGAAGCCCATTACAACCTCGGCGTTCTTTACGATTCCAGGGGCGATTTCGATAATGCCATCAAAGCGTACGTTCGTGTAATCGAAATTGATCCCGACGATGAGAGCTGTTATTACAATGTCGGCTTGGCCTTTATCAAAGCCGGCCTTTATGACGAGGCGAAGTCTCATCTCGAGCAAGCCGTCGAGAGATTCGGAAAAGAATCGAAATGGAGCAAGGTCAACCTGAAACTGCTCGAGCTGATTGACAAAATCGAAAAAAGGGGGAAAGGGAAAGAAACCGAGGTAGAAAAAGAGCTTGAGAAAGCTATGAAGGCGGGGAAAGCCACCGGCGGTGAGTGAGCCTTCCTTTCCGCTGTCGAGGCGCGATGACGGAGGCCGCTGAAGAACTTAGCTATCGCGCAGGTCGTCGTGCTCTCCGACACATGGCGACACGACGGCCTACCGGCGAAATACGCTGGTGCCGACGATTTCCCGCGGCGCCACGCCTTGCCCCGCTCGGGTCATTTGCCCGGCGCTCTTTCTGCCAGGGCTTCCTCAGGGGGAAAGGTCACTGTGAGAATAAGAGACTTGCCGCCGACGGTGAGGACGGTTTTCGATTTCGCCGGCTGGAGTATAGCCGCACCGCTGCCCGCGAACCCTGCTGCGCCGCTGACGTCCTGCGACTCAGCCTCCACATCGAATGAAACAAGAATCTTCCCCTGTGAAACCTCTCTGATCTCACCGGAAATGGTGAGCGTTATCCCGACATCTTGCTTTTCCACGTGCACCTGGCCCCGATAGGCGCTCGTTGCACAGAGAATCCTCATGGAAGTATCCACGCCGAGAGTCGGGTCAACCTGCACCTGAATAATGACAGGGCGGTCCAGAATCTCCAGTTGCGGCTGAATCACCTGCACCACGGAAGGCATTGCTGTCTCTTCGGGCTGCAACAGCTCAACGGCTGGAACCGTGCCTCCTGCCGCAATGAACACAATCCCCGCGTATATCGCTGCGATGGTCCTGGTCATCTTACACCTCCTCCTCTAAAAAGCGTCGAAATTGCGCCAGTCGCCTGGCATTTCATATTTCTGCTCCGTCAAAGAATCAGTTGCCTTTACGCGAAACCGGAGGTTCCGTTGTCGTCTTCACATGGGTGACGTGAGTGTTCCTATTGATGATCGTGGCGGTCATTGTGACCGACCTGCCGCCGATGCTCACGATTCGCGTCGGCCTTCCCTCCAAGAGTAAACCCGACCCCGCCGCGGAAAACCGGGTCACGCCAGAACTGTCCCCCAGCCTGACGCCCAGGTCATAGCTGATGAGGAATCTGCCCTGACCCATCTTCTCGATGGTCCCGGAGACTGCCATCCGAAGGCTGCTATTCTGATTCTTGCTGTTGCATTCTCCCTGATAAGTTTTTGTCGTGCAAACCAGCTCTATCTCGCCCTTGGCGCCGAACCCGGGGTCCATCGCCACTTTAAGCTTCATCGGCTCGCCGAAGATTTTCCTCCGGAGGGAAGGTCCATTGACCTTAAGCTCGCCCGACCGTGCCCTCGGGAGCCCCACCAAACACGTCCCGGCAACGAGAAAGCCCGCCGCTGCCGTAACAATAACCTTGCTCATATCGGATTTCCTTTCTCGACCTTTTCCGCGCATGGTTGGAAGCGGACTCCGCTTGCTTTTCGTTGCCGTCGCGCTCGCATTTTTGCCGGTTGTCGTGGGGGCATCTTACATGCGATTTTGGGCAGCCCAACGCTCTCGCCACAAACTCCCGGACGGCGGTGATACGTATCCTCCTGGACAAGTTTCTCGCTGGCTGTTACATCCTCTCGCGCCAGATATTGTAAGAATCCGGCTGGTCACACGGGCACCGAAACTGGTCCCACAATCTACGAAATCTGCTTACGTAAATCATCTCGTATAAGTCCATCCTGTCCGGGAACAATTCCTGGGCGAGCTGCCTGACCTTGGCTTTCTCTATCTCGATGTCAATTTCAGGATAGTCTGACATGAGAATAAGAGAACATACTCGGTCCGCGGCTCGTCGCAGCCTTTCCATGTTTCGGCGGGCGATGAGCCTGGAGAGTGCGATGTCCTTTGGGGAGGCGCCGCTTTTGGCATTTTCTCGAAACGGCGAAAGGGAGCCTTCCGCTGTAAGGACCTCACCACATTCGCAGACAACCCGCCGCCCGAACTCGAAGAGCGTGATGTCGTACTGTCGGTTGCAGCGGGGACAGGTAATGGCCACCTCACAACCTCCTTCTATGCTCAATTGGCCTGTCTCGTACGCACTCAATGTAGCCCGAATCAGTCCGGGAATCAAGACCTTTTTCAGGAAGCGGGTTTGGCAGCGTCTCCGTGGCACGGAGGTCCGCTGTCTTGTCGCCGGAGGAAACCGTATATTGGGGAGCGATTTATCACTCCCCTTCAGGGCTTTTGCATTCCGTCACGTGCGGTTCCCAGGGCGTTGCCCTGGGCTGGAATATTGGGCCCTTTCAGGGCTGAAGGTTGGTTTCCTGTCACCCCTGAGAAAAAGGGCGCGTTCTCCAATACTGCTCCGTTCGAGGCCTTAGCGCTTTGCTTCATAAGCTTGGTCACGTATTCCATTTTTCAAAAAGGCAGAAACTCCTGCGAGTGACCGGATTTTGCGCGAAAAACATGTAGTTGTATTCGCGAGCACCATTTAGCCACCGGCTTCAGTCGGTGGTCACTCGCATCGGGAATCAATCCCCATAATGGCACAGACACGCCAGGTGTAAGCGATGCATAAGCCTGAGCGGGCACGATCCGAGGCAGCAGTTTTCAGCCACCGGCTTCAGTCGGTGGCCATCGGACGCATTACATGTTCCCGTCGGAGCCGGCTTAAGAAGGCCGGGCCGTAGGCCAAGCAGCACGGGCTGAAGCCCGTGCCTAACAGGGGCCCCGGCAACGAACCGACAGCCGGTATGCCAGCGTTTTTGACTATAAATCCGGCTGCGGCGAGCATCAACCCGTTCAATTTGCAGATGATGCTTCACAGGCGTCAGGCCCGTGCGCGTCCAGGTGCAAGATGTCCATGCCACGACAGGGGCCGTGCACACTCGCCTGTTCACGGGTTCGCCGCTCGCCACAGGAAGCTGAGGGATAGCCTTCACAGGAAGGAAAAGAGGACGAGACGACCAGACGTTTCTGATATAATCCTCGGGAGCGTTGGCCGGATTCTTCGCCATGCGTCGGGTGTGACTATGAGATGGCGACCTGACATGATTCTCCCGGAAGCAATACCTGTGCCCGCTGCGCTGTGGTACGATGCAGTGGTCTCCGGACGTGTGCTAAGTGAGCAGTACAAGAGGATCGCATCCACAATAGACCTCACCAGCGGTTTCGTCTTGGACCTGGGAACGGGTCCCGGCGACCTGGCGATCGAGATCGCATCCAGAAACCCGCGGCTCGAGGTACTCGGGATAGACGTTAGCGCAGCAATGATAAGCCTGGCGAGAAGAAAGGCAAATCAACTGCCGAATGTCAGATTCCGTGTAATGAACGCGGCCCGGCTGCTGCTTGCCGATAGTTGCGTGGACCTCGTCGTCAGCACCGGCTCCATGCACCATTGGCGGAAACCGGGGCTTGTTTTCGACGAGATTTACCGCGTTCTGAAACCGGGTGGACGTGCGCTGCTATATGATATTCGTTCCGATGCGGCGAGGCAGGAAATTCTCGCTGAGCTGCCTCGCTACGTTTCCTTTCCCCCGAAACTGGCCATCGTTTTGGCCTTCCGGCTTCACGGCTTCACGCGGAAGTCGCTCCGGTCGAGGATATTGCCCATCATCAGGTTGAGACCGTTCGCAGAAGCGCGGGTGGAGACCGTGGGCATCTGGGTGCGGCTGTGCCTCTCGAAAAAGTAAACTGTCGCCTTGCAATCGCGGGGCCAGAGCGATGCTGCTCGCTTGCCGCGGGCTTCGCGGTGACCGGAAGGATTCTTCGTCTGGGGGATTGCCTCAACACGCGCCAGTGTGATAGCCTACTCCAAAAGCAGCCGATGACGGAGGAGTGTCTCCGAGTAAAGATGGAGTACTCGCGAGTCCTGAAGTTGGTTCCTGATGAGACGCGGGGGCCTCTCGGGACGACATACGTCAGTCTTCATCGCGGAAGAAAGTGAACGTTCATGGCCGCCGGAGGGTGTCGCTCGTACTCGGGAGGCGTCGAACCGTCAAGGAAAGAAGTGAAGGAGCGAAACGCATGTTCTCTCGAAAAGTGACCGTTACGGAAAGCGGAAAGAAACACGTTTACCTCGAGATATTCGACTGCGAGCCAAACTGCGCAGAGAAAGCGCAACCTATTGCTCGCCTCGGACCGGTCAACCGTCTTACGGGAAAACTCGATGCCGTCGTGAGAGACTTGAGCGAGTTCTGCCGGGAAAAGTTCGTTTCAGCAGAGGAAATCTCGGCGGGACGAATTTGGTCCTGGGGCCCGATTCTCGTCACCCGGCATATCTGGGAGGAAATGGGGCTTGGGAAGATAATCTCCGCTGCTTGCGGTCGGAGAGCTGCGGACGCGGCTTTTGCTCTGACAGCCAATCGCCTCGTTGATCCTCGATACCGGCACGGCATGGACAACTGGCTCGAGAAGGCTTTCGTCCCCGGGGAGTTCAGCTACGGCCGGGACACGTCCGCCCGCGTCAAAGGCTCCGGCGGTTCGGGAAAATCCCCCGATAGCCTCTGGGATAATACTGTGCGGAAGCTGGCGGCAAAGCGCCGCGTCATTGAGACAGCCCTCGCTGAGACAGTCAAGCAGATATGTGGCAGTTGCGACGAGGTCGTCCTCTACGAGCTCGACACTACATTTGTGGAGCGGATGGCTCCTCGCCGCCACTTCGCGAACTGGCCCGTTCAGAGGTCACAAAGCAACACCAGACTTTACCTCGGGGCAATCGTGTGCAACGGGTGGCCGCTCGCCGTTCGTCTCTTCGGGGGCAGCGAGCCGAACGTCCTCCAGATCAGGCGGTTCATCGAGGAAAGCCAGCGGCGGTTGGGGTTCAGAAAAATCCTTTTCGTCTCTCCCGCCGGCACGGACGACGAGAAGCTCTACCAACTCGAATCCCTCGGTTTTCATTACCTGGTTGGGGTTCGCAGAAGGCGAGACCCACGAGCCGTCGAGGTCATACAGCAAGCGGGTCGCCAGTGGGCGAGAATTGATTCCGACACAAAAGTGCAGGAAGTCCTTCTGCCGGCGGAGACCGACGCTTCCTTGGAAGCGTTGACACCCGACAAGATGGCGACGGAGCGGTATTTCCTCGTTCACAGCGGGCAAGATGCGAAAGAGGAGGGCGCTTTGCGCGCCTCCGTCGTCAGCCGCGCTCTCAAAGCGCTGGAAGAACTGAAACGCGCCGTCGAGGAAGGGAGGCTTAAGAGGCCCGCCACAATTATGGCCCGGGCGGAGAGAATCCTTGCAGGCCGCAAAGCCTACCGCTACATCTCCTGGCGGTTGACGCCTCAAGGGCAGTTTGAGTTCCGGGAGGACCGAGGCAAATCCACAGTTCGGCGGGCTTACGAGGGAATCTCCCTCCTTCGAACCAGCGACACCGGCATATCCCCTCCCTCCGCCGTGGTCATTTACGAAGGATTACGCAGACTCGATAACGCCTTAAAAACTATTTCCGACATACCAGCTTCCCGTTCGATACGCCTGCCCCTTCCCGAGCTCGAAGAGCACGGCGCCAACGGAGAGCCAACAAGCCTCTTTGTGGGGCACGTCCTCATCAGTCAGCTCGCTTGTCTTCTTCGATGTCGGCTGGAGAAACGACTCTTGGAGAAGAAGATAGCTATCTCGCTGGAGGATGCTCTCGGTCCCCTTGAGACTATATCGCTTGCCGAGTTGCGCGCCGGGGGAGAAAAAAGGCTGGTGGTTTCTCCCGGCAACCGAACAGCGGGGAAAATCATTCGGGCACTCGGGATTGACAGCCTCGAGCCGACCCCAAACACCAGCAGAGAGGGCGCACGAACCTCTCCGAAATAAACACTCCTTTCCTATCCGGCAGCGTTTACAGGAGAGCGTACCGGAGAACGAAAAGCGCAGCCAATAGGTAGAGAAGCCAATTGACTTCTCTGGCCTTGCCGCTGAAGAGCTTCAGGAGAGGATAGGAAATGAACCCGAAGGCAAAGCCGTCCGCAATGCTGTACGTCAAGGGGATTCCAATAAAGATTAGGAACGAGGGCACGGCCTCCGAGAAATCATCCCATTCGATTCTTGCCACCGAGCGCATCATCATCGCCCCCACGATGATGAGAGCGGGGCCGATCACCGGATAAAAAGTCCCCGCCTCCGTCTGGCATCCTCCTCCAATCGTCCTCACAAAGGGGTAAAAGAAAATCGCCGCCAGGAAAAGGAACGCCGTCGCCACGCTCGACAGCCCCGTGCGACCACCCTCATTGACGCCGGCGATGCTCTCGATGTAAGACGTGACGGTGGATGTTCCCAGAAGAGCCCCCACCGATGTCCCCACAGCGTCCGACAGAAGCGCGCGATTCGCTCTGGGCAGTTTTCCCTCTTCCATCAACCCCGCCCTCTCGCTTACTCCGACCAAAGTCCCCACGGTATCCAGCATATCCATGAACAAGAAAACAATGATGACCGGAATCAGCTCCCACCGAACCATCGCGCGCCAATCCAGCTTGAGGAAGGTCGGCGCTATGGACGGCGGCGCAGAGGCGACACCATGGTATGCCAGCAGATTCAGCACAACCCCTATGATCGCCGTGAGAATCATCCCTATAACGATCGCCCCTCTGATTCGTATGCTCACGAGCAAGCAGATGATAAGAAACCCGCCGATAGATAGAAGTGTAACCGGCGATGTCACGTCTCCAAGTTTCACCAAACCCGCCGGATTCCGCATGACGATACCGCAGTAGTTCAGTCCTATGAAGGCGATAAATGCCCCGATGCCCGCCGCAATGGCATGTTTGATGGAGGTGGGAATCGCGTTAAGGACCATCTCCCTCACTCGCAAAAATGTAAGTATGATGAAAAGGACGCCCGAAATGAACACCGCCGCCAGAGCCATCTGCCACGTCACTTCTATCCCCGAAAGCGCGACCGCCGTCGTCGTTACCACGCTCACGAAGAAGAAGTTCTCCCCCATCCCCGGAGCCAGAGCGATGGGATAGTTTGCCCACAACCCCATCACTAACGTGGCAACTGCGCCCGAGATGCACGTCGCCATCATCACCGCCCCGTAGTCCATTCCCATCGTCGCGGAAAAAAGCGCCGGCTGGAAGAAGATGATGTAAGCCATGGTCATGAACGTCGTGGTCCCGGCGATGACTTCCGTCCGGACGTTCGTGCCATGCTTTTTCAGTTCGAAAAGTTTATCGAGCATCTTGGCATCCTCCTGGAGGTGAATCGAGACGGGATAGGCGGATGGCAGAAAGCAAAGCAGACTTTACCACGGACGGAGATTTCCTTTCAACCGTTTCCTGGGCAGCGGGTGTGGCTGCGTCTCGGTGGCAAGCCCTGACGCCTCGGCTTCCTCGCACGGCCAAGTTTTCCGTTTCTGTAACGTCGCCGGGGTGGGCAAGGGAGCCTCCCGATACAGCCGACAGGATGCCGGCAGTACATAGTCCTTTCTGGGTGCTCTGCGGTTCCACCTTCAGCCACCCGTAAGTCAGGTATTCCCGGCCGAAAAACAGGCCTCGGGCGGTTGACTTCGGGAGGAGAATCGCCTACCATTGGCGTGGCATGAATCAGTCATTCTATGATTCGTCTTAGATGCCTCGCGGGTTTTCTGCGGCTGCGGGCTGCTTCAGGGCTGTTGGAAGTTGCCATTTCTTTGCTGGGGTCTGCCGCTGGCGTTGAGTTTCACTGGAGAGGCGCAGGAGAAAAGATGAAGGTATTGGTCGTTGGGAGTGGAGGGAGAGAGCACACCCTCGTCTGGAAGATTTCTCAAAGCCCTGCCGTGGAGAAGGTCTTCTGCGCTCCTGGCAACGGCGGCATCCGCGAGCACGCGGAGTGCGTGGATATGGCGGCGGCGGACATTGACGGTCTGGCGGATTTCGCCGCGAAGGAAAAGATTGACCTGACGGTCGTCGGTCCGGAGGCGCCTCTCGCCCGTGGCATCGCCGACGAGTTTCAGCGGCGGGGGTTACGCATCTTCGGCCCGAGTAAAGCCGCCACGCAGACGGAGGCGAGCAAGGTCTTCGCCAAGGAGATGATGGTTAAGTACGATATACCGACCGCGCGCCATGCCGTGTTCGCCGATGCTGAGAAAGCCCTCGCCCACGTCCGCCAGAGAGAGTCGCCGATGGTCGTGAAGGCCGACGGTCTCGCAGCGGGGAAGGGGGTGATTGTCTGCCGCACTAAGGAAGATGCCGAGCAAGCGGTCCATCGCATAATGGTGAAGAAGGACTTCGGAGCGGCAGGGGAGCGGCTTATCATCGAGGATTGTCTGGTAGGAGAGGAAGCATCGCTTCTGGCTTTCAGCGACGGCGTGAAGGTTCTGCCGATGGATTCCGCCCAGGACCACAAGCCGGTTTACGATAATGGTATGGGGCCGAACACCGGCGGCATGGGCGCCTATTCACCGGCGCCGGTCGTGACTCCGGAAATCTACCGGCGGATCAGCGAGGAGGTCTTGACGCGCATGGTCAGGGGCTTGCGCGCGGAAGGCATCGAGTACAAAGGCGTGCTCTACGCGGGGTTGATGATTACCGCTGACGGGCCGAAGGTTCTTGAATTCAACGCCCGCTTCGGCGACCCGGAGATGCAGGCGCTCATGCCCCGCCTCGAAAACGACCTCGTGGAAGTGATGAACGCCGTCGTTGACGAACGGCTCTCGGAAATACAGTTGAAATGGAATCCCGCTTCGGCGGTATGCGTGGTCATGGCTTCCGGTGGGTATCCGGGCAAGTATGAGAAAGGGAAAGTCATCACCGGTCTCGATTCTCTCCCGACGGACAGCGTCCAGGTTTTCCATGCCGGGACGAAAAGGCTTGATGATGGGCGCATCGTGACCAACGGCGGGAGGGTGCTCGGTGTAACGGGTCTGGGCGAGACGATTGCCGAGGCGATTGAGACGACTTATGGAGCGGTGCGAAAAATTCATTTCGACGGCGCCCATTACAGGACCGATATTGGCGCCAAGGCGCTTCGCCGGTAAGATGAATCGGATAGAACCGCACGGATGCAACCGCCGAGAACGCAGAGGACGCAGAGGCAAGGATTGCTCTTATCCTCTTTTACATCTCTGCGCTCTCCGCGTGCTCTGGGGTAGGTTTGGAGGAAAAAGTGAATGACAAGCCGGTTGTAGGCTTCCTTGTCGGGAGCAAGTCTGATTTGAAGTTTGTCCAAAAAGGGCTTCGGCTGCTGGAAGATTTTGGGATAGCTTACGAGCTGCAAATTATCTCGGCTCACAGGACACCGGAGCTCGCTACGGAGTATGCCGTTGGCGCGCAAGCTGCCGGCTTGAAAATCATCATTGCCGCGGCGGGGGCTGCCGCACACCTTGCGGGCGCCATCGCGTCCCACACCACTTTGCCGGTGATAGGTGTTCCCATTCCTTCCAGCGACCTGAATGGGCTCGATTCCCTCCTCTCGACGGTGCAGATGCCATCGGGCGTTCCGGTCGCGACGGTGGCAATCGGCGAAACCGGCGCCGCGAATGCCGCCATCCTCGCGGCGGAGATTCTGGCCCTGACCGACCCTTCCCTGACAGATAAGCTGCGCCGTTACCGGAAGCAGCTCGCCGAGGGGGTCCGGCGGGATAACAGAGTTCCCTCTCCGCCTCCCGAAAAATGAGCTTCGACGAGGGCGGTCATCCCTTCTTTGGCAATGGCGGGTTCTCTTTTCTCCTCAGGTGGCGCAATGCCTTTCGCGCTCTCATAGGAGGTTCGGTAGAAACAACGAAGCCACAGATGCTTTGGCCAACATCCGTGGCTCTGAGACTCTCGCTCGCCGATAATCGAGCAGTTGGCTCGCCACCGGAAAAACCGGCGAAGACTGTGGTGACCCTGCCGGTATCTGTCTATCCGGCGAAAGGCTCCCTCCGACTCTCCCGACAGCGCCGCGCCTTCGCTGTGAGCTTTGACGTTCGGCTGGACTCGATGTTTCCGCCGCTCTACTTGATGTTTCCGATCGTGCCCATCCCGTCGTCATCCAGCAAGAAGACGCGAGCGTACTCGGTCACCTCAATCGCGTGCCGTTTCGCCTCGTAGCAACCTGAGGCGAGGATTCCCGTCGCAAGAAGCGCCACCAGAATCAATATAACCCTTCGAACCATACTTTCACTCCTCTTCACACCGCGACTCGGACTGCCCGTATTGTGGGGCGGGGCAATCTGCCCCCGACGGCAAGCAACCGGATTCTCCGCTCGCAGTCCAATTTTGCCGCCCGACCAAAAGAATGACTACTCAATTCTGTAAATAACTTAGACCATCCTGCGGGGAAATGCAAGCCCTTTTTCAGCCGATGTGCCAACTGGGTTTCCGAGATTTGCGAATCATTTGCAATGCGGTCGGCAGAAGCTCGATGATGTCCGAGGCGATGAGGCTCAGTTGCCCTTTTTGTTTGGCGCCGAGTTCGCCAGCGAGGCCGTGAACGAACGTCCCGAGCTTTGCGGCGTCAATCGGCTTCAGCCCCTGCCCTATGAGCGAGCCTATCACGCCGCTCAGGACATCACCCATCCCGCCGCTGGCCATCCCGGCATCACCGGCGATGTTGACGTGGAGAGAGCCATCCGTGTCGGCGATGACCGTCTCGGCGCTTTTCAAGATGACGATGACGCCGTTCTGCCGGGCGAAATCCGCCGCCACCTCCCACGGATGAGAGAGAATATGCCCGGAGTCAAGACCGGTAAGCCTCGACATCTCCCCCGGATGAGGCGTTACAATCAGCGGGGCCGGATACTTGTGAAGCAATTCCGTCTTTCCGTGTAGGCAATTTAAGCCGTCGGCGTCAATGAGCAGCGGTACTCTCGCTTTGCGGAGAATTTCCTCGACGAGCTGTGCGGTTGCCGGATGCGTTGAAATCCCGGGCCCGATAATGGCATTTGTGCACGTGGAGAGATGTTCGAGGAGCTCCGCCAGGGCCGAGTACGCCACGGTTCCCTGCGGCGTCTCATCGAGAGGGATGGTCATCGGTTCCGTCAACTTAGTCTCCAGAACGGAGTTGAGGCTCGCGGGAATGCCCAAAAAGACCAGTCCCGATCCCGCACGCATAGCAGCCGAGCAGACCATCGCCGCCGCTCCGGTCAAGCCTCGCGACCCCGCCAGTACGAATACCCGCCCGTAATCGCCTTTGTGTGTTATCCGCTGGCGACGGGGCAGGAGGTTGGACATCTCCTTTTCGGTGAGCAGCTCCGCGTCGCCTTCAGCTTCCTCGATGACCTGCGGCGGAATCCCTATGTCCACGACTTCCAGTTTGCCCACGAAGTTGAGGGCATCTCGCCGGAGGAGACCTTCTTTGGGAAGCCCCATGGTCGCAGTGACGTCCGCGCGAACGCACGGCCCCTCGTGGCTGCCGGTGTCCCCGTTTATTCCCGAAGGAATGTCCACGGCAACTATCTTCTTGTCACGCCCCAAGGCGTGATTGATGAATTCGATGACCTCCGCATAAAATCCTCTCACCTCGCCCTTAATTCCCGTGCCGAGGATTCCGTCCACAATGAGCGACGCCTCTCGGTGAGGAATCTTCTGCAAATCTTTTGCCTCGCGGACAACGGTAATTTCCGCCCCCGTCCGTTTCAGCCTTCCAAAATTGGTGGCGGCGTCTCCGCGGAGGTCCGATTCCTCCGCCAAAAGGACGGTTAGATTTGGGATACCAGACTCGTGTAGAAGCCTCGCGACTACGAAGGCATCACCGCCGTTGTTCCCCCTGCCTGCGAAAAGCAGAACCGAGGGCCGCGGTGTTTTCAGCTCAGACAGCATCCTCCTCACCGCCGAGAAAATGCCCTTTCCCGCTTTCTCCATAAGCCTTTCACCGGGAATGGCGAACTCCTCGATGGTTCGCCGATCAATGCGCTTCATCTCTGTCGCTGTGACAATTTTCATGATTCTTCTCCACTGTTTTTCACTGGGGAAAGAGATTACACGAGAGTCCATAAGCAATTCAATTGCATTTTGCGCCTCGACCGCGGCAACAAGAGATTATCCTCAGAAAACTTGGCATGAAGCTTTTCGCGTACGGGGAGCAAATGATGTCGGTCTTATTACGACTGCGGATGAGGAAGGAACTTATAACTTCAAGGATGTCGAAGATGGGGGATACGATCCTTCTGAAGGGGGGTATTTCTCGGGAAGCGATTCCGACCGCCGGAAATGGGAGCACTATATCTCTTGTGCTGTAAGAGCCAAGGCTGACCCCGTATCCCTGGCGGCCAGGCCAGGATGCTTGTTGACTATACGAGCCATTTTCGGCCCCTCTCGCCTACGGAAATACTTGGCCGATTCTGTAGAAACGACAATTGATGTCCTGAGGCGGCGAGTCCTCCCATTCTATTGGGTCGTGCCCGGAGGGAATCTGAGCCGAGATCGGCGTCCAGGGCCCCATTAGGCTGTCGGCTGCCTCCACGACATACACAATGCCCTCCTGGGATTCCCACTCCAGAAGAATTGACCCATCGGGTTGAGGAAGCATACGCTGGACGCGGAAGCACGAGGCGGCAGCTTCCAAAGGGACGGCATCGTTGGTGAGCCAAAGCGGGAGGAGGTTGAAGTAAAAGGGGTTACCCAAGACGCCGCTCGTTCCGCCGGGCCACATCGCCTCGGCACGTATATGCCCCGGAGAGAGCTCAGCGACAAAACGGCGAGAAGGCCCGTGCTCGAACATGAAATCGTTGACGTCGTCGGCGCGAGCGGCGTGAGGCGCGACGTCCACTGTGGCGAAACCGCCGTCTGTGGGAATGCCCGGCAGCCCCTCCAGCGGCGCCGGGAAGGCCCCGCCCGCAGGGGGGATGCTGAACTGGCCGTCGAGCTCGTGAGCGAAGACGACGCGATGAACTTTGCCCCATCGGTAATCGTCCTGGTTGGTGGACCGGTTGAAGGCCGCCTCGAAAGCCTCCCCGGACAGCAGGGCGAGCGCGTCCTGAAGACTTTTGAGAATGATGATGTCCCGGCGGTCGCCGGCGCCCTCGACGCCGGGCACGTCGAAGAAGTTGAGCCCGGAGGCCCCGACACCCTCGTTCGCGTCGAAGTTATCGAGGAGATGTCGCAGCGCCGTGAGAGACGCATAGCTGTCCGGCGACGGCAGGCTGGCGGGAGCGAGAGAGGCGTCCACTGTGTTGCGAATGAACTGCCCCCTCCACACGCTGTAGATTGTGGCTGCGATGCTGGCGCGGACCTCTTCGTCGGAAGGCATGAACAAAATGCCGTCGTCATCGGAGGCGTCGTAGCCCTCCGGGATCCCCGTGGGGGTATTGCCTTCCCAGTTCCCGAGCCGCTCCACGGCGCCGGCCACCTCGGGGTCGTCTGCCAGCGCGGCGAGCGTCGGATGGGTGTCCTGCATTCCGGCGTTGGCGAATGCCTGCACGATGTAGGGGACGAACACCTGCGAGTCGAGCATCACCACGTCCGACTGCATTTCCTGCATGTCCTCGAAGGAGACCTTGCCGTTGCCCGTCGCGAGCCTCTGGCGGATCATCTGCGTGATGCGCCCCGCTCGGAAGCCCTGGGCATAGGTGTACATCAGGTAACAGATACCGCCGCCGGGCCGGATGTCGTTGAGGGGGTCGTTGTCGAGAGTTAGTCCGGCTGAGTCGTTGTTGGCGTTGACAAACCAACCTTCGGGTGGATTGATGATCTGGGGCAGTTCCGAAAACGGGAGGATCTCGTAGGGGACCGCTTGCTTCGGCTGCGGGTTCTGCACGGGAAGCCACTCGTTGCCGCCGCTACCGTCACGGACGAACCACGGTGGGAGGCCGACGACGGCGCCCGCCTGGAGGTCCTCCCGGATGGGGACCTCGCCGCTCGTGAAGAAAGCAATGTTGCCCTCCACGTCGGCGTAAACCCAGTTCTGCGGTGGATTGTCGAAATACTGAAGCGCGCTGGTGAAGTCATCGAGGTTCCTGGCCTCCATCATCAGTAGGAAGCAGTCGAACTCGCGTGTCGGGCTGAAGCCGGTGTATTGGACGCTGAGCGCGTCTCCCGTCGCGAGGTCGTACTCGACGATCGGCCCATTATTGCGACGGGGCACGATAGCGGTCACAGGTGGGATCGAGCCTCCAGCAGGCGCCTCCGTAATGTCATCGAACGCCCCGCTGCCTGGATTATTCTGGCGGAAGACCTCGGGGATGAAAATGATGTGCTCGCGCTCCCCCTTGTACACTGTGCTGAGGCCGCTGGGGGAGCTGAAATCGAGAACCGCGTGCTCCTGGAATGTATCCGTCACGTCCAATCCGGCATCGGTGGTCCCCCAAGCGATGTACTCATTGTGACCGTGGACGATGCCAGGTGTACCAGCGAATCCGCTTCCAAACACATGGATTGACCCGGCATGGAGGCTAATCGGATACCATATCATAGGGGTGTCGAGCTCAAGATGCGGGTCGTTGGCGAGTAGCGGCAGGCCGCTGGTGGTGTGGGTCCCGCTCACGGCCCAGAGGTTTGAACCGGCGAAACGCTCACGGTGGCGAATCTTCTCAAAGAACGGGATACCTTTCAGCACTTCCTGGTATCGCTTGCAGAGCGCTATCGTGCGCGGGCGGATCGCCGATGCCGCGAGGGGGGTGGCGATTTCTACCCCCTTTTGCGTCTGGAAGTTCAGCGTGGCAGAGAGGGCGGCCTTCGATGCGTCCGGAACCGTTGATGCGGGGTCGAACGGCGCGGACCGAACGAGGTCCTCAAAGAAGAGCTTGGAGCCGTCGAAGCCCATCGCCCCACCAGCCTCCAAGTATGCGTTGAACTGCAAGGTGGTGTCGGTGTCCAACTGGAACGATAGGCGGAAGCCTGCGAGCTTCCCCACAACCAAACTGTCGGTGGCGGTCCAGGGGGCGAACTGGGTGATCTCAAGCGCGTCGTACTCCGGCGGCAGAGGATGCGTCCCGACAAAGGCGTTCACGCCCTCCGCGTAGGCCTCGAGCGCCGCCAGCGTCCTCGGCAAAAGCACTTGGAGGGATCGCTCCGCCGCCCGACGAAGGCCCATCGTGCGAAGCTGCACGTCGCCTGCGAGGGCGTCCGGCCCCACCAACTCGGCAAGCGTGCCACTCGCCATGCGGCGAAGTCCATCCATCTGGAACAGACGGTCCCGGGCATGCGCCCAGCCTTGCAGGAAGAAAAGGTCGTGCTCGTTCTGCGCCCAGATGTGGGCGATGCCGTAGGTATCCCTGACGATTGATGCGGCGGCCTCGAGTTCGGGAATCTGGCTCCGGGCCCCCGCGTTGACATTCGCCCAGAGAACACCCGTCGCCAGAAGGACCTGTATCAACGGGGCCATGCCCGCCCCGATTCTCATCATTGGCCTCTTCATAACTTTTCCCCCTTTGCTGCCGGTTGGCATAGTGTGTCTATCCCGCCGAGACTATCCATTAAAGTGGCAGCTACGGATCGTTCCCGTACAGCGGAGCACAAACGGCTGCGATTCGCAGGCTGGATATTCTGTATGCCCAATCAAAAGGAACCCTCTTCAGGCCCGGACTCCACCATCCCATTATCGGCCAATTTCCGTTGCAAGTAAAGATTCCCGTGGCGAGAGGTTAGGATTCAGCAGATGTTCTCAGGTACGGGTCTATGTGTACTGTGAGCGTCCGCTGGCCATTTGACTGCTCCTTATTCTGGGACCGGGAAGAGGATCGCGGCTTTTGACGGAACGCGGGAGGCGCCGAGATCATGCCGCTAACGTGCCATCGTCAGTTCACGCATACCAATAGAGCCTGACGTGCGGCAGCTCATCAGAGGCAAAAACATCCGAGCGCGTCATTCTGTGTGGCCCCCATATCATGACTTTCTGGCTCTTTCGAAATCGTTCGCACGTTATCGGGCAAAAGCGCGAGAAACGCTTTTCAGCATAGGTTTACTGCTAAATCCATCCTTCAGGGCATCCGTTTTGCGTTCGCGGTCAGGAAATCGTGCACCATGGAAAGCGTTACTTGCCTCTCTGCTTTCGAGATGAGATGTTGCGTGGAGATCGTTGTGCGTGTTATGGTCTCACCGATCACAAGGTGTCTTCTTGTCGCTCCAATGGACACCAAGAAAACAAGATTCACAGAGAAATGTAGTACGGAGGGAGTCAGTCTGGGACGTGAAATGCGATGAGGACCTTGCGACCCTGGCTGTTGACGATGGTGCTGACTGCGCCCGTCTTTGTTTTGGCGCCCAACCGGCGCCTGCCGAGCGATACGTGAGTTAAACACAGTCTGACAAAGGAGAAGAGACCATGAAGACCCTTCAAGCACTCATGTGGGTGTCGGGCAGCGTCGTAGCCCTGGGCCTGCTGGGCTGCTCCGACTTCGTCCAACCCTACCCCCGCGGGACGGTGTACGTGGCGCAGCGGCCGCCGGAGTACGTCATCGTCCCCAAGGCCCCGCCGCCGATCATCAGGGAGCGCCGACCGTCCCCGCCCTCCCGGGGGCACATCTGGATTGAGGGCAACTGGCGCTGGAACGACCAGCGGTACGTCTGGCAACCCGGCCGCTGGGCGCGCCCGCCGCACGGGCGCGCCGTCTGGGTCCCGCCCCGCTACGAGAGGGGCCAGCGCGGGTACCGGTACATGCCGGGACGCTGGAGCGAAAGGCAACAGGGACGGCAAAAAGAAGACCAGCAGCGTCCGGGTAGGCGCTAACCTAACTTCCGCACCTGATTGCGATTTTGAGATTTTTTTGCCTGATTCGGGGATGGAATGGGGATATTTGTGGTGTTTTTGCTGTCATCTTCGCCCTATGTTCACCATACTTTCGTTTTGATTTCGCCCTTTTCATGGTGGAGTCCCCGATGTACTGGCGATGGGTGCGTTTTTTTACATCTCGTCGGTTGTATCTATTGTAGTAGTCATGTACATCCGAAAAAACATCAAACGAGAGAAAGGGAAGAAATACATCAGCCGCGTGCTGGCATATCATCTGCCGGTGGTGATTGAGAAGACCCTCCTCGATAAAGGAATCCATACCTCGTGGGCTATTGTCAGGGAGACGCTGCAAACACATGAGGCCGCAACCGTGGTACTGCCCACTGATGGGGACATCATCATCAAAATCCGCAAAACCTCCACCCCTGAACCCAAACACACGGAGCTTTACCGACTCCTGGAAGTCCCCAAACAAATCATCCGACCAAAGAAAATCGTCATCACGAATGCCCAAATGTAGTGACTGAAAAATCGGGGTTCTCCTCTATTCCTCACTACAAAGTGCGGAAGTCGGGTTAGCCCCGCCAAGGCGGGGCTTCAGCCGGGCTTTTCGATCAAAGGATTCATCCAGATTCTGCCGCCCAAATGGAGCCGCACCGGCCGCTGGAGGGTGTGGCTACATTTCAGTGGCACGCGGGTCGGCTCTCGTGTGTCTGGAGCGAACCGTGTATTGGGGATGAGCCTATTACGCCCCTTCAGGGCTTTTGTATTTTACCACGTGATATTTCCCCAGGGCGTTGCCCTGGGCTGGAATATTGCGCCCTTTCAGGGCTGAACATTGCTTTCCCGTCGCCCTGTAAGGGCAGAGTTAATGAAGCTCACGGCAACGTCCTGAGAGAAAGTGCCGGTTGGGGAATGATAAGCCCTGAAAGGGCGACATAATCGGCTCACGAGTTCAAAATTTCCTCAGGGCGAGCTCGACTTTTTTCGTGCTCAAAGTACGCCGGCGTTTTCCCCTCCTCGTGAAGCGGGGCGTGGGGACGGGGTCGAGATTCCCGCACGGGCTGGGTACGGGCAGAGTCCGCCATAGAATAAGGATTCGCGGTTCTTCGCCAGTCGGAGGCAGTGGAGCTTGGTCTTTCAAACGGGGGGCATCAGACATTGCTCTTCTTCGTGGCGACGTCTATGGCGACGGCGCCGACGAGGGCAACCCCCTTTATGATGTACTGGTACGCTATGTCCACTGACTTGAGGCTGAGCCCATTGTCGAGGCTGGCCATGATGAGGGCGCCAAGGATTGCGCCGGAGATTCTTCCTCTGCCGCCCATGAGGCTGCATCCGCCAATGACGCAGGCGGCGATGGCGTTGAGCTCCATGAGCTGCCCGGTCGTCGAGGAGGAGCAGGCGAGCCGAGAGGTCATGACGATGCCCGCCACCGCTGACAGGAAGCCCATGATGACGAAAACCGCCAGGAGATTCGCTCGGATGTTGATTCCGGAAAGACGCGCCGCCTCGCGATTTCCGCCGATGGCATAGACGTGGCGGCCGAACCGCGTCCGCCGAGACACGAGGTCCAGCGCAATGGCAAGGCCTATCATGATGAGAACGGGGTACGAGACGCCTTCGTAGCTGTTCATGATTCCGACAAAAAGGATCACGAAGATGGATACGGCAACCGCCTTTGGGAACGTCATCTGGCCCTGAGCGGTTTCCATGCGATACTTCCGAGTCGCTCGGCGGTGCGCAAATGCCGCGGCCAGGAGGAGCAAAACGGCTACCCCTGCAAAAACGCAACCCCAGACCTGCGGAAGATAATTTTTCCCGATGTTCTTCAAGAAGCCAGCGTTCAAGGGGATGGCTTTGGCTCTTGTAGCCGCCCAGAGCGCTCCTCGGAACGCCATCAGGCCTCCGAGGGTCACGATGAAGGCGGGAATGCGTCGGTAGGCAATGATCGCGCCTTGCAGACCTCCGGCGAGGACGCCGATAGCTATGGCGCCGGTCATGGACACGAAAGACCCCTGTCTGGCCCACACGTTGATGACCGCTGCAATGCCGCCAGCCAGCCCCGCAAGCGACCCGACCGAGAGGTCAATGTTCCCGGAAACGATGACGAAAACCATCCCGATGGCAAGGATGCCGGTCTCCGACATCTGTCGAGCGAGGTTGGAGAGATTCCTCGCGCCGAGGAAAGTCGGCTCGAGCAGATAGAACACGACCCAAATACCCAAAAGGGCCGCTGCCATTGTGTACGTGCGAACGTCAACGTTCAGTTTCATCCGAGCCTATGCCTTGCGGAGGGGGCCGGGGCTCCGCGTGTTTGCGTCCTCGCGTTTCACCATCCCGCATTCTTCAGCGCAAAAGCGCAGAACGTCCCGCCCGGGGACGAGCGGACCTCGGGCCTTACGATCATTCAGGAGCCCGGGGACCGACGGGGCCATTGGTCTCGCGGGACGTTCTGATAGACCTCCTCGAGCTTCTGGTAGCCGTCCTTGATGACGGCTTCGTAAACATTATTTTTGTCCACGGGAATGGGTTCCAGCAGAACGGAAGGGACTCGCTTCTTGCCGTTGAAGATGGTGCGGTTGGGGGGCTGGAATTCCTCTCCCTTTGCCATCGCAACGGCAATCTCGGCGGCTGTGTAAGCGAGCTTGTTTATCGGTTTATAGACGGTCATGGTCTGTGTCCCTTCGACAATTCTCTGGCAGGCGGCGAGGTCGGCGTCCTGCCCGGAGACGGCGACTTTTCCGGCGAGCTTTTGCCCGGCGAGGGCCTGGATGGCGCCTCCGGCTGTGCCATCATTGGACGCGACCACGGCATCAATCTTGTTGTTCCGGCGTGTCAGGGCGTTCTCGGTGTGGCGAAGGGCTTCGATCGGCTGCCAGTCGGTGCACCATTGGTCTCCGACTTTCACGATGTCTCCCCTCTCGAAGTAGGGGCGAAGGACTTTCATCTGCCCTTTGCGGAGTTGCTTCGAGTTGTCGTCGGTCGCGGCGCCGCCGAGCAAAAAGTAATTCCCCCTCGGCACTTTCCGCACGAGGTACTCCGCCTGGAGCTCGCCGACCCTCTCGTTATCGAATGAGATGTAGAGGTCGAGGTCGCAGTTGCGAATGATTCTGTCGTAACCGATAACTTTGACGGGGGGCTTCTGCCTATGGGCGGATTCGACAATTACGGCGGAGGTCTCCGCGTTCTGAGCCACGACCACCAGGACATCAACGCCTCTGGTGATGAGGTTTTCCGCTTGCTGGTTCTGAACGCGGGGGTCACCGTTGGCGGATTGAACGAACACCTCCGCGCCGAGCGCCTCGGCCCTTTTCTCGAACATGTTTGCATCCCTCTGCCACCGCTCGACCGCGAGGGTGTCAAGGGAAAGCCCGATGCGGATTTTTCTACCCTCTCCCCTCTTCCCCTCCTGCTTTTTTCCGCATCCGAACAGAACAATGGCGGCAGAGAGCAGGATGACCGAGGTGGATGAAGCGCGTATCCTCGATATGGTCATATTACATTATCCTTTCTTTTTGGTGTCGCAATTGTACAATAGACTTTCTATAAGGACAATGGGGAATCGCGATTGCGGATTGCGGACTGCGGATTGCGGAATCCGAGGTTCGAAATCGGACGGAATCCGGCTTTTTAAGGGAAAACAGGTATGCACGTGATTGACCAAATAATCATTGTTCTCTACGTGGCCTCGCTGCTTGTGATTGGGTGGTGTCTGCGGCGGCGAGCTGCGGGGAGTGAGGAGAGCTATTTTCTGGCGAACCGTGGATTGCCGTGGTGGATTCTGTCCATGTCGGGCGCTGTGTCCACCTACGACATCACGGGGACGATGTGGGTGATCTCGCTGCTGTATCTGTACGGCGTTCGTAGCATGTGGGTCCACTGGCTGTGGGGATTCATGATGGGCGCCTTTCTCATGAGCTACACGGGCAAGTGGGTCAGGCGGTCAAAAGTCATCACCGGCGCCCAGTGGATGAGGACGAGGTTCGGCGCCGGTCGCGAGGGGGAAGCCGCTCGCGGCGTGATGACCTTCATGGCGGTGCTTTTTTCGGTTTCTGTGATTGCGTACGCGTTCACGGGGATAGGGAAATTTGCGTCGTTTTTTGTACCGTGGTCGCCTCGTACATGCGGCGTGGTTATCATCGGCGTGACGACAATCTATGTAGTGCTTGGGGGATTGTACAGCGTAGTCATCACAGACGTGATTCAAACCGTCATTCTGACCGGTGCGGCCATAGGGCTGGCGATATTCGCTTTCTTGAAGACCGATGCGGCGGGCGTGCTGGAGAAGGTTGCGGCGGGATGGCGCACCGGCTGGCCGGCAAGCGTTGCCGACAAGGTGGCGGGCGGTTGGGATTCCATCTGGCCGTCGTGGGACATGCCGTTCCTTGTTCAAAACAGCGTTTACATTTTCGGGCCGTTTCTCGTTATATGGATACTCAAGGGTGTCTTGTTGAACGCCGGAGGCCCGGCACAGCTCTACGACTTCCAGAGGTTTCTCTCGATGAGAAGTGCCCGCGATGCGTCGAAAGCGGGGGGACTGTGGAGTTTCTTTCTCCTATCGCGATGGGCGATGTGCATGGGCGTCGCTGTACTGGGCTTGACGCTTCTTGAGCCGGTTTTCAGCGTGGAGCATGCGGAAGGGGTTCTTCCGGAAATCCTCCAGCGGATTCATTTTCCGATTGGGGTGAGGGGGATCATTTTGGCGGGCTTCTTCGCGGCGTTCATGTCCACCTTCGACTCGACAGTGAACGTGGCAGCCTCGTACATCGTGGAGGATTTCTATAAGCGGTTTCTCCGCCCGAAGGCGAGAAGGCGAGAACTCATTTACGCGGGCTATGCGGCTTCAGTTTCGGTCGTGGCGATTGGAATCGTCATCGGGCTGGGACAAAAGACCATCGCCGGCATCTGGCTGTGGATAATGATGGCTTACGGGGCCGTGGCTCTTATTCCGAACTTTCTGCGGTGGTATTGGTGGCGGTTCAATGGCTGGGGTTACACGTGGGGGACAATGGGCGGCGTTGTTGTCCTGTTCGTTCTGACACTGTTTTTCCCCGATTGGAAGGAGACGAGAACTTTCCCCATCATCGCCTCGACCTCTCTCGTCTGCTCGCTGCTGGGGACGTTTTTGACGAAAGCGACAGACCGGTCCGTGCTCGAGCGATTCTATAGAGAAGTCCAGCCCGGTGGAAGATGGGCAAGCGTGGCACGCTCCGTGGCTCAAAAATCTCCCGACTTCAAGAAAGATTCCACGTTTGGCGTCGAGCTGCTCAATACGTTTCTTGGCATAATCCTCATCATGTGCCTGTACTTGGCTTCTGTGACGGTGGTTCTCCACATGTTTTCGACGGTTCTCCCACTGCTCGGGGTCAGCGCGGTGAGTTCCGGCATCATGTATTTCACCTGGTATAAGAAATTGCCGACAGATTGATTGTCAAATGGCGGCGCGCAGCGCGGTGCCCGTTGCGGATTGCGGATTGCGGAATCGCCAATCCGAAATCCGAAATGGGACCGGCGGCCGCTGTGCGAACCGGAACGCTGTGGCGCATAGGACAGTTTGCGCTCAGTGTCCTGGTCCGTAAGCTCGGTCACCTATTCCGGTGCTGCGAAGAGGAAAAGGCTACGAAATAATGACGTTTTGCGTGCACAATACGTGGCCGTACTTACGAACACCGTTTAGCCACCGGCTTCAGCCGGTGGGGCATCGTATGTGCTATACATTTCTGTTGGAGCCGGCTTTAGCCGGGCTTCTCGACTAAAAGGATTCATCCATGCCGCAGCATGTTTTTCACGACATCTCCCTTCACATCGTCTCGCATACGAAGAAGGACAAGCCGCTGGAAAGGGCGGCCAGAGATGACGTTTCCGGGAGGAATGAGGAAAACCGCCAGGGCTCGCGAGAATGGCTGAAGCCCCGGGCCCAGAAGCCCGGCTGAAGCCGGCTCGGAGAGCCCGGGCCGCACGCCAAGCACGGGCTGAAGCCCGTGCCTAACGGGGGTTGCGGCAGCAAAGCGAGAGGCAGGTATCCTGACGTTTTTGACTATCAATACGGCCACGTTGCTCCGAGGAGGATCAACCAACCTCTATCGCTTTGGGACATGCTTTTCTGCGAGAGGTTGAGCACATTTGTGCCGTTTCATGATCCCGCGTGCCCGTGTGCTAAATCTTCCGGTCAGCAAGTTCGGTCACCTATTCCGGTGCTGCGAAGAGGAAAAGGCCATGAAATAATGACGTTTTGCGTGCACAATACGTGGCGGTCTTTACGAGTACCCGTGCTCAGCGAAGAGCGATATAGCGAAGGAGATTGAGAAAATGGGTTTATCGGGAAAGAAAGTGGTCGTGCTCGTTGAAACAGGTTACCAGGACCTCGAGGTCTGGTATCCTTTGCTGCGATTGAGGGAGGAAGGTGCGGAAGTCGTTGCTGTGGGCTCAGGGTCGAGCGAGAACTACACCGGCAAATATGGTTATCCGATCGAGGCTGACGCGGCCGCCGCCGAAGTCAACGCGGACGAAATTGATGCAATCGTCATCCCCGGAGGTTGGGCGCCGGACTATCTGAGAAGGTATCCGGCGGTTGTCGAGTTTGTGAGGGAAGCCTTTGAGAAGGGGAAAGTCATCGCATCCATCTGTCACGGAGGGTCGCTGCTGGTCTCGGCGGGGATAGCGAAGGGAAAGCGGCTCACATCGTTCATGGCGATAAAAGATGACCTTGTCGCCTCGGGGGCAGATTACGTGGACGAGGAGGTCGTCAGGGACGGCAACCTTATTACATCCCGGAAACCGGAGGACCTCCCCGCCTTCTGCAAGGCAATCATAGCCGCCCTGTCGTGAGGCGGATTATTCGTGAGGCGAGCACCGCTGCTTCGGGGGGTGGGGCGGATCCGACAAAAAGGCAGGAAACCTGAAAGGAGAGAACTCATGAGGCGATACGCTTTGGTCTTGGCTCTGTTTGCATTGCTCCTTGTTCCGAAGAGCCGGGCGGCGGAAAGAATCAAGCCCCTGGAGATCGGCCAGCCGGCGCCCGATTTCAACCTTCCCGGTGTGGACGACAGAAACTATACTGTGAAAGATTTCGCGGACGCTGAAATCCTGGTGGTGATATTCACCTGCAATCACTGCCCCACGGCTCAGGCGTATGAGGAGCGCATCAAGAAACTCGTCTCCGATTACAAAGGAAAAGGCGTCGGGTTCGTAGCCATTTCTCCCAACGACCCCAGGGCGCTCCGCCTGAACGAAATGGGCTACAGCGACCTGGGCGACTCACTTGAAGACAATAAAATCCGCGCCAGAGATCATGGATTCAATTTCCCCTATCTCTACGACGGCGACAAACAGGACGTTTCTAAGGCGTACGGTCCCCGCTCGACACCGCACATTTTTATCTTCGACAGCGATCGAAAGCTCCGCTACCGGGGCGGCGTGGATGATTCCGAGCGTCTCAACCGCGTCAAAAAACGCCACGTCCGCAATGCGCTCGATGCGTTGTTGGCCGGCAAACCCGTTCCCGAGAACGATACCCCCACATTCGGTTGTTCCATCAAGTGGTCGGACAAGCGGGATTCGGTTCAAAACTGGATGAAAAGGGTCGCGGCTGAGAAAGTGGCTCTTGAGAAGATCAGCCCCGATGGCGTGAAGGCCCTCCTGAAAAACGACTCCAACAAGCTGCGCCTGATCAATATCTGGGCGACCCGGTGCGGCCCTTGCTGGATCGAGTTCCCCGAGCTGGTGACCATCAACCGCATGTACCGTGGTCGGAATTTCGAAATGGTCACCATCAGCGTTGACGACCCCGGCCAGGAAAAAAATGTTCTCTCTTTCCTCAAGAAGCAACAGGCATCCTGCCGAAACACACTTTTCGACAGCGAAGATAAGAACCTGCTCGTCGAAGCGACCAACAGAGAATGGATGGGCGCCCTCCCCTTAACCTTGCTCGTTAAACCGCGCGGTGAGATCGCCTACAAGCATCTCGGAGCAATCAATCCCCTCGAGGCCAAGCGCGTCATTGTCAACATCCTCGGCCGGATATATTGAGGGGCTCCTACGCACGCATTGTGTGGCAACAGCTCTTGCCGAGCTACTCAGGCCCCGCGGACATGTGCACGACCGGAGGGCTATCCTTCTGGCCTTGAGCAAACCAGTTGCAGAAAACGCTTCACCTCGCCGAACGCTTGACCCTCCCAAGGCCAGACTTTCGCCTGAGCCGCTTCACCCACCCGCAGTGCTACCTTCTTTCTTGAGGCCAGGAAGACCTGAAGGTTCGCTTTGGCACGATTGCGGGGCAGCGGGACATTTTCCTGTTTCAGGCATTCAAAATACCGGTTAACGCAGACCATAGCCGGGTCCCCTTCCACTGCCTTAAGGCACAGGTTTTCCAACATACCCGGTTCGCCCTGACCTGGTAAAACCATTACGGTGACCTGAGGGGCATCGCCGATAGGCTCCAAAGGATGCTCCGGGACAGGCAACTGCGCGGCCCGCAGAGCACCTTGAACGCTCTCGAAAGCAGCAGCCGCATTATCATCGGCATCCCTAACTACCCCAAGAGACACCACGTTTTGTTCAAATCCCGTGGTCTGTTTGAGTGCGGTTAAACGTTTCTTGTACTCACTCTTGCCCTTAAGGTTCCATACAACGCCGTCCAGGCCCAGGTATCTTAGCAGCGCACCGAAGAAATAAGCCTGGTCCATGCCCTCGACCCCGAACACCGTTGGCTCCTCGACCGTCGAGGGTGGAGGAGGCCGGTGGTCCGGGTTGACAACCGTGACTGCCATTAGCGAACCTCCATCCCCGTCTCGATCGCTGCGGCCAGCGTTTCCCGATCGTAGGCGACGGGGCGAATCTCCTCTCCAATGCGTTCTAGCCTCAGAAAACGAAAGTCGTAGGGCCTGCTTTTCTGAAACGCCTTCTCAGCCGCTACGATGCACTCCCATGAATGGGTTGTTGCGAAAACCTGGGTGTTGAACTCTCTCGCCAATTTGCCCACAACCTCCCATACTTTCTGCAATACCGAGTGGTGGAGCCCATTCTCCATCTCGTCTATGAGCACAACACCGTTCTCCGCGTTGGCGATATGCAAAACTAAGCTCGCCAGACGGGTCATGCCTCCTCCCATGGTCAGAAGGGGGATTAGGTGACCCGCGTCGATGTCACCGTATATGAGCGACTGGCCCCGCACGGCAACGGTTGCGAGGCGCCTCAGCCGCGGCTCAATGAGCTTTAACGCGCCCACGAGGATGTTTTGCCTGTTGCTTACCTCCAGTCTGCCAAAACGCTCAGCCTCGTCTTTCAGCGGAGCGCGACTGCGCGCTGCCTGAAAGAACGCGGGGAAGGGCGGGGGTGGTGGTATCGATGCGAGGTGGATCCCCTGCTGGTCGAGAACAAGGTGGTGCTTGCCGGCCTTCTCGCCTCCTTCGTACCGCAGCTCAAGGACCTGAGCTACACCTGTCGACGGAAGCGCACTTTCGGGCTCCCCGGGCTCCCTCGCCGATCCATGCTCGTTGGATGCCTTAACGCCCGCTAAGTCCCGCGGCTCGCGGAGCGCCTTCAGCCGAACCCTCGCTTCGTCCCCCTCTTTCATCCGGCCCACGATCTGCACCTCCTTCATCGTGTCAAAGTCAGCAAAGAGCGAGTCCCATGGAGCCTCACGGGATGGGTCCGGCTTCAGGTTTGCGTACTCGATCCCGCGGAACACACCGAGACGCAGAGCCAGCTCTGCACTATACCGGCCGCAGTGAATAAACAGCGCCTCCAAAAGCGTTGTCTTGCCGACGTTGTTCAGTCCGCCGATTAGATTGATGCGCTCCAACGAATCGACTGCGAACTTCCGAAAGCACCGGAAGTTCCGAATTTCTAATGACGTGTACATGGTTCGTGTCCTCACACGTTGTCATTGCACTTTCCTACGCTGACGATAGCAAAACGGCCGACGTAAGTCCAGACGCTAGAGCCTTTTTTCCGGCTATTCGCATGCTAACATAGGTACGGACATTCTCGCGAACAAGGGTACGCCTGTTGAATCCCTTGCGGTCTCACTTGTTCGAACGCTCCGAATGAGCGGGTCAGCGACACCCACGGGCGCCCGCGCGGGCTCATCGTCGGCGAAATCTGGGCACGGCGGGTTCGGAGCAGGGGCCGGTGCGCAGGGCATTCAGAATCGCGTCCGATGGGTAGTCCAGCGGCCGGAAGGCGCCCCCCCCGGGTTTGCTGGCCGAGTACCAGCTCGCAACGCCGGAAAGTGGGTCGCGGTTCAGCACAACTCCTCCCCACTCCCCCTTTCGTCGGGCAAGAGCGGCCCGAGTACTGTCATCGCCTCCGCCTCAACCTGTCGCGACCGGGCAACCGCCACCTTACCCCCCGCGGCGCCCATACACACCGCCGCCACCGTTTTCATAAACCCCGTCGGTTCATATCTGTGTGCAACCTCCTAATGAGAAAAAAACCTCCTCACGGTCCAACAATGCCCTGGCGGTCGCCGACAGTTCCCACGCCATCATCGGGGCCGTTTGAAAATATACTGGTACTTGATGTCCGGCGTCATTCCACTTTCGAGAAGCGATCTCATCCGTAGCCCGAACGTCTCGACGACCCTGCGAACGTGAACCAGCTCCCAGCCGTCGGACCCGAGCTTGTTCATCTCGCTGCTCCAATCATACTCGGGCATTTCGACACGGAGGTACTCCCACTTCGTCCTTGCGGGGCTTTCTCCCTGGATGGCCGCACAGAGTTTCCACGCAAAGAAACCCAGAAGAAGAAAGATTGCCAGTAAGAGAAGCCCTCTTGTCATGTTTGTTCTCATCCTTATACTTCCTCCCATATTGTGGATAGCTTGGTGATCGGTACCGACCCTTGCCGTCGGACACCGATCATCAACACTCACCGTCGGCGAAATGTGGGCACGGCGGGCTCGGAGCATGGGCCGGCGCGAAGGGCGTCCAGAATCGCCTCCGAGAGATGGTTGTAGGAGAACAGGCAGAAGCCGCGAATGCCCATTGACCTGACCATGGCGATCTGTTCCAGGACGAGGGACGGTTCCCGTGAGCTGACTCTGTTCCCCGAGCGGACATAGATGGAAATTCCGGTCGCGAGCGTGCTGTCGTTCTTCATGGCGTCGAGAAAGCTTTGCTCGTTGCTGCGGAGTTCGAAGGTGTCCATTGTGTAATCCATCGGCAAAATCACGTCCACGTATCCGGCGTCCGACCAGTGTGGAGCGTTCTGGCCCTGTCGCGCTCCGCTATCGAGGTTCGCAAACACCGCCGCCGACATGACGATTCCTTTGCGAACTCGCCGGGCGCGCTGCGACACCTCACGAACGACTTTCCCGACGGCCTCGCGATTCCATTTCACCCATTCCTTGTTGGTCGCCTGCTCGATGCTGTGGCCGAACTTCTTTTTGAAATCGCGGCGGCATCGCTGGCAGTAGCAGTCGGTCATGGTGCGGATGTAGTCGAAGTGGAGTCCGTCCACGGCGTAATTCCTGGCAACGTCAAGCATGATGTCCACGTTGAAGTTCTGATAGTCGGGGTTGTGCATATCGGCGGGGACCGACGAGGCCCTGCTCGCAAAGGGCTTTCCGTCCTTGCCCACGACCGCGAACTGCGGATAGCGCTCGAAGCCGGGGCCGTAGCCTTTTCCCCTTTTTGCGCCGAAGTACGCGTTGCAGAACCACGGGTGCACTTCCAGACCAGCGGCGTGGCATTTCTCAACAAGGTTTTTCAGAGGGTCAAAACCTTTCGGCACAATTTCCTCCATCGGCAGCTTGTCCGAGCGAAACATCACATACCCGCGGACGTAGATGATAGGAATCACCACGTTCAGATTCGCTTTTTTTATCCGAGCAATCATGGCGTCGGTGGCTTCGCGCGTGGCGAAGTCCCGGCTGTGGCACCAGATGGCTCGCGTCTCGAGGACCTTTCCGGCCCGCGTCCGACGGAGCTTCGGCTGACGAAGGGCTCCGACGGGGGAGAGCTTCGCTACTTTGCCATAGCCTTGAGGGAACCTTACCGTTAGTTTCCGCCCAACCGTCCCGCCGGTCGTTTCAGCCGCAACCCTCGCTTCAACGACGACCTCTGTCGGAAGCGAACCGGGCGGGAGCGTTCCGTCGAAGTATCCGAGAGGAGTGTTCAGAGAATCGTAAATCGGTTGAAGGCGGATAGACGAGAGCTTTTTCCCCGGCACGTGAGGATAGGCGATTATCTGCGCCCGGGGGACGGGGAAAATGTCGCCATCCGCATCTTTTACGGAGAGGCGCACGCGGAACTTCTCCCCGGGCTTCCAGGTTGATTGAAAATCGTCGAGCTTTAGGTTGAAGCGGCTCAGGTTTGCCAGGGTGAACGTCATCCCCCGCTTGACTTCGGGCGAGTGCCAGAACGGATTGGGGCCAACGACGTCGAGCCACCGATCCGTCTTCGGGTCAACGATGAGGAAGTAGGAACGTCCGCGGATACCGCAAGCGCCCTTTTGCAGTTGTGAGCCTCGGCCGCGGTCAACCGTGAGAGACGAGGCTTGCGTGATGGCACGGCCGCGCTTTCGGAGATCTATCTTCTCGCGGGAATGGAGGCGGCAGAGAGCGCCCGTCGTGTAGTTGTACAAGGACCAGTATTCCGACCCGAGCCGCGAGTCCAAAAGAATCGGCGCCGTTCGGAGAACGTCGTACGAGATGTCAATTTTCGCGCGAATCTCCCCACCACCGGTGAAATGGACGAGGGAAGCTGGCATCGAAACCGACAGGAACTTCACTGTCCCTCCGCCGCGATAGGGGTTACGTCCTTCCGCGCCCCTACCAACGACATCGAGGATGCGGTCATCCTCGCCCGCGCCGCAGGCGACGCTTGCGAAAAGCGCCGCCGCCAAAAGAAAGGCGCCGCATGAAAAAAGTTTCTCGCGCATTTTTCTCTCCTTTCCAAAAACTGCCTTTCGAGCAGAACGCTTCCATCGGGCACTATGGCGGGAGAGCACACGAATGTCAAGAGCGAGGCGAGTGTGGCCGCATAATCGTGGCAAACCGCAGCGGTGTCCGTACGTCCCCTTCCGGGGAGATGCGCTGGTGGCACGGGCGTCCCGCCCGTGAAGAACCATGGGCAAGATGCCCATGCCACGAAGGAATACCCGGGCAAAACGCGCGCTTGCCCCAAAAGGGAGTTCGTTGTAGGGTTGTATTTGCGATTTGTCGAACAGGATTTTGCCGGGAGATAAGAGTGCCCGGTGCTGAGGTGTATTCTTACCGCTATGAGGGAGGTGAGCTATGGCGTCGAAACTGCAAACTCGTCGCGATTTTTTGAGGAAGACCGCTGCCGGAACAGCGGGGCTGATGCTTGGGACAATGACAGTGAGTGGGTACGGGCGTGTTCTCGGGGCGAACGACCGGATTCGAATCGGGGTTCTCGGATGCGGCTCGCGAGCCCGAGGCGCGTTGATCCGCGAGGCTCTTCAATTCGCAGACAAGTGCAATGTGGAGCTGGCGGTGGTGTGCGATCTCTGGAAGCAGTCGCGAGAGCAGGCTGCCGCGATGATCAAAAAAGCGAGCGGGCGAGAACCCGGACAGGAGCAGTACTACAAGTCCGTCCTGGGAATGAACGACATTGATGCCGTGATCATCGCCACCCCCGATCATCAGCATGCGCGGATGCTGGCCGAGGCCGCGAACGCCGGCAAGGACGCCTACATCGAGAAGCCGATGGCAATGAACATGGAAGAGCTTATCGTCGCGGTGGACGCGGTGAAGCAGAACAAGCGGATCGTGCAAGCCGGGACGCAACTGAGAAGCTGGCCGTCGTTCACGGGGTGCAAGAAGTTCGTGGGGAGCGGCGCCCTGGGCAACATCGCAAAGATCACTCAGGTACGCAACGGCGTCCGTCCCTACTGGCACGGCTACGTGCGGCGAATCGAGGAATCGGACACGGATTGGAAGGCGTTCCTCATGAGCAAGCCTTACCGCCCGTGGGACCCCGACCAGTACACGGCGTGGTACGGATACCGGGACTTCTCCGTCGGGCCGATTGGGGGGTTCATGAGCCACTTCATTGACCTGGTCCATTACATCACCGGGGCGAAGTTTCCGCACGCTGCGGTGACGCTCGGGGGCATCTACGTGTACAAGGACGGACGGACGTGCCCCGACACGATTCATACGCTTCTGGATTACAAAGATGAATTTCTCGTCAGCTACTCGACCAGTTTCGGGAACGGGAGCGGGAGTTACACGAAGTTCTTCGGGACGCGGGGCGTTCTCGACTGCTCCGATTGGAACAACCCGATTGTCAGCGGCGATGGGAGCGATGACCCGAATAGGATCAAGGAGAAGAAGGCGGTGCCGCCCGTGGAACGGCCGCCTCACATGGAGGACTGGTTGACTTGCCTCCGCACGCGGAAGCAGCCGAACGCAAACATTGACGCCGGGTATCAGCACGCGGTGGCGTGCATCCTATCGGATCGGGCGTATGTGGAGGGGCGCCGGATGGTCTATGACCCGGAGAAGCGCGAGATCCGTCCCGGCTGAGGGAGGTCGAGGTGCTTCTCCGCCGTCACGGTGTTCAACTCGTCTCACAAAAAAACAGGCAGCCATCGCAAGTGGCGTCACGCCAGCCTGGGGGCCCAGGTCATGGTACCGCAAGATCACGGACGCCAACTGCCCGTTGGAGCCTTGAGAAACACGCTCATCCACGCCGAAGTCCCCGAATCGGAGTGGGAAAAGTAGAATGACCGCCAAAGTCCTCCATGCTAACCTACGGGGCGGGCGCGAACACCCGCCAGAAGCGCCATCCTCCAAGGTTCTCTATCTGGCCAATGGGCCAGGACGTATCCGCGATCGGCATTCCTGTTTCCGCAGTCCACGTCTGCAGGTCGTCGGACCATTCTACTGTGTAGCTGCCCATGCCAAACGGTGTCCACGAGAGCGTTCCGGAACCGCCCTCGATGGAGATTTGAAGCTCAGGCGGGCCGGTGAACTCCCCCGTGATTTCAATATCGTCAATGTACCAGCCATTCGAATTAGGCATGGCAAATTTGACGACAACATTGGACTCACCCATGTAAGGAGATAAATCCACCTGCGTCCTCCGCCAGTCTGCCCAGTTACCCGAATCCCGGTAAATCTCCCTCCAGCTCTGCCCCCCATCAATGGAAAGATAGATGAATCCCCAATAGCCCGGCTTGTGATGCCAGAAGGAAAGTTGCGGGCTGGTGACATGGGTCAAGTCTATCGTTCCCCTCAGCACAAGCTGCGTGGACATGTCTGCGCGACCCATGGGCGGTCTGAACCAGCAATGGGGACTATCGTGGCCGTCGGTGGCAATCCTCTCCCAGGAGGAAGCTATCCACTCGCTATCACTGTCGGAGGTCTCGGCGTCGTCCGAGAATGGGAATGCAGTGGTGGCGGTGTTCTCGGATACCTCGACGTCGTCTATGTACCACCCGTCGAAGACCCCTGAGGCATCGGTTACTATTCGGAATCGCACGTGCATCTCGGTGTTGGCGTAGGGACTGAGGTCCACCTCCTCCTTGAACCATCTTCCAGCGGAGTTGCCGGTAATGAAGAACAGACACTGCCAACTTGCACCGGCATCTTTGGATGCCTCTACGTATCCGTAATCCTTCCCCTCTTCCAGGTTGTACCGATTCCAGAAGGACAACAGGGGACGGTCCGAGCCGGTAAGGTCAATAGACGTGGTCAGCGAGCGGTCCATGTTGTTCTGGTAAGATTTGCCGGGACTGTCAGCCCAGGAGTAACTACCGCTGTGGCTGGCGGCATCGGTCAAACCCCAGGGCGTGTCGTTGCCCCATGTGTCCCCGGACTCCATGTCATCCGTGAACGGGAAGGTATGCACTTCGGAACCGAGGAGCGTGCTTCCCCCCTGAATATTGCTCCCCTGCAAATTCCACAGCCCTTCCGTGTCAACGACGTAAATGCGATAGTAGTACCACGTCCAGGAGTATATCAGCTCGTTATCCGTGTAGGTCGTCGTGGCCTGGTCCGTGACGGAGGCAATCTCCTCCGCGTTTTTCATGTCAGAATAGAAGCTGCGGTATATCCTGTAGCTCGCAAAATCGGAATCCGGGTTCTCGTCCCAGGTGAGGGTCATGCTGTGCTCGCCGATGTCTGAAAGAGGCTCGAGATAAACGTTCTGCGGTGCGTCGCTTATAAGTACGTCGTCAAGGGACCACCCATTCGAATTGGGCATGGCGAATTTGACGGCAACAAAGGGCTGACCCATGTAAGCAGACAAATCCAACTGGACCCTCTGCCAGTCTGCCCAGTTACCCGAATCCCGGTAAATCTCCGTCCAGTTCTGCCCTCCATCAGTGGAAAGATAGATGAATCCCCAATAGCCCGGCTTGTGGTGCCAGAAGGAAAGTTGTGGGTTGATGGCATCGCTGAAGTCTATCGTTCCCCGCAGCGCAAGCTCCGTGGACATGTCTGCGCGACCCATGTACGGTCTGAACCAGCAACGGGGGCTATTGTGGCCATCGGTGGCAATCCTCTCCCAGGAGGAAGCTATCCACTTGTCGTCGCTGGCAGAAGTCTCAGCGTTGTCCGAGAATGGGAATGGGGTGGAGGCGAGGTTGTCGGACATCTCGACGTCATCTATGTACCAACCGTCGAATCTCCCCGAGGCATCCGTAACTATCCGAAACCGCACCCGGATCTGCCCGTAGGCGTAAGGACCGAGGTCTATCTCCTCCTTAAACCATCTCCCGACGGAGTTGCCGGTAACGAAGAACAGACACTGCCAACTTGCACCGTCATCTTTGGATACCTCGACATACCCATAATCCTTCCCGTCTTCCAGATTGTAACGATGCCAGAAGGACAACAGCGGACGGTTGCAAACGCCAAGGTCAACGCTCGTGGTCAGGGAGCGGTCCAGGTTGTTCTCGTAGGATGTCCCGGGGCTGTCCGTCCAGGAGTAACTGCTGCTGTGGCTGGCGGTATCAGTCAGACCCCATGGCGTGTCGTTGCCCCATGCGTCTCCGGACTCCATGTCATCCGTGAACGGGCAACCATGGACAACGGCGCCAAGCAAGGTTTTAGCCCCCTGAATGTTGCTCCCCTGCAGATTCCAGAGCCCTTCCGTGTCCACGACGTAAATGCGATAGTAGTAGAACCTCGCGGCATATATCAGGTCAGTGTCCGTGTAAGTCGTCGTCGCCTGGTCCGTGACGGAGGCAATCTCCTCCGCGTTTTTCATGTCAGAATAGAAACTGCGATATATCCTGTAGCTGGCAAAATCGGAATCGGCGTTCTCAGCCCAGGTGAGGGTCATGCTGTGCTCGCCGATGTCTGATAGAGGCTCGAGATAGACGTTCTCCGGCGCGTCGCTTATAACGACATCGTCAATGTACCACCCATTCGAGTTTGCCATGGCGAATTTAACGACAACGTTGGACTCGCCTGTGTAAGGAAATAGGTTCAACTGCGTCCTCCGCCAGTCTGCCCAGTTACCCGAATCCCGGTAAATCTCCGTCCAGTTCTGCCCCCCATCAATGGAAATATATACGAACCCCCAATAGCCCGGCTTGTGATGCCAGAAGGAAAGTTGTGCGTTGCTAGCCGCGCCGAAGTCCATCGTTCCCCTCAGCACAAGCTGCGTGGACACGTCTGCGCGACCCATGGGCGGTCTGAACCAGCAATGGGGGCTGTCGTGGCCATCGGTGGCTATCCTCTGCCAGGAAGAAGCTATCCACTTGCTGTCGCTGGCAGACGTCTCCGCGTCGTCCGAGAATGGGAAGCCGGTTGTCGCGTCGTTCTCGGATACCTCAACGTCATCAATATACCAGCCGTCGAACACTCCGGAACCATTGGTGACTATCCGAAACCGGACGAGAACCTCCTTGTCGGCATAAGGGCTGAGGTCTATCCCCGCCTGAAACCACTTTGCGGCGGAGTTCCCGGTAACGAAAAACAGACAGTCCCAATGCGCGCCGGCATCTTTGGATACCTCGACATACCCGTAATCCTTCCCATCTTCCAGATTGTAGCGATGCCAGAAGGACAAGAACGGACGGTTGCCGCCTAAAAGGTTGATCGAGACTGTCGCCTTCTTGTCCACGCTGTTTTCGTACGCGCCTACGGGGCTGTCCGCGAGGGAGTTTGCGCCCCCGTGAACCTGGTTGGTCGTCAAGCCCCACGGTGAGTCCAGCGTCCAGTCCGGAGCACCGCTCTCGAAATCTTCACTAAAGAACGCGGCACCGAAGACGTGTCCCCCGCAGCAGAAAATGGTAACAGCAGCCAACAACCCACACAGCACACACACATGCATTCTCATGCTTTTCCTCCTTGGTGACTTTCGAAACTAAGACGATCAACTATACCGCATAAGTGCGACAAAGACAACAATAAAGAAGCGTTTGCGGTTCCCCTTGGATAGGCTGGCGGTTTCCGCACAGCTTAAGGTGAGCGCTGGAGCGATTTTTTCCGTGGCCCTTTCCCGATCCATTTTCTGAGGATCGCCACGTTCGGACTGACTTTCTTGCCGCAGACCAAGCCCGTTCGGTAGATGTCGCTGCCGGAGTAGTTCCACCAGTTCCAGCCCATGCCGAACCTCTCGAAGAGGGCGAGATAGTCATTCAGCCAGGTTGCGTAATCTCCGTCCGGCGAGATTTGCGAGACGCCGAATTCGCCGCAGTGGACGGGAACGCGGTGGCGGATCCCGAAGAGGATAGCCTGAAGCCACGGGTCAATCTGGCTTTGCTCGTAGCTCCTTTTGTATCCGGGATAGTATTCGTCGTAGGCATACCCCCAATGCTTGCCGTAGTGATGGAAGCTGTAAATGGTATTGGCATCGCCCGTCGGTTTCATCCACCAGCACCAGAAAGGCTGCGCCCAGCCATCCCCTCCCTCGATGACGATGGTGTGCTTTTTGTCAACCGAGCGCACAATCGTCGTCAGCTCCCTGATGATATTGTTCCAATCGTCGGCCTCCATGTAGGCGGGCTCGTTGAAGAAATCGTATGAGATGGCGTCGGCGGGAAGGTGCTTGTACCGCTCGGCAATCCGCCGCCACAGCTTGTAAGCTCGCTTCCGGGTCTCCGGACGTTTGCGCCAATAGGCGGAGCTGTTGCGGACGCGGTTATCAGTATCACGCTGCGGCGAGTCCTCATTGAAGAAGTACGTCAACATCATCATCATGCCGTTTTCGTTGCATTTCCTCACGAGCTCGTCGAGCCGCTTCCAGGCTTTTTCGTTCTGAACAATCGGTCCGCCCAACCATTTGCAGAGCGGGATGTCCCACCGGGCGTGAAACGCGAATGCGTAGCGACAGTGGTCAGACCCCCATTCCGCCATGTCGCGGAACATCTGGTCTTCCGTGACGCCGCAGCGCGTATTGGAGGAACTGTCCATTTTGCCGAAAAGCTCGCCGATGCCCTTCATCACTTTCGAGCGGTTAACAGGCGGCGCCCGAAAGTGCAGCAGACGCCCACGGGCTGTGCGATACGGGGCGTACTTCGAGGCGTAGCTCGTGCTCGTCACGGAAGGCGCCGGAAGCCCCGGATAGTCGTATTTCAGTGCATACGAGAGGAGCATCGGCAGCGGCGAGAGGAACAGCGGGTCTGTGTGACAAAAATCTTCGGTGACAAGGTAGTTATATCTGAGCCAGAAATCTCCGACGAGGTTGTCGGTTTCGCGCTTCGAGAGTTCTGACACAGAAACCGGATACGCCAGAAGTGCGCGAGACCAAAAGCGGCAGTCGTCGTCGCTGAGCCGCTTCTGCCCCGAAAAGCGTGCGATGATTGCGCGTCCCACAGAATCCTTGAAGTCCAGCCGCACGCCCCACCGGCCGAGGGCGTTCCTATCCCAGGAAATGGAAAGGGGGCGTTTCTCCAGAACGAGAAGAACCGATGGCGTGTCGTTCCCGCCGCTCTCGAGCAAGACCCAGTTCTCGGACAGTTCCTTGCAGTCCAGCCCTGGCGGGACGCGGTGACCTTCCTTCGTGGGGAGATGGAGAAGTTTTCCACCAGAGACGAGTAGCAATCCCAGCGGGTTGCGATAGCCTTTCAATTTCCAGCCCCAGAGAGAAAGGGACTTTTCTCTCGTTGAGAGCACGACTCCGGGCGACAGGGCGCTCGCCAGCACTCTATACCGCCGGTTCGCCTCCCCGTCGGGGAAGCTGATCTCGTCCACGTAGCGGAGCGGTCCGGGCGTCTCCGCGATGCTCGGCACGTGCCCCTTGAGCGCAAGCAGAAGCGGCCCAGAGGTGATTCCGCCGAGGTTGTCGTGATTGTAAACCTGAAGAGCGATGAGATTGCTCTCCCCGAAGCGGAGCAGCTCCGTGGGGATCACATGTACCGACCGGGAGGGAGAATTCAAAGCGTCTTCTCTCGGAACCTTTTGCCCGTTGACGAAAATTTGCAGCCAGTTCTTGACCTGGCCGATCTTCAGGATGACCGTTTGCCCGGACCACGACGCGGGCACGAAAACGCTTTTTCTGTACCAGGCATAACCGTTGTATGGTTTGTCGCCGGTGCGGCGGTCGCCAAGCCTGTAAGGGCAATCCGATGGGCTGTTGTCGTTGACCTCCTGCACACCCTGCCACTCCCAGGCGCGCGGGGCATAGATGCGCCGCCAGTTCCCTTCAAGCTTCTCCTGGCTATGCCACGCTTTCTTCTCGCCCACGTTGTCTGGGTCGGTGCAAAAGTCCCAGAGCCCAGAAAGGTCCAGGCAGGCGAGGCTATCCGGGCTTATGTTGAACTCCCACCGGGCGGGGTCATGCCCTATCAGCTCGCGAGCGTTCAGCCAGCCGAAGCGGTCCTTCGGGAAATCGTCCAGTTTACCAACCGGGTTCCCCCACGCCGCCGAGAGCTTTTCTTCGAGACGAGCGGCGTCTTGCTGAGCGCGCTTCAGCGATTTGAAGACGCTCGCGTAATCGAGCAGGCCATGGTTCCTCCGGGCCGAAGAAAGCATCCGGTTCAGTTCTGCAAGGTCCTGGGTGAGCTCGGGCAGGGAGACTTTCTGGCTCGACATGATCGCCAGACAGTTTTCGAGATGAAGAAGGTCCCGTTCCGCTCTGTAAATCTCGATGGCGCCTTCCACCGCTGCCTCGGCAGAGGCGAGCAGGTCACCCGCGCTCCTTGCCGCGTCTATGGCGTGGGGGAAATCTCCTGTCTTCTGCGCGGGGACAGCTTCCCCCTCGAGAATCTTTCTGGCATTCGCCATCAATGGCTTGATAACCCTTTCGGTTCGGCTGCGGAGAGTCGAACCGGAAAAGCTCAATATCTCCTCCGCGGGCGACAACCTCCGCACAAGAAAAAGGCTCTGGTCATTGAGCTTCTGGATTCGCGCGAGGCCCTTTGCGATGAAGGTTCTTCCTTTCTCCTCGTCGTTGTAGGTCATCAGGAGGCCGTTGTGTGCTCGGTGAAAGGCGCCCGTGCTGGGACTTGCGGTCATCGGCCTTGCGGTCGGCTTTTTCGACGACCCCGGAATCTCCCAGTCCACCCCCGTTGCGAAGGGAAATCGCTTTCCGTTCCGCGAAACGACCTCTCCCTCCGCGACGATTTTTCCATTGGACTCAACGAGGATTGTCACCTCGTCCGCGCCGCGAATGAAGCGGGCCAAATCGTGATCTTCGATTATTCCCGACGTGTGGTCTTCTTCAACGATCTTCCCATTGACCGTCAGCTTGTAGAACCTCTCGCCCCAGATAACGATCCAGCCGGACTCAGCTTTGGCAGGGAGGTGCAGGACCTTCCGGTAGCTCCGGCCTCCGGTGAGGGCGAGTCCCTTCCAATCGTTTTTGAAGTACCACTTGTCGGCGCCGCGCTCCCACCAGAGCTTCTTCTCCGCAGCCGAGGAGTTGACTCCGATACATCCGGTCAGCACGACAAAGCCGATAAGCCACAACGCGAAAGCTCGTTTCACAAATCCCTCCTTGCGCCTATTCTTGGTTATGAATCCCTCATCCACCCGCTTCCGGATTTCAAGTTTGCCCTTTTTGGAAAACATAGTCGGCGCCTCAAGGCGAGTCAACTAACATTTTTGCCTTCGCAGGGCGGTGGGTTGGTTGCGGGAGGAAGAACCTTCTCTGTGGCGTGGAATCCCGGTGAGCCTTTCGATAACCCGTTGGTGCACGTGTCTGCTTACGCTATTTGGCATTGATTAGTGCAAAGGCAGGGGATAGACACGCAGGCGCTTTAGCATGTTCCGGGCTTACCGGGCACGAACTGCGAAGTAGCAAACTTTTTCAAAAAATGGCCTTGACAGCGAACAAAGCCGTGCTATTATAAGTATAATATTAAATGATTGATAGAAAGGAGAATCTATGGGACGCACGAAAGAAAAATTGCTGACCAATCTGGAATTGAAGCTGATGAACATCGTCTGGAAGCGGGGGAAGGCCACGGTGAAGGATGTCAAGAATGCCTTGCCGAAACGGAAGCCCCTCGCCTACTCGACGGTGCTGACGGTGATGCGGATTCTGGAGAGGAAAGGATTCGTTCGTCACGAGACCGACAACAGAACGTATGTCTATTATCCTATCGTCTCACGGGACGAGGTCGTACAGTCAATGTTACGCAATACAGCGAATCGGCTCTTCGATGGCTCGGCGGAGCTTCTGATGGTCAACATCCTCCAAAAGGAGGAGTTGAACCTGGAGGAACTTAGGCGATTGAAGCAGCTAATTTCGGTCAAGGAAAAGGAGGCAAGAAAATGAGCGAGCTGATACGTTTCGGGGAATCGGTTTTTCCTTATCTGGTGAATGCGGTTTGGAAAGGGACGGCGCTGATGGTGATCGTCTTCGCAGTGGCGAGGATTCTTGGCAGAAGGCGCCTGGTGGCGCGGTACTGGGTGTGGGTGTACTGTATGGTGGGACTTCTCCTTCTGCCGGTGACTTCCCTCATTGCGAGAGGCCACCGGCTCGCCCTTCTGCCTGCCAGGGAGCGCGCGACGGTGGGTCGGGTTTTGAGTTGGTCGAAACCGCCGTCGGGCTTGATTGATCCTTTGCCCGCTGGAAAACTGACGGATCGCGTGACCCCGTCCCAAGCGGCCACGACGTTGCCGTTGGCAGAGAAGGCTGCAAGCGAAGCTCAAACATCAAGCATGGCTCCACATTCACGAGCGCAACTGCCGCCGGACCAAGCGCTTTCAAAAGGAGATTCGGCATTACCCTGGCAAGGTTGGATCAGCCTTGCGTGGCTCGCGGGGTGCGCGGTTTTCTTATCGAGACTACTTTTCGCAGGGATATGCGTTGTCCGGCTTCGCCGGTCATCTTCACCAATTGGGGATTCCTCGATCTCAGAGCTGTTCGAGGCGGCGAAGAAATCGGCTGGCGTTCGGACAAGAGCGAAACTTCGCACAGGCAAAAACGTATCCTCTCCGGTGTTCGTCGGAATGGCCCGCCCGACCATCCTTCTGCCGGAGTCTCTTGTGCGGGAGATGCCGCTGGAGCAACTCCGCCCGATTCTTCTGCACGAACTCGCCCACATTCGGTGGGGAGATTACGCCGTCAACATTCTCCAGCGGATTGCCGAGGCGGTTTTCTTTTTCCATCCGCTTGTGTGGTTGGTCAACCGCCGGCTGCGTTCGCTCCGGGAGGAAATCTGCGACAACTGGGTTGTTGACTGGTCTCGGGACGGAGTGCTTTACGCAAAAGCCCTGACAGAGCTCGCCGGAAGAAGCATCTGCCCACGACCAAGCCGGCTTGCGACGCTCGGTCTTTTCAGTCACTGCCCCCGCATCCGAAGGCGCATAGAGCGCATCCTCTCCTCCGAGAAGCGCCCTGCGGTCACCTTTGGGCTGAAGACCGCTGTGGGGCTGCTTTCGATTTCCCTGGCGATGGTCGGTTTCCTGTCCGTGACGTCCTTGTCTGCCCGGGCGGTGGAACGAACAGAGAAGGTAGCGATGAAAAAAGCAGAGTCACCGCCCCTCGCCATCGCAGCCGAAGAGGAGGCGAAGCCAGCCGCGGCGACGAAGTTCGGCAAGAAGGCGGTTGTGTCGGCTGATGGCTCCGGCGATACCCGCTCGGTCCAGGAAGCGATTGATGGCGTGGACGAGAACGGGACGGTCTCCATCAAGCCGGGGACCTATCGCGAGCTGCTCACCATTTCAAAGGCTGTAACGGTAGAAGGAGCGGGGCGGGACGTTACGCTTATCGAGGCGACAGGCGAAAAGAAAGGAGACCGCTGGGTCGCTGTCAGCATCCAGTCGTGCAAGGATGTCAGCTTGAAAGGACTGACGATCGCGTCCGGAACAAGAATTAGCGAGCAATCGGGTCTTGTTCTCGTGGCCGCGCAGGACGCTGACGTATCCGTGGAGGAGTGCAGTCTCCTGTGGGCACAGTATGGGATAGCGGTCTCCAGCAATTCCAATGCCCGCATAGAGAAATGTCTTGTGGCGGGCATCTGGGGAACGGGGATTGCCATCGGCCGCGACGCTTCCGCGACCGTGACCAATTGCGAAGTCAGGAATTGCTACCATCGGTGCATCACCGTTCGCAGCGACGGCGATGTCAGGATCGAGAACAACCTCATCTCGGGCAGCGCCTGGCACGGCATCCGATACGACCATTGCTCGCCGACAATCATGGGTAACGTCCTCAACAACCATGCGCGCTTCGGCATTTACGCCAGCGGCAGCGGCGAAGCTAAGATCATCAACAACTTGTTTTTGCGGAATGACATGTCCGGCGTTTCGACTTGGGGCCGCACAAATCCTCTCGTCAGAAACAACACCTTCGTGGAGAACAAGAGGGGCGGGTTGGAGATGGACGTTACGACCCGACCGGTTGTGGAGAACAACATCTTCTTTGGCGAGGAGACGGCGGCGAGTCGTTTCTACACAAGCAGCTCACGGCAGTCCGCCGATTCCAGCCCTCCGCCGGAGCTTTCCCACAACCTCCTCTGCAAGAACAAGAATGAAACTCCGCCACCACCACGGCCAAAGGAAGAGATCATCGCCGAATACAAGGCGCAACTGGCCCAATTGGAACTGGAATTGGCCGATATGAAGACAAAGTACACCGACGCTCATCCGGAGGTCGCGGCCAAGAAAAGACAGATCGAAATGCTTAAGTCAATCCTGAAAAGAACGGAGGAAGCAGCCGCCTACAAGCCCCCGGAATTGTCCTTCTCGGAAACGGCGCTGCGGGACGATCCCCTCTTCGTGGATGCCAACGCGGACAACTACAATTTACGTCCGGATTCTCCTGCGCGCGGCGCCGGAAAGGATGGCGCGGACATCGGAGCAAAACTGACCATCTCGGTCAAATTGCAGTACCCAATCACGCCCGAAGAAAAGCTGATTATTCCCGATAGCGACTCACGGGATTTCAAACTCTGGAAGAAAGGTACCGCATCGCCGCCGGTCCGAGGTGCTGAGCGGAAACCGGCAGTTGCTGCGGCGCCGACCGCCGAAGCAGCCGCCCCTGCGGGCCCGCCGTTGGAGGAGCTTCCCGGGAAGTTGATCTTCGAGGGGACCTACAACCACCGCAGCCGGGCACGCCCCTACGGCACCAGCAAGCAGTGGATTAAACAGCGCGAAGATGGCGCCACAACGGCCGTAACCGAACTCCGCTCCACGACCTATATCGCCTCCGGCAGCAACGATCACCGGCTCACAGAGTACAAATTGGTCTCGAAGGAGAGGGGAGGTTTCGAATGGGTCCTGACGTTTCAGGAAGGGAAGGTCACGACCACAAAGAGGACTCCGGGCAAAGAGGATGAGGTGAGTGAGATTTCCGTCCCGGAGGGATTCCTGTTCGACCCCAACTCCCGGCCGGACCCGTATTGCGCTGCCCACATCCTCCTGAGAGGATTTGCGCTGAAGGAAGGGGAAGCCAAGGAGGTCAACGCCTACGACTGGGATAATTCAGGCAAAGGCATGGCGACCTATACGTTCAAAATTGAAAACACGGGAAAACAGGAGGTCACTGTCCCTGCGGGGACGTTCGAGGCAAACCATCTTGTTTTGACGCAGCTTTCCACCGGCGACACCTGGTACAAGAAGCGGGCGGGGCACGTGACCGATTTCTGGGTTCTGGACAACGAAGTCATCGTCAGAATACTCAGACATAGGGAGCCCTATGAGCTCCTGCTTGCGAACTACAAGACTCCCTCGCCATTGCTTGGGCTCAAAGAGCGAGCGGAAGCTTCCATCCCCCCGGAGTCCGACGTGACAAAACCGATCTGGGCTATCCGGTACGCGGACGAGGTTTACTGCGTCGCGTTTACGCCGGATGGAAAAGGGATTCTGGCCGGGAGCGCCGACGGAACATTGAAACTTTGGGACGTGGAAAGCGGCGAAGAGATTCGGGCGTACCCGGGCCATGCCGGGAAGGTCGCTTCGGTGGTCTTTTCCTCTGACGGCAACCAGATCGTCACGGGAAGCTGGGACATGACGGCCAAGTTGTGGGACGCGGCAACTGCTGAGGTGATTCGCACGTTCTCCGGGCATACGGACTGCGTGGAGCAGGCGGACCTTTCGCCGGATCGAACGAAGGTCGCCACGGCCAGTTGGGACGGGACCGCTAAGCTGTGGAACGCAGCCACGGGCGAGGAGATTCGAACTCTTTCTGGCCATACCCGGACCCTCGACTGGGCGGAGTTTTCGCCGGACGGGACGAAGCTCGTCACAGCCGGCTACGATGGAATAGTCAGACTGTGGGGTGTGGAGACGGGCGAGGAGATTCGCACCTTCTCTGGCCATAGCGGACCCGTACATTCGGCCAGGTTTTCCCGCGACGGAAAGAAGCTGCTGACGGCAAGCACGGACAGTACGGCGAAGCTGTGGAATGTGGAAACCGGTGAGCTGATTCGCACTTTCTCTGGCCACAGCACGACGGTCTGGTCTGTTGCCTTTTCGCCGGATGACACGAAGATCGCTACGGGAGGGAGCTACGAAAGGACGGCGAAGGTATGGGATGTGGCGACGGGCAAAGAGATTCGGACTTTCGCCGGCCACAATGGTAACGTTGACCAGGTGGCATTTTCCCCTGATGGGAGGAAGCTCGCTACAGCATGCCATGACAAGACGCTGAGATTGTGGGACATGGGGCCGGTCTCAGTGGCGGTGAAAGCCGAAGCAGCCGCCCCAGCCGCAATCGTCAAGGTAACAAGGCCCGCCGGGGTAACCGAGGTCATTATTGACGTTACGAAAGGTGGGAAATTCGTTCTCGATCGGGTTGAGAAGTCAATCGAAGAGATCAGTGAAATGCTTCAGCAGATCGCCAAGGAGCGGCCGGATGCTCGTGTCATTGTGAGGGCCCACCGGGAAAGCCCGTATAAGAACATACTCGAGGTACTCGACGCCTGCAAGAAAGCCAACCTCTCGAACGTCTCTCTCGCGCTGACGGACAAGGAGCACGAAGGTGAGAAGCGCCAGCCAGCTTCACCGCCCCCCACCAAAGCGAAAGCGGAGCAATATCTCCCCCCGGATTACGAAGGATATTTTCCGGATGATCCTGAGGGCGCAAGGAAACTTGATGCGTTGGGCGAGTCCGGAATATCTCAGTCCACGCTTCCGGACGAAGAAATCCTGGAGATCGTCCGCAGGGGCCTTCGCAGGACGACCAATCGCTGGATTCTGCGTGCGCTGGGGAATCGGTATATTTGGGGCAAGTATCCTCAGAATCCGAAAGCTATCGAAATCATGTATCACGCCACGGGCGGGCCGGATATGTCTAATGCCGTCTATTTTGGCCTTTCAGTGGTCATAAACAAATCACCCTCCATCCTGAGGACGCTCGTGGATATATGTATGCGGAGCGATGACCCTAACGTGTTGAGCCGCGTCGCCTGGGGGGCGAAATCACAACGGGGCGCAATTCTCCCTTACATGGCGCCTTATCTCAATTCAGCCGATGAAGCGACTCAGGAAAAGGCTCGCATTGTCGAAAAGATTCTCAAGGGCGAGCTCAAGGCCTTCGCATGGGCCACAGAAAAAGCGAGGGTGAAGGCGGAGGCGAAGTTCACGGACAAGCTGCCGGAAATCAAGGAGAAGCTCCTTCACGGCGACTCCGTGACGAGGAGAGAAGTCCTCGAGCTGATCGGTAGGAATGCCATAACACTTATCATGGACGACTCGTTCATCGAGGCGTGGAAAGCGTGCGCAGCGGACCCTGACCCCAAAATCCGCAATGAGGTTGCCAGGACTTTTGGCGGACACTGGATATGGAGTGCCCCGGAGCAGAAGCCCGAAGCGATAGACCTGATGCTCCAGCTCTCCAGAGATGAGGTACGCGAGGTGCGCTATAACTCAGTCTATTTCGGGCTTTCGACTGTGCGAGACAAGAGCGAGGCGGTTGTCAAGCGGCTTCTGGAAATCGCCCTGGAAGATCGCGAGTGGAATATGTTTTCCCGTATCCAATGGGGGCTACGAGGCAGTAGGGACTTAGCAGCCAAGATTCTTGAGGGTTACATGGATCAATATAAAACCGATCATAAACTGGCATCAGCCGCAT
>Ga0315545_1000069_pt1 | contig 99819 bp, 66 predicted proteins | sample SalMarSW160210MG_FD_203096 | JGI IMG/M metagenome (GOLD analysis project Ga0315545, IMG submission 203096) | Salt marsh sediment microbial communities from the Plum Island Ecosystem LTER, Massachusetts, United States - Salt Marsh Sediment SW1602-10 ... | reverse complement strand
AAGAAGCCAAGCGTCCTGTCCATCTTGTTTTTGACTTGCGGTTCTTCACTCCGAGTTCTGCGACGCGGAACAAACAAACCAAGGGCGAGTTCTCTACCACTTAAACGTAGCCGCACCCGCCTATCTTCTGTCCTTCCTCGGCAGGTCATTTTCTGGTATAATTCTATAGTGAATGGTCGCAATCTGTGATGGCGTTAGCTGCGTCTCTTCGGAGAGTTCCAGCAAGGATTTGTGGAACAAGACCTCCGTGCAGAGGTCATAAGAACTGAGGGGGCACGCCGCCGTTGCCCTGCGGATGACAAGGGTTCGGCTGTATTTGCGTGGCAAGGTCTGGATGAATCCGCTGGATCGAGAAGCCCGGCGGCGACGCTTACGGGGGGGGTGGCGACCGCGAGGAGAAGGACAGGGCCGTGCCCGATATGCCCCGGAAACGCAGCCACATCCGATGACAACAGGCTTGAAAACGGTTTACCGGCCAACAGGATAGTATGAGCGAAGAAAGAAATAAAGAGAGTTTTCTTGACCCGAAGATTTTGATGACGCTTTCGGGGATGGAGCTGAAGGCGAGGCTTGTGGTGGAGGGAGTGGTGTCGGGTCTCCACAAGAGTCCGTATCACGGGTTCAGCGTGGAGTTTGCGGAGCACAGGGAATACACGCAGGGCGATGAAATCAAGCACATTGACTGGAAGGTTTACGGGAAATCGGACAGGCTGTATGTGAAACGTTATGAGGAGGAGACGAATCTGAGGTGCTATATCCTTCTCGATTCGAGCGGCTCAATGGGGTATCGGTCGGACGGGATGTCAAAGCTGGAATATGGGGCTCACCTGGCGGCGGCGCTGACTTACCTGATGCTCCGGCAGCAGGACTCGGTGGGACTGGTGACATTTGACGAGGCTATCCGGAGATATATTCCGCCGAGAAATAGCCCGCAGCATTTGAAAATTATTGTCGAAGAGCTCGAATCCCTCAAGCCGGGAAGCAAGACAAAGGTCTCGAACATTTTTCACGACCTGGCGGAGCGAGTTCATCGAAGAGGGCTGATCATCGTAATCTCGGACCTCTTTGACGATGTGCGAGACGTTCTGGTGAGCCTTCAGCATTTCCGGCATAAGAAGCACGAGGTGATAGTGTTTCATCTTCTGGACCCGTACGAGCTGACGTTTCCGTTCGAGCGTGTGACGTTGTTTCGTGGGCTGGAGGACGACCGGCGTGTCCTGACGGAACCGGCGGCTTTGAGGAAGAAGTACCTCAAAGAGGTCAAGGCGTTTGTTGAGAAATTGAAGAAGGGCTGCCGGGACAACCGGATTGATTACTTTCAGATAAACACCGAGGAGAATTTCGGCCGTGCGCTGACACGCTATTTGGGGACGAGACGCCGGTAGGGCGAAATACGTGCGAAGGACAGCGTCCCCGTTGACGTGACAGGAGTAGGCAAACGTGCCTATATCTGGGCGGCGGAATTGGGATAAATCCGTTGACCGAGAAGCCCGGCTGAAGCCGGCTCTCGGGAAAAAATGGCGTATCCGTTGGCCACCGGCTGAAGGCAGTGGCTAAATCCGGTGCCGGCTAAAGTCCGGCAAGAATATTACCCTTGTTTTGCTGGTTCCGATGTCAGCCGCGAGACTCGGCAGATGTGTGGCGTCTCCGTTGTCTGTGGTCTGAGCGAAGGGATGCCGTCTGGTACAGCGCTGAAACGGAGCGGCGCCCGAGTGCCGGCTGCCAGTCTTGCTCGGCGCGAGAAATGAAGATATGTTTGGTTTAGGCTTCTTGAATCCCTACCTCCTATGGGGCCTCGCCGGCGCCGCGATGCCCATTCTGATTCATCTGTTCAACAGGAGACGGTTCAGGACGGTCGCGTGGGGGGCGATGGATTTCCTTTTGTCGTCGAGCAAGATGACGGCGAGGCGGCTGAGGATTCTCCATGCGCTTCTCCTTTTGACGAGGATGGGGATTGTGAGCTTGTTGGCGATGGGGTTGGCGAGGCCGTTTTTGGCGGGTGGCTTTTTCGGAGGGGCGCTGTCGCAATCGAAGAGCTCTGCGGTTATCATCCTGGACAACTCGTACAGCATGGGCCTGAGAGAAGGGAACGAGACAACTTTTCGTGTGGCGAAGGAAGTGGCGGGGAAAGTTGTGTCCAGTTTTCGTCGGGGAGATTCTCTGACGCTCATCTTGATGGCCGCCAGCCCTAAAGTGGTGACGGAGGGAAATCCGTCCCCTGAGAGAGTGAAAAGCCTGATTAAGAATTCGGAGCTGGGTGACGAGAGAACGGAGATTCTTCCGGCGCTTTTGCGAGGGCTGGAGGTTCTGGCTTCTGAGAAGAACACTCGCAAAGAACTTTTTCTCGTCACGGATTGCCAGAAGAACGCCTGGGGTGTGGGCAACAGTGGGGGCTGGGAGAAGGTCAACCAACTGTTGTCAGCGGAAAAAGTGCATCCGAGGATTTACGTGCTGGACGTGTCGAGGACCGCCGGCGAGAATATTACGGTCAGCTCGATTAGGTTGCCGGGGTATCCGTGCGGCGTGGGGAAAAGGTATTTGGTGGAGGTGAGCGCGAGGTCGTCCGCGAGGAAACCTGCGGCACGGCCGGTCTTCACGCTCTTTCTGGACGACGACCTGAAGGAAATTGGAAGAGCGCAGGGCAGCGAGCTCAAGGGTGGGGTTTCCACTGCGCGACTTGTTTTCTCGGTGAATGAGCCCGGTTTCCACTGGGGAAAAGTTGAGGTGCAGGCGGATTGTCTGGAGGCGGATAACGCCCGCTATTTCGTCCTGGAGGCGAGGCGCTCGGTGCCTATCCTGTGCGTTGACGGGGAGGAATCGGCAAACCGTTTTGAAAGGGGGATCGCCTACTTAGCTTACGCTTTCGCTCCGGAGAAAGGCATGGGCGAGGAAGGGACGCAAGCGGTATTGAACATCCTCGACCCGAAAGTTGTCACCGCCGAGCAATTCTGGGATGAAGACCCCGGGCAGTACCAGGTCATAGTTCTGTCCAACCTGAGGGCGATTTCGGGAAGGATGTACGAGGAATTGAGCGATTTCGTGGCGAACGGCGGCGGCTTGATGATTTTTCTGGGAGAGAACGTGGACCGGGTGGAATACTCGGAGAGGTATGGGTCGTCAGGAAAATCGTTCCTGCCGTGCGAGGTCGGCTCCGCCAAGGGCGGGATTCCCAAAGAGGATGGGAAGGAAACGGGGCAGACCGCTTACCGGATGTCGGGGGTTGATTTCGGCTCTCGCGCGATGGCGGTTTTCAAGGATGGTTCGGGGGGCGACCTGAGCACCGCAAAGTTCTACAAGTTCTTTTCCGTTAAGCCGAATGAATCTGACCCGGACGTGCATGTTCTGGCGAGGTTTGATGACGGTTCACCCTATCTGGTGGAGAAGAAGTTCGGCCGGGGAAAGGCGCTTTTATTCACCTCGAGCTGCGACGTGAAATGGTCGAACCTGCCGCTAAAGCCGGTGTTCCTTCCGCTCCTTCACCGGCTGGCGTATTACTTAGCGAGCGGCCGGGAGGAGGGTTATGACCTGACTGTGGGAGAGAAGATTGCCGAGAGAATGGAGGGGGAAGCGGCGTCCGCTCCGGCGAGCATCACGAATCCTGCGGGGGCGACGTTCAAGGTTATTGCCGGGGGAGGCGAAGTCAACAACGGGCAAAAGGAAGACGCACGCGAGCCTTTTGTTTTTTTCGACAGGACGAGCCGTGCGGGCATTTACACTTTGAGGGCGGCGGGCGGTGTCGCGAAGGCGCCCAACGAGGGCGATGGGGGGAGAACACGATACTTCGCAGTGAATGTGGATACTCGGGAAAGCGACCTTTTAGCTCTGCAAAAGGAGGCGATAGAAAGGCAGATTGTATGGAAGGAGTTTCGATATCTGAAAGCTGAAGAGGGAGCGATTAAAGAAATCGAGGAGGTCCGGCAGGGAAAGGAAATCTGGAGGTTTTTGATAGTGGGGGTACTTTGCTTTCTGGTTGTGGAGTCGGTCGTGGCACGCCAGATTGACAAGGGATGAGGTGGCTCCGACTTTCTGCGCCTCTGCGTTTCATATTCCCAATATTCATTAACCCAGAGACGCAGAATATTCAATATGGTTCGTTGGGAGAAGATGGGCTGGTCTATTTTACATGAGAGTCTTGGCGCCGTAGGCGGGCAGGGAGAGGAGGAGCTCGTCCTCGGGACACCTATTGGCACGGCTGCGTTCGTAGGGGTGATGGGCCTGGCGGCGGCGGTGGTCTTACTTTTTTACGGGCGAGACCTGAAAACGAAGAGTGCGAGGTGGAAGATTCTGCTGTGGGGATTGCGAGTTCTGGGGCTGGCATGCCTCGCGATGGTGCTGCTGGAACCGACGATGGCATGGAGGAAGACGTTTCGGGACGAGGCGAGCGTGGTTGTGCTGCTCGATAGTTCGGCGAGTATGAGTCTGAAGGACAAGCTCAGAGACCCGGAAATGCGGTTTGCGATAGCGAGGAGGCACGACCTGTTGACGGACGACCAACTCCAGCCCCGCGTCCCGCCGGGCAAGTCAATGGAGGAAATCCTCACGGCGCAGCAAAACAAGGACGTTGACGGGCTGACGCGAATGGCGGTCTTGACGGATTTCCTGCGCGAGGAGGATGGGAGTTTCCTGAGGAGGTTGAGTGAGAAGTTCAGGTTGAAAACGTTGCGCTTTGGGGGAAAGGTGGAGGACATCTCTGTCAAGTCGCCCGGCGGTAACCCGCGCCCGAATGCCAGGATACTGATGCCGGAAGATGAAGGGGGCGGCGTCACAGATATTTCCATGGCCCTGAAAGAGGTTGAGAAGCTGACCTCCAGCGAGAGGGTTGTGGGAGCGGTGCTTTTCACGGACGGAGACTGGAACTCAGGGGCCGACCCTCTCATCGCAGCCGACAGACTTGGGGCGGAGGGAGTTCCGGTGTTCTGTGTGGGGGTGGGAAACCCGGACGAGGTGCGGGACATCGAGGTCGCAGACCTCAAAGTGAAAAAGTCCGTTTACTTGAAGGACTCGGTCGCGGTAGCCGCAGAGGTGAAATGGAGCGGCTATGAGGGGAAATCGGTTGCGGTAGTTCTTCGGCGGGGCGACGACGTTTTGCAGGAGAAGAAAATCGAGTTGCGGAAAGGGGCGAGGTCGGCGACTGTGGGGCTGCAATTCGTTCCAAAGCAAGTGGGTATTCAGGTCTGCACGGTGGAGATCGCCCCCGAGGCGGACGAGGTGAGGGCGGACAACAATCGCAAGAGCTTTGAGGTGGAGGTTACCAGAAGCAAAAAGAAGGTTCTTCTCGTTGAGAAATTCCCTCGGTGGACGTGGCGCTTCCTGAAAAATGCTATCCGGCGCGACCCCGACTTCGACCTGACGTGCCTTTTGTTCAACGGGATGGGGCGCCCTTCGGAAGGCGAGATGTACATCACCTCCTTCCCTTTCACGAAGAAGGAACTGTACGAGTTTGAAGTGATTATCTTCGGCGATGTGCCCTCGTCGGAGTTCAATTCGCAGCAACTTGAGCTTTTGGCTTCCTACGTCGAGGAGAGAGGGGCGCCGTTCATCCTGATAGCTGGAGATAGGTACACTCCGTGGAGCTATGAGGGCACGGCGGTAAAAAAGCTTTTGCCGGTGGTTCTCGATCCGACTCCGCAAGGGAAAACGGGGGTTTACTTCAAGGACGGTTTCAATATCGAGTTGACGCCGGACGGCTGGGAGAGCCCCATAATGCAGCTCTCCGATGTGCCGGAGGAGAACGATAGGGTTTGGATGGAGATGCCGCGTTCCTACTGGTGCGCTTCGGTCGAGAGAGCTAAGGCTGGCGCGACGGTTCTGGCGGTTCATCCTTTTCTATCGAACAGCTACGGAAAACTTCCTCTGATTGCGACTCAACATTACGGGAACGGAAAAACGTTGATAGTGAATATTGACAGCACGTGGAGATGGCGGCTGGCGCACGGAGATATTGTGCATTACCGCTTTTGGGGGAACGTATTGCGGTGGATGATCGCCACCCCCCTCGAGGGTAAAAGCAAATATGTGACAATTTCATCCGATAAGGAGAAGTATCAACTGGGGGAGACCGCCACGATTTACGCGAAGGTCGTGGATAAGGAATACTTCCCGTTCAGCCTCGCCCAGGGCGGGGTTTTCGCGGAGGTGACGGACACTTACGGGCGGAACGAGAGATTGGCGATGGAATTGACGGACGCGAAGAAGGGGATGTACCAATTGAAATATCCGGTCCGGGCGGCGGGCGTCTATCGGATGCAGAGCGCTGTGCCCAGCCTCGGGGAGGAGGGCTTTCAGGCGGCAATCAAGTTCTCTGCGGAGACGGTTTCTCTCGAGCAAAACAGCCTTCAGATGAAGAGGGATGTTCTGGAAGGGATTTCTGCAAAGAGCGGCGGAAAGTTTCACTTGACTGAAACAGCGTCCGCGATTCCGGACGAGATTCCGTATTCGCGCCGCCAGTTCGTCGAGGTGAAGCGGAGAAGCCTGTGGGATAGCTATTACGCGCTGCTGGCCTTTGTGGGAATCATGACGCTGGAGTGGATTTTGAGGAAACGGAAGGGATATGCCTGACAACGATTTCGGATTTCGGATCTGGGACTTCCTGCCGCGAACGCGGCTCCCGGAAGATGGCCGGGCATTCCGCAATTGGCAATCCGCACTTGTGCACTCTGCGTTAAGAGGTATTAAGAGTATGAAACGCGGAGAGGCGCAAAGGAATAAGGAACAGGAGGAGTGAAATGGCTGACGGCGCCGAGTCGTGGACGGGAGAGTTGCCGCAGGAGCTCGTCCGAAAATTCGCAGCAGCCAGGAGACGTGTGAGGAAAGTTATCTTTGCGAAGGGGTGGACGCTGGTGATTCTCGCAGCGTGCGTCTGCTTCGGGGTGAGCATCCTCCTGGACAGGCTTCTGTTTCTGAAGTCATCCTACAGGCTGGTGCTTTTCGCGGCGTGCGTGGGGGCGATGGCAAGTTTCATAGTGGGCTGTCTTCTCGTGCCGCTCCTGAGGAAGATTTCCGCGAGGCGGATCGCGCGCTCCGTGGAAGATAAGCACCCGGAGCTCGAGGACCTGCTGCTGAGCGCTGTCGAGCTTACGCAGCAGGTAGCTCGTGGCGAGACCTACACATCGAAGGAGCTGATAGGCGCGGTCTCCCGAGAGACGGTGAGGAAAACGAGGAAAATTGATTTCCGGTCGGTGGTTCCCTTTTCGGCGCTCGGCAAGTCTCTGCTGATAACGTTGGGGGTTGTGTGCGTCTTGGGTGCGTACTGCTATCTCCGGCCGATGATCGCGGCAAATGTCCTCCGGAGGCTCTTATACCCATACTCCGGCCCGGAGCCGCTGACGTTCACGGAGCTAAAGGTTTTGCCGGGGAACGTGTTGGTTGCAACGGGGACGGACATCGAGATCAAAGCGATTGCGAAAGGAAAGGTCCCTGAGAAGGCAATCCTGTACCTCAACAAGAAGGGCGCTCGGTGGGATAAGGTATCCCTGCCGAGGGAGAAGGGGCGAGAGTTTCGGTATGCGTTGAAGGGTCTGCTCAATCCGCTCCTCTATAAAGTGAGGGCGGGGGACGCGAGGTCGGAGACGTTTGCGATTTCGGTTTCAGATAGGCCGGTGATAGTAGGGATTGAGGTCGCTTATCGGTATCCTGAATACACCGGCCGGGCTGCGGAAACGAAAAGCAGCGATGGCGGGGACATCGTGGCGGTTAAGGGGAGCAAGGTAAAGATAACGGCGAGGGCGAACAAGAGGCTGAAGAGGGCGAAGCTGAAGTTCGGCGACGAGACCGAAAGCCTCGTTTTTATCCGTGGTTCAGTTGTTCAGTCGCAGGAGTTCGACGTGAACGAGGACGAAAGCTATTCGTTTGACCTGTTGGACACGGATGGTTTCTCGAGTGCGGAGGCAATCACGCACCGCATTCGGGCGCTGGAGGATAAAGCCCCGGAGGTGGGGATTAGACGCCCGGACACCTATTCGCACGCCAGACCGGATGAGATTGTTCCGGTTACTTTTCGAGCGGTGGATGACTTCGGGATCGAGAAGGTTTGGTTAGAGTACACGGTCAAGAGCGGGGAGCCGTCAGATTTGGGATTTGGGATTTCGGATTTCCGAATTCCGATTCCGCAATCTGCAATCCGCAATCTGCAATCCGCACTGGAGGGGGAGTATGCACTGTCGCTGCCAGATTTGAAGGTGAAGGAGGGTGAGATCGTCGTCTTTCGGATTGTGGCGGAGGACAACAACGTCCTCAGCGGCCCGAGCAAAGGTTCGTCGTCGGACCATACCATAAGGATTATCTCGGACCAGACTTCTTTCCGAAAGATCGAGCAGGAGCAACAGGACCTCACCAGGCGTCTCTTGCGGTTGGTCAAGCAGCAGAAGGAAAACAGGGGGCTCGTGGAAAAGCTGAGGGAGGCCCTTGCGGCCGCGGCGTCTCTGTCGGAAAGTGAAAAGAGTGACATGGAACAGGCGAAGTCGGTTCAGCGGCGGATCGAGGAAGCTGGCCGCCAGCTATCAGAGGATTTCGCGGCAATGTTGAAGAAGATGCGGCTGAACCCGATGATACGGCCAAGGACGATTATTGAGATGGCCGAGGTGACAGAGGCGCTGACTCGCCTGTCTCGCAACGAAATGCCGGAGGCGACGCAAAAAGCGACCGAAGCCACGAGGAGCAAGGAACGTAGCGAACGACAGAGAAAGCTGGCGGAGACATCCGGTCTCCAGAAGAAAATCATTGAGGCGCTCGAGGAGCTCAGCAAGGGATTCTCGCAGCTCCAGGAGAAGCAGAGGGTGCTGAGTCTTGCCGAGGCTGCCTCGAGGCTCGCCGAGGAGCAACTGGCGGCGCGAGCGCAGACGGGGGCAGCTCTGCCCGAGCTGGCGGGGCTCTTCCCTGAGAAGCTTACTGAAAAACAGAAAAGAGGGCTGAAGAAGCTGGTGGATGCGCAAGAGAAGCTGAAGGAGGGGCTCTCGGCGTTTGAGGAGAGGCTGCGAAGGCTTCTGAAGCGGTCGGAACAAGCAAATTCCGCAAACTCGCAGATGCTCGCGTCGGCTCTGAAATTCTTCGAGCAGGGAAATGGGGCAAGCTCGGCGAGCATTCCGCGGGACGTCAACGGCGCAATCGAGGCGTTGCGGGCAAACCACCTCCACAAGGGGATGAACTTCCAGTCTCAAGTCTATGAATCTTTGCTGAAAATGTCGAAAGAGTTTCAGAAGGCGCAAATGGCCATGCTCCAGGGAGAGTTTTCCAACACGGCGCAGGCGCTGGAACTTCAGGAGTCGGAGATAGACAAGCTCATCGAGATTCAGAAGGCCGTAATTGCGGAGACGGAGCGCCTTCCCCGCCAAACAGGCGGCGAGGGAGTTCAGTGGGCGGAACGGGGGAAGTTCGAGAAGGTTTCGCAGTCGCAGAAGGACCTCTTGAGGAGGACCTCGAATTATCGGGCTATACTCGAGGAAGTTTTTGGGAACCTGGTCCTGATGGGAATTGACCCCGTGGCGCCGTTGAAGGGGGCTGAGCAGGCGATGGGCAAGGCGAGCGGGAACCTCGAAAAGCTGACAGCGGCAGAGGCGCTGACGGAGGAGAGGAACTCGCTCAAAAACCTTGAGAAGGCTCGGGACGAACTGGCGAAGGCTCTGGCGAAGATGATGTCCAGCGCGAACCTGCAGCAGGCAATGCAGGCGATGTCGGCGGTGGAAAAAATGATTCAGAAACAGAAAAAGGTGAACGAGGGAACATCCGCTCTGGACAAGAAGGCTTCGGGAAATAAAGCGATGAGCGACCCTATGCTGGAGGCTCTTCGGCAGCTTGCCAATCAGCAGGTTGCGTTGAGCAACACGGCCCTATCCATGAAAGACTACCTCAAAGCGATGGTGAAGACGGGAGAGATGATGGGGCAGTCGGCGAAAAGGCTCAAAGCGAAGCAGACGGGGCAGCAGACGCAGCAGCTTCAATCGCAGATCCTCGAGTTGCTCGCGCAGATGTTGGTGAAGTTGCAGGCTCAAGCCAACGCCGCCGCTCAAACGATGGGCCTGCCGGGGACAAGCGGCACCGGAGCGCATGGCGGCACCGTTACCGAGCCGATTTTGGGGCCAGGTCCGGGAGGATTGGATGACCAATGGGCAAAGCTGCCGCCGCGAATGAAGCAGGAGCTGCTGGAGGCCTGGACGGAGAAGTTTGCTCCGGAGTTTCGTGAGCTGATCGCTCTCTATTACAAGCGGCTCTCGGGAGAAGAGGTCCCGCGTTGAAGGAACAACTGGAGCCGCGGAGGAAAATGATGACAACGGTCCGATGGAGGCATTTTGCTGCGGTTGTGAGCGTCGCTTGTGTGGCTCAATTAGCGGCTCCGCGAGCGGTGTGGGCGGCTATCCCGGTGCGGGTCGAGAAAGCTATGGGGAAAGGCCTCGATTATCTGGCAAAAACCCAGTTGTCCAATGGGTCGTGGCCGGACAATTACGGCAAAAGCCCCGCCGTGGTGGGGTTAGCTCTTATGGCTTTTATGGCGCATGGGGAGGCGCCGGGGAGGGGAAAGTACAAAGACACCACAAACAAGGCGATTGATTATATACTCTCGAATGCCCAGCAAAATGGCTTAATCGCCAGGGTGGGGAGTCAGCCGATGTATGACCACGGCTTTGCAACGCTGGCTCTGGCGGAGGTTTACGGGATGTCGAAGAGGAAGGATCTCGAGCGGGCTCTGCTTATGGCCGTGAGGCTGATCGAGAGGGTACAGAACCGGCAAGGCGGATGGCGCTATCAGCCCAGACCTGCGGACGCTGACATCACAGTAACAGGTTGTCAGTTGATGGCGTTGCGCGCGGCGAGGAACGCGGGAGTCAATGTGCAAAGCCTCGTCATTCGCAAAGGGCTGGATTACATCAGGAGCTGCGCTCGCCCGGACGGTGGGTTCGCGTACCAGCCCGGAGGAGCCTCCGGAAAGGCCCGGACGGGCATAGGCGTTTTGCTGTTGCAGTTGCTCGGGGAAAGCGATTCGGAGCTCGTGGCGAAGGGAGCGGATTATCTTCTCAAAAGCCCTCCACGCGAAGGGGAGAACTATTTCTACTACGGCCTCTACTATTGCACGCAGGCGATGTTCCAGAAGGGCGGGGAACACTGGCAGCTCTGGCGAAAAAACATGCTCGAGACGGTGCTGGCGCTCCAGACGGAGGATGATGGGAGCTGGCCCAAGCGAGGGAGTTCCGGGGGGCAGACGTACGCGGTGGCGATGGCAATTCTGGCGCTCGAGGTGGAGTGGAAGCTGCTGCCGATTTATCAACGGTGAGAGGAGCTGACGGCGCGGGGACGAGAGGCGGATTTCGAGGACGGAGATACGAACGGTTTCTCGCCGAGGTTGATTTGGTTCAAGTTACAAGCAGCGGCTGCAATGGTTGGGCGAAGGGGAAGCAGGGCGCTCCATGCGGCTTAGTGTCGGTCGTTAGACAGGACTGTGCCGGTGACTGGAAATGAGCCGGTTGGCGGTCTCAACTTCGATGTGCCGCGATCTAAGTACATGGATTCGCAAATACGGTGACGTATAATGGTGTCGTGAAAGGAGCTATTTCGACGGGATAACAGGATGGACGGGATTGTCCCGGAGACGTCAGGCATCCAGTAAATCACAGGCGGGCGGGCTGCTGGGTGAAAGACCACGAAGGGCAAGGAATTGGCGGAGACGTTGTTCGAGACCTTCCTGCCCAGTCATGGCGGGGCCGAAGGAGACACGTTCATCGTCGAGCAGAAGTGGGTCAAGGGGGTTGTCGTGGCGGCTCAGGAGATACTACTTGTTAAGAAGCTCGTTGCCACTCGTAACCCAGCAGGTGAGGAGTTGAGGTAAGCCGAAAGGCCGAGAACCTTTCGCAAGGATAAACAGGATTCCAAGAATCATGTTCATCCTGTTATCCTGTCGGAGCAGTAAGGCAATGGTGTTCCAGGAGTACGCCCAGTGAGTTATCGAGGGCAGGTGAGATTCTTATATGTGCCGTTATTGGTTCTTGCGGCATTGTGCTTGACTCTGGCAAGAAGCTGTGGGCAACCTTGGGGCAGGAGCGGCAGGATAATCAAACCGGTCGCGAAAGAAGCGCCGGTTTCGGAGGATTTTGTCCGGTTCACGAACGGCGATGTGCTGTCGGGAAGAGTTGAAGGGATTGTGGAGGGCGTTATCGAGATGAAGCCGGAAATGGCGGAGGGAACGCTGGCGATTCCGGTGGAGGCAGTGAAGGAGGTGGTTTTCAAAGATACGGAAGAAGCGAGCTCATTTTCTGCTGATGACCTGGTTTTGACAAACGGTGAATCATTGAGCTGCAAAATAGAGGGAATGACCGACGGAAAGGTTGTACTTTCGATGCCGTCCTCGCAGAAAATTGAGCTGGACGTGCAAGATGTTGCGGCAATGTCCTTTTACAAGAGAAGGGAAGTTCTCGCAGAAGAGAGTTTCGATTCGGGATTGCCGAAGGAAATGGACTTCGAGGGCGGGCGGTGGCGCACGGAGAAAGGCTGGCTTCTGCAAAGCGATTCCCGGGCGGCGGAGTGTTACGCGTCTCTGCCGGTGACGCAGACCGGGGAGCTTGTTTACGAGTGGTGCGTCAACACCACAGCGGGGCCCAGCACAGGCATCTATTTCATGGCGAGCGACCCGGGGCTATCGCAGGAAAGAGCATATTCTCTGCGGGTTCTGAGAAAATATGTTTACGTGTACATGTGCATGAATGGGGAAGAAGTTTACTGCGGCAGCTATCGGGTTTCCCCGTACAGGAACAGGAATGTCGTGCGGCTGAGATGCGATTCGGGCAGAGGAAGAATCGAGATGTGGATTGACGGGGCGGAAGTTGGGAGCTGGGACTCTTCGGTGCCGATCAAGATAGGGAAATATGTTGTTCTGAGGGCGGACGGAAGGGCGGCTTTCGATGACCTGAGTGTTGTGCGGACAGCAGGAGCGGCGCGCATCAACCCGATGCCGTACGAGGGCGAAGGCGAGCTCCTGACGCTGGTCAACGGCGATGAGATTACGGGCAAGGTGCAGGGAGTCTCTCAAAGCTCCGTGTCGTTCACGGAGGACAACTCCGATGAGGTCAGGAAGATAGCCAGGGAGAAGCTGCTTTTCGTGCGTTTCGGGCGCAAGTCGCAGAAGTTGCCCAGAGCAAAGGGTGATACAGTCGTCCTTATGATGCGCAACGGCGACAGAATTTCGGGGGAGCAATTGTCTTTGAAGGAAGAAACTGTGAGAATAAAATCGGAGCTGGCAGGCGCCGTTGACCTGCGGCGGGAGGACGTCAAGAAGGTCATATTCAGGGAGTTCCCATGAAGGAGAGAATAATTGGGCTGCTGTCTTCGCAGGGCTATGTGCCGATGTCAAGAAACCACATCGCCGCGGCGCTTTCGCTGAAAAAGGGGGAGCGTCTGGAGCTGCGGCGGGCTCTGAAGGAGCTCGGTGCGGAAGGGAAAGTGGTGCGGATTGACCGGCGGAGGTATGCCCTGGCGGCGCCGATGAACCTCGTGGCAGGGGTCCTGCAAGGGCATCCGAGGGGTTTCGGCTTTGTGATACCGGAGGATAAGTCCCTCGACGACATATACGTCCACCGCGAAAATATGTCCACGGCACTGGATGGGGATAAGGTGCTGGTGCGCTCTTTTCCGACTGCGAAGAGGTTACGCGGGGGGAAAAGAGGATTGGAAGGGGAAATCGTTCGAGTTATCGAGCGAGCAAAGCGGCAGGTCGTCGGCGAGGTGAGGCAAAGCGGTCATTTCTACTACGTAATGCCGGAGAACAGAGGCATTTTTCAGGATATTTATGTCAGCAAGGAGAATCTGAAAGGGGCGAAGGTTGGCGACCGGGTTGTGGCGAGGATTATCGAATGGGAGTCGAAGCACCTAAATCCGGAAGGGAAGATCGTCAGGGTACTCGGAGGGAGCGAGGATTGGCGGACGGATGTGGCGTCAGTGATGGTGAGGTTCGGCTATCGGCGAGGTTTCCCGTCGGCGGCGACCTCGGAAGCGGCGGCCTTTCCCGATGGGATAAAAAGGGCCGAGCTGACAGGAAGAAGGGACATTCGCGAGGAGCAGACTTTCACCATAGACCCCGAGGATGCGAAGGATTTTGACGACGCGATTTCTTTGACGAAGGCGGAAGGAGGGGGCTGGGTTCTCGGCGTTCACATCGCGGATGTTGCCCATTATGTCAAGGAAGGTTCTAATGTTGATTCAGAGGCGCGCCAGAGAGGGAACAGCGTCTATCTGCTTGACGATGTCGTTCCGATGCTGCCGAAGAGATTATCGAGCGACCTGTGCAGCTTGAAGGAAGGTTGCGACCGGCTGACGAAAACCGTGTTCATCAGTTTCAGCAGGAACGGCGTCGTCAAAAGTTGCGAGATCGTTGACTCAGTAATCAACTCCAGCCGACGGTTCAGCTTCAAGGAAGTGAACGAGATTCTCGCGGGCGAAAGGAAGTCACCGCTCAAACAAAAGCTCGAGGAGATGGCGGAGCTTTCGCGGCTTCTTCTGAAGAGGAGGGTTCGGCGAGGGGCGTTGGTTTTCGACATGGCGGAGGCGAAGGTCGTCTTCGACGCTGATGGAAATATCGCGGGGGTGGAGAAGGTGAGGGAGGGGCTCGCGGAGAGTTTGGTGGAGGAGTTCATGCTGGCGGCGAATGAGACGGTGGCAAAGCACCTGCGGAAGCACAAAGTGCCCACGATATACCGTGTGCACAACGAGCCGGACAGCGAGGAAGTGGTGGAGTTCTGCCTGACCGCCCGGGCATTTGGCTACGCGGTTGCGGATTCGCCGCCGAGAACGGAGATCAACAGAGTCTTGTCGGAGGCGCAGGGGAAGCCGGAATCCTATCTTATCAACCTGGCTTTTCTTCGCACATTGAAGATGGCGGAATATTCCGTGAAGAATCGTGGGCATTACGGTCTTGCCTCGAAGAATTATCTTCACTTCACGTCGCCGATACGCCGCTACCCTGACCTGGTGGTTCATCGCTGTTTGGACGTGTTGAAGAACGAGGGGAAAAAGGAAACGTTGCCGGGGACGGAGGAACTGGCGAAGATCGCGGCGCTCTGTTCTGAGACTGAACGGCAGGCGGATAATGCGGAGAGGCAAGTGGTGCGAGCGGGAACGCTGAGGTATCTGCAATGGTTGTCTTGGCGAAAACCGGGTCGGGTTTTTCGGGGGCTCATCACTGGCATCTCCCGATATGAGATCGTCGTTTTTCTCCCCGACTTTACGATTGACGGGAGCGTTCGACTGAGGTTTCTGGTGGGAGATTTTTACAGGTTTGACCCAAAAAGGCGAAGGCTGGTGGGGGTGCGGACACGAAGAAGCTTCCGCGAGGGGCAGGTTGTGAAAGTGAAGCTCAGGACAATTGACGTAATTCGCAGGGAGCTTGAGCTCGATCTGGTCGGCTAACTACGCGAGTTCGCAAAGACGGTGGTCTATGGTGTTGTGCAAAAGGAACTTCTTCGACATCCATGATAAGCTGACGGCTACCGGGCGCGGTTTTCTTGTTGACGCTGGAACACCATTTGCTCACCGGGTCGTGTGTCCAGTTCGACAATGCCACGGGCATCGGGTTTGAGTTCCGCTTGCTTGCCATCACGGAGGCGGACGGCGATTCCCGGCCACGGGCTGAGCAACCGTAGCCGCCCGCCGACAGTCGCGGTGACCTTCACAAGGTTGATCTTCCCCTCCTTCTGCTCTGCCGAAACGAGGAAGCCGCCCTGCGTCCGGAGGCTCCTGAACCGCGCTCCCTTCTCCTTAGGCCACGCCGGGAAGAGCCGAATAATATCCCCCACGCTCTGGATGAGAAGCTCCGAGACCGCCATTGAAGCCGCGAACTGCTCGGTGTAATGGCCGTGGTTGTTGATTGTGTTGCCGAGACGGTTCAGCGTCAAGGTGCCGTTGGGACGAAGCCGGTGCTTTACCTCGTCGCGCAGCCATTGATAGCTGTCCGCCATGCTCAGCCGCGCCCGCGCCACGGACAGGATGAAGGTGGAGTTGTTCCCGTTCCATCGGATTTGGCTTATCGTGCGGGCGAAAAGCTCCTTTTCCTCCGGGGGCGACCACCACGTGACCACATCCCCCGGGAACACCGGCACAGCCGGGACAGCGATGTTGTATGTTATCGGAAGGGCATCCGCGACGTCCACCACAATCGGCGGAGCATCCTTCGTCGTCGGGTACGCAGGGAGACGCTCGAGCGCCTCTCTGAAGCGCGCGACCAGCTTGGCGTCCGTGCGAAGCGTCGTTGCCCCCTCAATCGCCGCCTGCAGCGTGTAGCGTGCGAAGGCGATGTCAAACGCGCAATTGCGGTTGCGAGCGAACTTGTGTGTCCATCCCCAATGTTCAGGAGAGACGCTCGGAGCCAGCACCACCTTCCCGTTGTCGGCGGCTTCGCACTGATTGATGTAGTTCGCATAAAAGGTAGCCACATCGCGCACGGCAGGGTAAGCGATTCTCTCCAGATACTCCCGGTCGGGCTGATACTTGTATCGAAGCCAGAGGTTCTGTACGGTAAAGCCCGATACGCCGATGGTGTAGCTCCATGTGACATAAAACTGCTGGCGTCCGATGCGGCTGCGGCACTTTTCCGGATGAGGCGGCTCGTAGTTGAACAGATTGTGGGGATAGTATGCCCCCTCGCAGTCGAATAACTGGCGGCAGAGCCACCGCGCCCTCGGCAGATACTCGCTCACCAGTCGTTCATAAGGCTCCGTCAGTTCAGTGTGGTTGGTCGGGAAGCCGCTCCAGAAAGTCTGCTCGGCGTTGTAGTTGGTCGTGTGGCCGCCATGCCACGCGGGAAGACCATCGTGCACAAGCCCGGCATACAGCCCCACACATTGCACGCCCGCTTTGCTCACGCAACGAAGGAAATACAGGTTGCGATACCATGCGTCTCGCAGAAGCGCATCTTCGATGTCAATCCCGCTTGCGGACCAGAAGCGCTCCCATGCCGCCTCGTGTTCACGAACCAATTCCGCGAGATTCGCCCGGAGCGTTGACTGCGCGAGCCTCACGGCGTCGAAAATGACCTCCTTAGACTCATGCGACGTTACAATCGCCACAGCTTTCCGCTTGCCATCTTGGGCGAGGGCAACGGCAAAGCTCATCCCGGGCCAGTCGGCGTCAGCGGGCAACTTCTGGTGCAGATACTCGACTCCATCTCGCCGGCCCAATGTCGCGGGAGGAATCACGCTTGAGCGCACGGGCGACAGAAGCGCGGGCGCCGGTGATTCGATGAGGAACACGTTTCGCTGCGCGAGCGCTCGCACCTCCGCCTGGGGCGTGCCGCCGATGACGCGCGCTACAGCGCGACGGATGTCGAGGCGGGCAGCGCAACTTGGCGAGGGCGTTGCAGTCAGGTCAACAGCGAGCTTGCCTTTGGGTCCCTCGAACGTGACTGCCTCGAAACGATTCTCCGCGCGCTTGCCGTCCTCTGTCCACGTGTAGAAGATGAGGCGATTGACCTTCCGGTCGGGGGGCAGTTGGAAAACTCGCTCGGCGGGCTGCGTCGGCGACTCGATCCATTTGCTGCCCACAATCACCCCGTTACCGGGGCCCATAACGTCAACGAAATAGCGGGCATTTCCGCTTCCGGAGAGTCGCACTCGAACGCTGGAATACTCCTCGGTTGTGAAATCCAGCGGTCCGTAGGCGTAACCGTTGGAGGCGCCCTTGCGTCCTCGGATGCTCATGACGGTGACGTTCCGGTGACGTTGCCACGCGTTGTGCTCTCCCTCTTCGCGGATCTGCCGCCACGTCGGCCTGTTCGGATGCTCGCCCAGTTTCACGACCGCGCACGGTCGTGGGCATGGATACTCGCGGCTCCAACTGTTCGGCCCCCGCCGGGGCGTGCCATCGGGATTGAGCCACCCGCCGCCGAAGCTGCCGCCCTTGAGCCACTCTCCTTCGGCAAGTTCCTTGATTCGTTTTATCGGCAGCAGGGGCGGGTCCTCGGAAGTATCGAGCCTCGCGTCCCACACGTCGTTTTTCGTCAACCGGAGGAGCACGTTGCCGGAGTCGGAGTACAGCAGCGCATTGATGTCGCCGTTGCCGAGGAGCAGCGCGCGTTCGGTGACGCTGTCTATTCTCGCCTGCGAGACCTCGGCGGCGTCGAGGGCTTCCGGGAACGGAATGGCGGGTTCACTTGCGCACACTCGCGGCGCAACCGCCGCAACCAGCACCAGAAAAAGAGTCGTCCGAATCATATACATGTAACAAGCCATCATCATCTCCCTTTTTCACCGTGGCGCCGGCGCCGTCGTTGATCTCCCGCGAAAGACCGTCCGCTTGGACGCGCGGTGTCTGCGTTTAGGTGCTGCCCCTTCATCGTGTGCGCCTTCTCCTTGAAGAATTCCAACCAGCCAAGCATCAAGGCATCCGGCAGTTGTCCCGAGCGGCGACACTCCTCGGGCGTCTTGCCCCAATAGAAACCAATCCATCCAGATGCGATTGCTTGTGACTCCTCAACAAATCGCTTGAACTCTGAGAGCGGACATTTGAGCGGAAACGTCTCTTCAACAACGAGCGGCTTCCCCAAAGAAAAACCTTTCAAGGTCTTCATCGCTTTATCAAGCCCCGACTTTTGAGGATAGATATGGACGCTGAGGAAATCGAGTTGTGCGACGATCTCTTCTGGCACGAACCCGGATGTCAGACCGGGGCGATCAAGACTCCACGAAACGAGGCCAACCGTGATTAGATGGTGGCGATCGTGCTTGCGGATCGCGGTTGTCAGGCGTTGAACCCATTGCCGAGCAATAGTCGGCCGTAGGCGGTCTCCCTTGTTCAGCGTGATGAACTGAACGAAGTGTTTCCCGGCAAACGGGGGCCCAAGCCACTCCCGAGGCTTTCTTGGACCGCCGGGAACCACCGGCTCGTTCATCAGATCGTAGCAAAAGATGACGGGACTGCTGGCACATCGGCTCGCGATCGCCTCCCAAAACCGTGCCTGCACATCCCAACGGTCCTTTTCTGATAGATCATCATACCAGCGGGGAACATCTTTTTTGTGGTAGCACCCAAGCCCAGTGACATCGAGATATAAACGCAGTCGTTCAGCCAGCTCAATCAGACGGGTGAGTTTATCCAACGAGGCATCATTCGGGTTGTCAGGCCCCCGCATGAACCTGCCAAGCTGAAGATGGATGCGGACGACATTGGCGCCGAGTTCCTTCATTTCTCGGAAGTCTTCCTCTACCTTGGGCCATTCCGCGTCCCAATAGTCTTCCAGCAAGCGGCCTTGTTCATCGTGGTCGTAGTTGAATCCCCACGGCACAAACGTGCTACCCGAGTCTTCGAGAATGAATGCGCGTTGATTCTCGGAGACTCTCGCCCCTTTCATCTCGCCCGATATTGCCTGGCTCGGACTCGTGGACAGCGAACCGCAGAGGAGCCAAAGAAGCAGCGGCCGCCATCCGATAACTCTTGCCCACGGCTCCCTGGGGGCTGGAAGACGGAAGATGTTCTTTGGCTTTTGTTCCGGCCCTTCTGGACTCGGCATTCTGCTCCCTCATATCATGTGGGTCGTGCGGCCCTCATTTTGCGCTTGGCCGGGGAGGGATGCAAGGGCTTCCTCGGAAGGACAGGAAGGTTTTATCAGCCAGGCCACAACCTCCGAGCCCTTCCTCTCGCCACACTACTTGACGATGAATATCGTGTAGCTGCTTCATCGGAAGCCTTCTGAAAAGCCCTTTGAAAGCAGCTTCACTCGAGGCTAAAACTGAGGTCGTGCTGGTTGAGCGTGAATTGGGCACGTCCGGTCTAATGAGGGGGAGGGCCACGGCCCTCCCTACTCTGCCGTTAAGCTCTCTTTCCCTCTTTTCCTTGCCACGCACACGCAGCCGCAGCCAATTCACGCTTGAAAAGAATGGCAACCTGCGACATTATAACGCATGGGAGGAGGAGTTAGCCGTCTCTTCCTTTCTTCGTGCCCCCTTGTGAAGAAGGAGTCAGCAGGGATACGCTCTCGTGCTATGCGAGAGGCGAGGCACGAGTTCGTGCCGTGTGATGGTCGCCGGTGGGAGTTTTCAATAGCCCCGGCGTTTCCGAATCAATTTGCTGAGGAAACACTCTGAAAGGAGGAATCAATCATGCCGAAGGAGAAAACGCAAAAGAAGGACGGCAGGATTTCACGACGGGATTTCATCAAAACATCGGCAGGGGCATCGCTGGCGGCGATGCTTTCGAGCGGCGGCAACGTTTTTTGCGCAGGCTCCGACACCATACGCGTGGGCCTGATTGGCTGCGGCGGGCGCGGCACGGGAGCGGCAAAGGATTGTCTTGAGTCGTCCAAAGGCGTTGAGATTGTGGCTATGGGCGACTTTTTCAGGGATCGTTTGGAAGGTTCGCTCAGGAGGCTTAAGAGCCGATTCAAGGGCAAGGTCAAGGTTACGCCTGAGACGTCCTTTGTGGGTTTTGACGCGTACAAGAAGGTAATCGCCAGCGATGTGAATATGGTCATCCTTGCGACTCCGCCGGGCTTCAGGCCTATCCAGCTCAAAGCCGCTATCGAGGCGGGCATGAACGTCTTCATGGAAAAGCCCGTGGCGGTGGACCCGACTGGCGTGCGTTCGATTATCGCATCGGCTGAACTGGCGAAGAAAAACAACCTTGCGATTGTCGCTGGCACCCAACGTCGCCATCAGGCGCATTACCTTGAGATTATCAGGCGGATTCATAACGGCGACCTCGGCGAGATTAAGTGCGCCCAGTGCTACTGGAACCAGGGCGGAATGGGGGATTACTGGAAGTACTATGAAAAGGACGGCTTGTCTGACGTGGAATGGCAGTGCCGTAACTGGAGCGTCTTCACGTGGCTTTCGGGCGACCACATCGTCGAACAGCACGTCCACAACCTCGACGTCATCAATTGGGCGATGGGCGCTCATCCGGTAAAGGCGATGGGCATGGGCGGTCGTCAGGTGCGCATAGGCCCAAGGAGCGGCAATATCTACGACCACTTCGCCGTCGAGTACGAGTACGCAAACGGCGTAAGGCTTATGAGCATGTGCAGGCAGATACCGGGCTGCGCAAACGAGGTCGCGGAACGGGTTATCGGCACAAAAGGATTGGCATACACCAGCAGCGGCGGCGGCATAATCGAAGGGGCAAGAGCTTACAAGTACGCCGGCCCCGACCACAACCCCTACGTTGTGGAACATGCCGATCTGATAAAGAGCATACGCAGCGGCGAGCCCCTCAACGAGGGTAGAAACGTTGCCGAAAGTACTCTGACCGCAATCCTCGGCAGAATGAGCACCTATACTGGCAAGGAGTTAACGTGGAGCTGGGCGATGAATGACTCCAAGTTGGACCTTTCCCCGCCCAATTACGAGTTTGGCGATTTGCCCGTCAGACCGGTGGCGGTGCCGGGCAAGACAATGCCCGTTTAACATTCAATAACCAGGCGAACTCTTCATAAACTGTTGAGCTCGGGCGCGTGATTCGTAAATTCGGCGCCGTATGGCGCTGTGTAAAAGGAGCTTCTTTGACACCATGAACAGGATTCAGAACATCCCGTTCATCCTGTTATCTCGTCAAAAAAACAATACGTTCCCGAATCAGGGGGCTTCTTCGGCAGGATAACACGATAAAGGTAAAGTCCGCGACAAGTGCGCTCTTGAAGCAAGAGATAACTCATGATTTCAGGAACAATATTCGACATCAAACGATACGCTCTTCATGACGGCCCCGGCATCCGGACAACGGTGTTTCTGAAAGGTTGTCCTCTTCGCTGCGCGTGGTGTCACAATCCTGAGGGTCAGGACCCTAATCCCGAAACCATGGTCCCCGTGCTTCCCCGTGAAGGCCCCACTGATACTGATGTAGTCGAAAAAGTCGGGAGGGTGGTGTCCGTCAACGATGTCATGGATGAAATCGAAAAGGACATCCTTTTCTTCGACGAATCCGGCGGCGGGGTCACATTTTCGGGGGGCGAACCCTTAGCGCAGCCGGAATTCCTCGAATCACTTCTTCTCGCATGTAAAGAGAAGGAGGTTCATACTACTCTCGACACATCCGGATATGCTCCTCCCGAAATATTCACCCCTATTGTGGGCCGCGCGGACCTCTTCCTTTACGACCTCAAACTCATGGACGATACAGAGCATCAGAAGTACACAGGCGAGTCGAATCGCCCAGTCCTTCAGAACTTGAAAGCGCTTGAGGAGCGCCGAAAACAAGTTATCATTCGTTTTCTCATTGTTCCAGAAATAACGGACACGGAAGAGAACGTGAGCGACACTTTGGATTTTCTCGCTTCATTGAAAAGTATAGCCGACGTCTCTCTTCTTCCGTATCATAGAATTGCAGGCGAGAAGTACAAGCGGCTGAGACGCAAAAACGACATGGAGGGCGTTTCCCCTCCCACGCCGCAGAGAATGGCCTCATTAAAGAAGAGATTCCAACGCTACGGTTTTAGGGTCACCGTAGGAGGATAAGAATGAATGAAAGGATACACAATCTAAAAGAACATAGCGTAAATACAAAACCATGTATTTCCTCGGAGCGCGCAATTCTGGTCACCGAATTCTACAAGAGCGATATGGCGGAAAAGGTTTCTGTTCCCGTCAAGAGAGCACTGGCATTCAAGCGCCTGATGGAGAAAAAGCGCCTTTATATTGCCGACGGAGAACTTATCGTCGGCGAGAGAGGGCCGGCGCCTAAGGCAACGCCGACCTACCCTGAAATATGTACTCACACATTGAACGACCTTGACGTTCTACATTCGCGGCAGAAAATTCCCTACCTCGTGGATGATGAAACAAGACAGGTATATGAAACTGACATCATTCCCTACTGGAGGGGGCGGGCCATTAGAGACCGTATTTTTCAGGAAATGTCGGAGCAGTGGAAAGCGGCGTTTGAAGCAGGAGTTTTCACGGAGTTCATGGAACAGCGCGCTCCTGGGCATACGGTTCTGGGCAACAAGATATACACAAAAGGGTTCCTCGATCTGAAGGAGGACATTCGGAGAAGCATGGAGCGACTGGATTACTACAATGACCCGGAAGCCTATGACAAAAACGAAGAGCTCAAAGCGATGGACATCGCCGCCGACGCGCTCATTCTTCTTGCGAGCCGCCATTCGGAGAGTCTGCAACAACTGGCCGAAAACGAAAAGGACGCGAAAAGAAAGGCCGAGCTCGAGACAATGGCTCAGATATGCCGGCGGGTTCCTGCACATGCTCCGGAAACGTTTTGGGAAGCCCTTCAGTATTACTGGTTCGTACATGTCGGCGTCATCACAGAAGTCAATCCCTGGGATTCATTCAACCCCGGAAGACTCGACCAGCATTTGTACCCGTTCTACAAAAGGGACCTCGAGAGTGGGATTTTGACGGAGGAAAAAGCCAGGGAATTGTTGCAGGCGTTCTGGATCAAGTTCAACAACCAGCCGGCGCCACCGAAAGTGGGTGTGACCGCCGAGGAAAGCTGCACTTACACAGATTTTGCTCTTATCAACCTCGGCGGTGTCAAGGAGGATGGCTCAGACGCGGTGAACGAACTCTCCTATCTCCTTCTCGACATCGTAGAGGAGATGCGGCTTGTCCAGCCCAGTTCGATGCTTCAACTCAGCAAGAGAAACCCGGACCGTTTCCTGAAGCGTGCCATCCGCATTATCAGGACAGGTTTCGGGCAGCCCTCCGTATTCAATACTGATGCTATCGTGCAGGAGTTGGTGCGACAGGGAAAATCCATAGAAGATGCCCGATGCGGCGGCGCCAGTGGATGTGTGGAGAGCGGCGCCTTCGGAAAAGAAGCATACATTTTGACCGGCTACTTCAATCTCCCGAAGGTCTTGGAGGTCGCGTTGCATAACGGAATAGACCCTCGGACTGGCAAGAGAATCGGCGTCGAGACCGGCGACCCGACCACGTTCCGGACATTTGGTGAGTTCTTCGCGGCCTTCAAAACACAACTGCACCATTTTATTGACATCAAGATAAAGGGAAACAATCTCATAGATCGGCTTTACGCCCGATACATACCTGTGCCATTCTTATCCCTCCTTATTGACGATTGCATACAGAAAGGGAAGGACTACCACAACGGTGGCGCTCGATACAATACAAGCTACATTCAAGGCGTCGGAATCGGCAGCGTAACGGATTCTGTAACATCAATCAAATACAATGTTTTTGACAAGAAGCACGTGACGATGAACGAATTGCTGCAAGCGCTGCAAACTGATTACAGCGAAGAGGGGCGGCTCAGGGAACGCTTTCTCAATGAAACTCCGAAATACGGGAACGATGATGATTACGCTGATAATATCATGAAGCAGATATTCAATGTGTATTACAGCGCTGTGGATGGCCGGCCCATTGCCAGGGGCGGTGTACACAGAATCAATCTTCTTCCCACTACTGTACACATTTACTTTGGCAGCGTGGTCGGAGCGCTCCCTGACGGAAGGAAAGCTACCGAGCCGCTCTCGGAGGGAATATCACCTGTTCAGGGGGCGGACCGAAACGGCCCCACCTCCGTTTTCAAATCGGCGGCGAAAATGGATCACATCAGAACGGGCGGGACACTCCTCAACCAGAAGTTCTCCCCCCAGCTCCTTTCAGATGAGGAGGGGATTAACAAGCTGGCGCATCTTATCAGGACCTACTTCAGGATGGACGGCCATCACGTCCAGTTCAATGTGGTCACTGCCGAAACGCTGCGGGACGCACAAAAGCATCCGGAGAAGCACCGAAATCTGATAGTGCGAGTTGCGGGCTATAGCGATTATTTCGTCGGCCTCGGCGTTGACCTTCAAAATGAGATTATCAAGAGAACCGAGCATCAGCAATTCTAGTCAACGCCCCGCAATTATCCGACGCCTTGTCCTGCGCCTCTTCGCAAAGCTCGCCCCCTCGAGCGCGTGTCGCTGCATTTGAATGGCACAGTTTGCCTCGGAGCCAACCCGTGAGGGAATCTTGGCCCCGCGCCCACGCCCCCTTCAGGAGGAAGACAAGAGCGCCCGCCTACTGGGACTGGCCTTGGGGAATCTTTCAAGTCGTGTGGCGTTTGCCTCGCCGTCCTCTTCCTCGGACGTGCCAGAGAAAACAAAGCAGTTTCGTAATGCCTCAGTTACGGGCGGCTGAGGGTGGAACCGCAGAGTGCGCAGAGCACGCAGATGGGCTTTACGCATCGCCGGCGTCCTGTCCCGCCCCGCGTTCCGCGGGGGATGTCGAGGGGCTCCCTTGCCCTCGACGGGCTCGGGCTGTACCCTTCACGGCGAAAAACGCCATCCCCCACGTGGCATCCCGCCGGAGGCGGGACCCGTGGGAATCATGGGCAAGATGCCCATGCCACGACAGCCCCGCGAGACGCGGGGTGTCCTTCTTACCTTATTCTCTGCGACTTTGCGCCTTTGCGTTAATCTGCTGTTCCCTTCTTGCCTCCTCCGCCTCGGCCGGCTATCCGCCCGAGACTGAGGGATTACGCCCTTTCATGTCCCTAAGCTGCTCAACGGCAAACCCACGTGCAAAGACGAGCGCAATTTATGAATAAAGTGCCCCGACCCTTCGTCTATCCTGCCAGAGGGAAAATTGCTTTGCCGGAACCACGTTCCACCCATCAACCAACAACACACGCGACATGAGGGAGGGACACAAGATGAAAAGGATTGCCGCTTTTCCGTCACTGCGCCTTTGCACCGCCTTGCTGCTCTGTTTGGGGGCGGTGTCGTACGGTCTCGATGCGAGTTCACAGCTCGGCATCGTGGAGCGACCGACGCTGCCCGGCTCCATGAGACCGGGCAAAACCGAGGGAGAGGTGAAGAACATCACCGTCCCAAAGGGCTACAAGGTGATCATGGTTGCGCCCGAAGATTCGGTAGTCCGCCTGATGGAAGCGCCGGAAATGCCCGAGGGACAATACGGCGTGAACGTGTGGATCGAGGCGACTTTCGTTCAGATGGAGAGGCGAATCTCCCGCCAATTCGAGAAAACCATCGGATTCAAGCTCAGCCCGCCGGACGGGAAGGCGCTGCTGAACGCAGAGGAAAAGGAGAAGATAATCGCCGCCATCGAACAGATGGAAGACGCGAGGATCATCGCCTCCCTGGTTATTCTGACCGTGCCCGGGCAACAGGCACAGAGCGAGCACGTGGAGGAGATGACCTATCCCACAGAGTGGGAATACAAGGACGGAAAGGGCATCCCCGGGAATTGGGAGAAAAGAGATGTTGGCGCGATCTTCAATGTGACGCCGGTCGTTAGTAAAGACGGAGTGATTACCCTGGTAATGATGCCGGAGGTTACCACATTTGCCGGATGGCAGAAATATGACGGCTCCGACGTGACCCAGCCCATATTCAAGACGTGGAATACGACAACAGTTATTCACGTGCCCGACGGGTTGACCTTCGTCCTCAAGGAGTCGCCCGTCACCCCTCCGTTTTGCTCCCAGGTCATTGACCCCGAAGAAGCGAGCAATCCGGAGAAGCAGGTAACGCTGCTGACGCTCGTTTCCGCAAAGGTCATCGAGGTCACCGGACAACAGTAACCGTCACCAATCGCCAAACACCACCAACGTGACAGCCGCGGCCGCATCCGCGGGCAGTGTCGCCTTGACCAAACGCGCCATGCCAGCTATTATTTCAGCTCAGTAAGGGGGGCCAGTGCTCCCTTGGAACCCGTTGGCGGTTGCGCCAACTGAAATTGCCAAAGAGCGATGAGCTGAGGAGGGCCGAGGATGAACATGAAGGTAAGACGTGAGTGGCTCAATGCTTCTCTCCTGGATGACATCAGCCGCACGCCGCCGATGTCGCGTAGGGATTTTTTCAAGGGAGTGCTCGGAAGTTCGGCAGGAATCGCCGCGACATCTCTTCTCGGAAAGGCTCAATGTGCCGATGAGCTCAAGAAGAAGCGGGTGGTCATCGTTCGGAATCCCGGGCTCATGGCTTCTGGCAAAGTCAATGCCGACATGGCAGGGAAGATGCTGAACCGCGCCCTCTGCTCGCTGACCGGCAAATCTTCTTCCACGAAGGCGTGGCGCTCTCTGTTTTCTGCAGGTGAAAAAGTTGTCATCAAGGTCAACACTCTTTTCCCTCCCGTGACCTCCAATCCTGAGGTTGTCCGGGCAATTGCGAACGGACTGAAGGACGCAGGTCTCAAGGAGAACAATATCATCGTTCACGACCGCGAGAATAGTGAGCTCGTTAGAGGGCGGTTCACGATTAACGAGTCTTCAAAAGGAGTTCGCTGCCGGGGGACTCGCGCCCGGTCTGATTGGATGCAAGCGGCGCCGGGGCTTTTCCGGACGAGGCTGTGCAAAACAATAACGGACGATGCGGATGCCATCATCAACGTGCCTTCTCTGAAGACCCACTGGCGTTCCGGGGTCACTCTTTCCCTGAAGAATCTCCTGGGCTGCATCCCCAACGCGGGCGATACGCATGGAGACGGCTGCCCGCGTATCGCAGAGGTCAGCGCTCTCGACCCCGTGAGAAAGAAAACCCGTCTGATTGTTATAGACGGCGTGCGAGCCCAGTATAACCGAGGACCGGGCTTCAGCGCGCCGTTCGTTTGGGAGTACGCGGGACTCATCGTCGGTACCGACAGCGTCGCCGCAGATGCGGTTGGCGCCGACGAGATTTTGAAGAGGCGCCGGGCGATGGGATTGTCAGGTCCGATTCGTCCCTCCTTAATCCATATCACCCACGCAGCGGAACTTGGCCTTGGTGTCTCCGATCTGGGCAAAATTGAGGTGGTGCGGCTTGGCTGAAAGGGCTTTGGGGGCGGATTCATCTGTGATTCGTCGGGGTGTCTGGTGAGCTTTTGAGTCTCACTCAAGCGAAGAAGTGTGAACGATAAAGGCAAGTGCTGTAAAGTCAAAAGAGGGAACAGCAAGACGATGAAAAGAAGAGACTTCTTGCAGATGATGGCGGGCGCGGGGATGGCTACGGCTCTGCCGCGAACGTCCTCTGGCGCGGATGAAAGACGCGGGGGCAGGCGGCCCAACATCCTGTGGATCAGTGTGGAGGACATCAGCCCCGACCTCGGCTGCTATGGTGACAAGTATGCGGTCACGCCTAACCTCGACCGGCTCGCAACGCAGGGTGTCCGGTACGCCAACGTTTTCTCACATGCCGGCGTTTGCGCTCCGACGCGGTCGGGCATCATTACCGGAATGTACCCGACTACCATCGGCACCCATCACATGCGCTGCCTGGGCGTGCCGCCGCCGTACGTGAAATGTTTCCCCGAATATCTGCGGGCAGCAGGTTATTATTGTACGAATAACGTCAAGACCGATTACCAGTTCGCTTCGCCGCTGACCGCCTGGGACGAAAATAGCCGCCAGGCGCACTGGCGAGGCCGGGGTGAGGGCCAGCCGTTCTTCGCGGTTATCAACCTGACGACGACGCACGAGAGCCAGATACGCAACAGGTCAAGGAGGATGCTGCAACGTATCGCGGGACTCACACCCCAGGAGAAACACGACCCAGCGAAAGGGGTTCTGCCGCCGTACTACCCGGATACGCCCGTGGTTCGCAGGGATTGGGCGCAGTACTACGACATCATCACCTTGATGGACAAGCAGGTCGCCGGCATCCTTCAGCAGCTCGAGGACGACGGGCTGGCGGATAACACCATCGTGTGGTTCTGGTCAGACCACGGGCGAGGATTGCCTCGTGCGAAGCGATGGATTTACGACTCGGGACTGCACGTTCCGCTGATAATCCGTGTGCCGGAAAAGTTCCGAGAGCTCGTCGTGCCGGGTAACCCCGATGCGCTCAAGCCCGGCGCCGTGAACGATGACCTTATCGCCTTTCTTGACTTCGGCCCGACGGTTCTGTCAGTGGCGGGCGTGAAGGCGCCGCGGTACATGCAAGGCAGGCCGTTCCTCGGCGCCCAGAAAGCTCCGCCGCGAAAGTACATCTTCGGCGCCCGCGACCGCATGGATGAGGCGTACGACCTGATTCGCGCCGTTCGCGACAAGCGATACGAGTATTTCCATAACTACATGCCGTACGTCACCTACGGGCAGAACATTGACTATATGAACCAGATGCCCACGATGCAGGAGATGCGCCGACTCAACGCGGAAGGCAAGCTCGTGGGACCACAGAAACTCTACTTCCTGAAGACCAAGCCTATCGAAGAGCTCTACGACACACTAAATGACCCGCACGAGGTCCACAACCTCGCCGCCGACACACAGTACAAGCAGATTCTTGAGCGAATGCGAAAAGTGCATCAGCGGTGGGAGAAACGGACCGGCGATGTGGGATTGATCCCCGAGCCGGAGTTTGATGAACTGAAACGCCCGGGCGGGAAATGGGAGAAGACGGCGGCGCCGACGTTCGTCACGAGTCTCGACACCGCTTCCGGCAAGGTTACGCTCACGATCGCGTGCGCGACGCCCGGCGCGTCAATCGCGTACAAAATCGGCAAAGGCAACAAGAGAGGGTGGAGACTTTACACGCAGCCGCTCAGACCCACGGGTGGGCAGGTGATTCACGCGAAAGGCTGCCGCATCGGTTTCCGCGACAGCCAGGAGGTCTCGTTCAAGGTAGTCGAGGGCGCGGCGGCGCTCAAACAGATTGTGCCATCGGAGAAAGCTACCCCCCACTGGCGAGAGAGGCTCGACAAGACTGACCTGCTCGAGCGTCTGCGTGCGATTAAGGCGTTGGACGGAGCGGGCGCGGAGGCAATACCGAAGTATCTCGAAGCCCTCAGGGATCCATACGGCTCGGTGCGCTACTGGGCTGTGGTTGGGCTGCGAAACGCCTGCCAGAATCCGGAAGCTGTTGAGAGAGCGAGGAGGGCGATAGCAAAGCTGTTGAAAGACTCCTCGCCGATCGTTCGCGTCGCGGCTGGCGAGGCGATGTGCGATTGGGGAGAGGAGAAGGTGGCGCTGCCGGTGCTGGTTAAGGCGTTGACGCACGAATCGGATACCGTCCGGCTCAACGCGGCAATCGCCCTGGGGCGAATCGGCGAGAAGGCGCGACCCGCCTTACCGCAGCTCAAGGCCGCGATGAAGGACCCGTACGGGTACGTAGTGCGAGTCACGGGTTACACACTCCGGCGTTTGGAAGGCGAATCGAAGCAGAGCGGTTAGGCCGAGTTCGGCGGCGAGCAGGTTGAGGTTTGGCGCCGCCTATCGCTGGTCTGAAATATCGCCGAAGCTCGAGCGCTAAACGATGAGTCAGAAAGGAAAAGCGGAGTTGCTTCTCTGAACCCAACCCAGACGCGTAGCCGGCCAACGGGAAAGGTGAACGATGAAAACAAGTGAGAGGAGACCGAGGTCTGGATGCGATTGCACGATGAAAAGGCGAGACTTTTTGCGGATGATGACCGGCGCAGCGATGGCAACGGTTTTGCCGGAGAGTGTGTTCAGTGTTTCCGGGATGCGTAAGCGCAAGCACACGAACATCATCTTTATCATGGTTGACGACCTCGGCTACGCGGACCTGGGCTGTTACGGGCAGAAGCACATCAAGACGCCGAACCTCGACCGCATGGCGGCGGAGGGGATGCGGTTCACGGATGTTTACTCCGGCTGCACTGTGTGCGCGCCCGCACGAAGTGTGCTGATGACCGGCTACCACATGGGGCATACCTCCGTGCGGGGCAACACCGGCGGCATCCCGCTGAGGGATGAAGACGTGACGGTGGCAGAGGCGCTTCAGCGCGCGGGTTACGTTTGCGGCGGCTTCGGCAAGTGGGGTCTCGGCGACGTGAGGACGCCCGGCGTGCCGGAGGAGCACGGTTTTGACACGTTTTTCGGCTACTACCACCAGGTTCATGCGCACGACTACTACCCCTCATACCTGTGGCGCAACAGCAAGAAGCTGCCTCTGCCGGGCAATGCTGACGGAAAGCGCCAGAGCTACTCGCACTACCTGATTTTTGAGGAGACGATGAAGTTCATTCGCGAGAACAGAGGTCGCCCGTTTTTCTGTTACGCGCCGTGGACGCCCCCACACGGTGAGTATGAGATTCCCTCCGAGGACCCGGCGTGGCAGATGTATAAAGACAAACCGTGGCCGCGAGATGCGAAGGTGGTGGCAGCCATGGCCGCGATGATAGACCGCCAGGTCGGCGAGATGCTGGCGTTGCTCGAGGAGCTGAAGATCGCCGACCGCACGGTGGTCTTCTTCTGCTCGGACAACGGAGCGGGGAGGCGTTTTGAAGGGGTCTTGAACTCGTGCGGCCCCCTGCGAGGTTTCAAACGCTCACTGTACGAAGGCGGCATCCGTGTGCCGATGATCGTCCGCTGGCCGGGGACGATAAAAGCGGGCGCGGTCAGCGACCACGTGTGGTATTTTGCGGATGTCATGCCGACGTTCGCGGAGCTTGCCGGAGCGGCGTGCCCGAAGGGCATTGACGGGATTTCGGTCACGCCGACGCTGCTGGGCGAAGACGCCGTCGCTCGCAAGCAGCCGAAGCACGAGTTTCTGTACTGGGAGTGGGCCCGGTACAATTGGAGTAAGCGGCAGAACGTCCCCGACGGGCTGACGAGGGCAGTGCGCATGGGTAAATGGAAGGCGGTGTTGCCGAAGGCGGAGACGCCGCTGGAGCTGTACGACTTGAGCAAGGACATCGGCGAAAAGAACAACGTCGCGGCACAGCACCCGGACATCGTGGGTAAGATCGAGGCGTATCTGAGGACGTGCCGTACGGCGGCTCGGCCGCAGGTTGAGCCAGAAAAACCGCGTGGGCGAGGTTATCGCTGAGGAGTCGGCTGTCTCGGCCGTCGGCGCGAAGTTTGAGAGAGGACGTCCGGGGTCCCGCAAACGCTGTGAACGCTAAGCTCAAGGCCATTGCAAGAAGTTTGATAAGAGGTCAAAGGGTAATGCCTCAGCTACGGGTGGCTACCGTCGCGTGAGGGAAAAGGGCAGGAGGAAGAGTGTAACGCAAAGGCGCAGAGGTGGAGGTGAGAAGTACTCCGCCGTCGCCTGCCGTGGCATGGGCATCTTGCCCATGATCCCCACGGGCGGGACGCCCGTGCCACGTGGGGGATGGCTGTTCTTGGAGGCATCTTCGCCCCATTATCGCCCTACTTGCGCGCTTTTGATGGTGAGCTGGCAGCTATTCTTCAGGGTCCAACCTGCGAAGAAGCGCGGTGAGTTTTTCGATATAATAGAGGTCCGCTTTGCACCAGGGGTGGTCAAGGTACATCGCGAGCTTGTCGGGCGGGAGCTGAACGCCGTCCGCAAGCGCGGCGAACAATCCCCTCGCGAGGTGTGGGGGACTGATGTAATTCTCGCCGCCAATCATCCGCTCCCCGAAAGCCTGATACCAGACAGGCAATTGTCTGGCGAGTCCTCGCACGTAATATGTGAACTTTTCGGTTGCGAACCTGCGCAGGATGCCGGACACCTCCGGTACAAGCCGGACGCAGCGAGGCGCCTTGGTGCTGTGGGGAGGGCCCGACTGACGAAGCAATCTCGAGTCCGCCCGCTCGTGGTGAACGCGCTCGGTGACGAGCTCTGCGAGGCGGGCCATGGCTTTCTTCAGCTCGCCTCGGCGGCCGAGCTTCTCCATGATGCGCGCGAAGGCGAGGTCGCCGGCGATCTGGGCGTTGAGATGCTCTGCTGCGTCGTTTCGGTTGTCGCCGTGGTCGAACCGGAAGGGCTCGCCTGCGAATCGGGCAAAGACTTCCCGAATCACATTTTCTTGAGCTAATACCCTATCCCAGGCATCGGCGTAGTGGGCATAAGCCCACACCGCATAAAGGTCCTCCACGTTTGCGGTGTACCTGACACGCTGCCTGGCGAAGTTCTTCATGCCGGGGCCGAAGTCATAGTATTCTCGCCTTCGGGCCCCGACGCTGGTGTGGACCGGCGCCCTCAGCGGCATGCCTGAGTCAAACATGTCGTCCAGAAAGACCTTCGCTTTTGCTTTGACGGGCGGTGAGAGATGAGGGAGCGCAAGGGAGAGAATCTGCATGGTTTCGGCGGTGCGCCGGAAATATCGCTGCTCATTGACAATCCCGAGTTCAACAATGAAGGGCGCCCAAGGGCCCTCCTCAACGAGCTCGGTGACTTCGGCATTCAACATCGCCCTTAGCTTTCTCGCAAGAGAAGTGGCGGCCTGCTTGACACGGCGGGGCGGCGACTCGTTGAGAAGCTCCTCGAGGTCTTCGGGGCGGATGACGATTCTCTGTACGGTGTCGTCGTAAGAGCCCACGCCTCGTGTGACGTTTCCACCTGCGACGATGGTCAGCCGCGCCTTCGGGCGCGGTGTGGGCGGCGGTTTTATCCCACCGGTCGCCGTTCTTGGCACGCCGGGCCCCGCGAGACAGACGACCTGCGAGCCAACCACCCAGAACATTCGTCCCTCGGCGATGGCGAGAATCCCACGGTCCGGTCCGTGCCATTCGTTCGGCATCCCTGTGAGATAACCCTTAGCGGCGAGGTCGCGAGCGCCCTCGAACTTGCCCCTGACCGTCGCGGGGCCGAAGATTCCCCCGTAGGTATCTCGGCCGAGCCAGATTCGCGCAGCCTTGACTTTCTTCAGGTCGAGTCCGGCCAGCTCCCCCTGGTGTGTGCCGAGGAGGATGTCGCCCATCAGGGAGAGTGCCTGGGTCTCGTCCCCTATCATCGGAAACCCGTACCATTCCTCTTTGGGGTGTCGGCTCTCGGGGTAGGAGAAGTCAATGAGACCGGTGTCCCGGTTGAGTCGTCCCAACGCCGAATACCGCCGAATACCGCGTAGGTAATTCGTCAGCGCGGTGCGGTAGTAAACGTACATGTCTCCCGTTTTGGGATTGAATGTCGGCGGTGTCGGGGGATTGTGCAACCCGCAGGTGTAGAGGATCTGGGCGACCCAGGGCTCAGTGCCGTCTTTGAGCTGAAATGCGTAGAACGTCTGGTCGTACGGATTTTCCTTTAAGTATTTGACCACGCCTTGCCGCTCTGCCGCCCGCCGACTTGGTGTCTCCTTCATGAGTATGTCGTTCCACTTGTCGAACAGCACTTCGTCTTCGGGCCCGAGAGGAATCGCCTGCTGGATTCTCTTCAGCAAGTCGCCGTTGCGGTTCAAAACCGTATGGAATCCATCGGCCGGGTTCGTCCGGACGATCGCCAGCCCCTTCCAGATTGTCGGGGCGTGGTCTCGCAGCGAGAGGCCGTGAAGCTTGCTCGACTTCCAAAGCAGCTTGCCGGAGGGATTCAGGCAATACACTCGCATGTCCTCGCTGCAAAATACGATCTTCTTGTTGTCCAGTGAGAGCGAGGCGGGCGAAAGAATCATGTTGCCCGTTTTGAAAGTCCAAGCCCGCTCACCGTTCTCGACGTGCACCGCGTGGAAAATGCCTGCTCGGTCGCCAAAATAAATCTTTTCGCCGTCGGAGGCGGGGGAGACCCAGATGCCGGCGCCGGCGTCGTACTTCCAGGTCAGCCTGCCGTCTTTCGCGCGGAGGCAGTAGAGATGCCCTTTATCAAAGCCGCCATCGGCGCCGAAGTAGAGCTTGCCGCGGTCATAGCAAGGAGAATGGCCGATGGGCCCTTCAACATGGAACTTCCAGATGGTATTGCCGTTGTGCACATCGAGCGCGTAGAGGTTGCCGGCGAAGGTTCCAACGAAGCACTTCCCCTCGGCGACGATGGCCTCGACGCGTGTCGCGGTCATCTCCTCGTGGAAGTCGCGATACCACTTGCGCTCATAGGGGCCGTTGATGACTTCATCCGTGTAGCCGGAGCGCTGGTAGTCGTTGTGCAAGGTCGGCCACGTGGTCGGACCGTCGCTCGCCACTCCCCCACACGAGTTGAGGAAAGGCGCAAACACGACAAAAAGAGCCATGACTGTCGTCGTCGCAATAGAAGCGGTCTTGAGTTTGCTCATGAGCATCCTCCGAGATTGGGTTCGTTTGACGCAGGCAGGCGGATTGCCCGCGAGCTCATTCTTTGCCAGGGCGAGTTGGCCGCAGGCAGGAGCGGAGAAAAGGCGCCTCTCGAGCGCCGGTGGCGAAAGACCTGCATCTTGGTCTGCCAAGCAGAAGTGTTGCACGACAATCCGTCTTGCTGTCGCGCCGATTAGCTGCGCGCAGCTCTTTGCTCCAGGCTCTCGTTCTGCTTTCGCACGGATAGTAACGCAGATTCCGCAAAACATCCAAGCAAAATGGAGAGAAACTCGTGAGGCTCTTCTCGAGGGTGTGGCTGTACATCGGTGGCAAGGAAAGGAGGGGGAGAGAGGTTAACGCAAAGACGCAGAGGCGCGGAGCGGGAGTAGATAGCAAGAGCAGACCGCTCCCGTAATCCCTCACTTATGGGTGGCTGAAGGTGGAACCGTAGAATGCGCACACAGGGCCCGTAACGCTGGCATCTTGTCCCGCGGAACGCGGGAGGGCATCCTGCCCCCGCCGAGGGCGGGACGCCCTCGGGACTGCCGCCGGGACGGCGGCGTTACCCTCGGCAACCTGGCCCACCGGAATACAGCCATTCCCGCCCGTAAGTGAGGCATTACACCGCTCCCTTGTGGCATGTCGCCCGAGGCGTGACCGGTGGACGCCCATGCCGGTATCACTCGCCGGCGTGTGTCGGGCATTGACAATCCCGCCTGTTGTCAGTACCTTATCGGAAACCCCGCCGTGTTTCGGGAGAGGAGGCGCCTGAGATGATTGTGACGATAACTCTCAATCCCCTCGTTGATAGAACTCTCTTCGTTGACCGTCTTCGGAAAGGAGTCATCTCCCGGACGAACCGCAAAGAAATCGTCGCCGGTGGCAAAGGGGTCAACGTGGCGCGTGTCCTGAAGCACTTTGGTGTGCCGGTCAAAGCGTTCGTCATGCTCGGCGGCCACACCGGAAAACTCCTCGCCGAGCTGATTCGGCAAGATTCCATCGCGCTTATCCCTTTCTGGGTCGAAAGCCCCAGCCGTGCCTCTATCCGCATCCACGAAACCTCCCGCGAGATGAGCACAACGCTCATCAAGGAAGGCGGCGCCATAAGCCGCGAGGAGGTCCGTCGCCTCAGGGAAAAGGCTATTGCCGCTGTTCGTAAAGCGAAAATCCTCGTTCTGTCCGGGAGCGCCCCCGGCGCAAACCTCGCCTCCTTCTACCGCGACGTCATCCGGGAAGCCCACAAGAACAAGACGCTGGCCATCCTCGATACCTACGGGGAGGCTTTTGTTCGCGGCGTGGAGGCGTCTCCGTACATGGTCAAGCCTAACCGCGGCGAATACGAGTCCTCGACGGGGAAACCGCTGCGAACCGCCAGCGATTACCTCGCCGCCTTCGAGCATTTCCACAGCAAGGGCATTGAACTCGTCGTCATCTCCCTCGGGGAGAAGGGACTGCGAGCATCCTTCGAAGGAGAGACCTTCCTCGTCAAGCCTCCCAGAATCAAGGAAATCATGGCGGTAGGTTCCGGTGACTGCCTTATCGCGGGAATCGTCTATGGACTTACTCGCAATCTGCCCGTCGAAGAGTGCTTGCGATGGGGGGCGGCCGCCGGTTGTGCCAACGCAGCGGTGTGGCCCATCGCTGCCCTGTCCAAAAAGGAAGTAGAGCGCTATCTCCCCCTTGTATCAATCCGAAGGCTTTGATTTCCAAAGGGTTGCGGCTGTATTCGCATGGCAGAATTCGGATGAACCCTCTGGTGAGAAGCCCCGCCGCGGCGGGGCTGAGGGCAGGCGAAAAGGAAGCCGTGGCGTTTTGTGTTGTACGATAGAGCGACAGACTGGACAAATGGACGGCGTCAACGTGGGGCGGGAAATGTTCAAAACGAGGCGCCGGGACGGCGGGGTTACTCTTCGCAAACTTATCCCCTGAAATCGGGCCACACCCCCAGCCGCGGCATGTCATTGACGTGCCTTTTATCTATCTGGTACGATAGTTGCTTTCAAGATGAACTCGTAGAAGCAGGCCGTTATGCGGCGGGTTCCGGGCGGTGTTGTTTATCCCGTGGGCGTACCGAGCTGGGTTTGTCGGAAGGAGGCGCACGGTCTGAACCATGAGAGGCTCAGACGCGTTGGGTGAGCAGGTATAACAAGGTCGTCGGTGCAAGGCCGCCGAGCAGAAGGTTGAGCGCGGGCTCAGGCGTTTGGCGGAGTTGTCGGCTGTTTGGGGAGGCAACCAAAATCAGAGGTCAGCGCAAAACAAAACCTGAACTCTTGAAGGAACTGGCGGAAATTCGCAGACGGATTGCGCAATTGGGGTCCCTGGAGGCCGAACAAATTCGGGCGGAGGGATCATCGCGAAAGTCCGACGAGAAGAACGCGTTTCTCTGTGAAGAGAGTCAGTCGCTGAGCATGATAATTGGCGCGGGGGGGATACTCAAGGATGCTAATGCGTCAACCCTGAGGAAACTGGGATACACGAGAGATAAGGTTATCGGCAAGTGCGCCCTGGACTTTGTTCCTCGGGAAAAAAGAGAAGGAATCGCTGCGCAGTTCGAGAAAATCTTCAAGGGGGAATATACGCCCGAAGTTGACCTTGACGTTTTTGCCAAAGACAAAACAATCCACACACTCCGGCTCTCGCCCGCACGGGTGCTGTCGTACAAACAAGACCGGCCTGCCAGCATTCTTTTCGCGGGAATGGACATCACCGAGCGGAGGCGCGCGGGAGAAAGAGATAAACAGCACATCGCCGATCTGACATTTCTGTCAGAGGCGGCGATGGCTCTGGTTAACCTTTCGCCCGAGGCAGACATCCACCACCTCATAGGGGAAAAGCTTCGAGAGCTCATCGGCAACCCTATTGTTGTCGTCAGTTCGTTCGACCCCGCATCTGACAGCGTTTACCTCCGCGCGGTCCTGGGAATCGGAAGACAGATGGAGAGTCTCCTTCACATTCTCGGGAGGGACCCCTGCGGAATGTCCTTCACAATAGACGAGGAAGCGAAGAGGAATCTTATTGCAGGTGAGCTGAGGAAGGTCCCCGGGGGCTTATACGAACTTTTTTTGGGTGATGTCCCCAAGCCCGTTTGCCGGGCTTTGGAGAAGCTCCTCGGTTTGGGCGATATGTACGTCATGGGTTTCACGGCGAAAGGGAAGTTGTTTGGCAATACCATCATCTTGATGCGGAAGGGAGCTCAGTTGAGAGACCGGAGCATCATCCAGACATTCATAAGTCAAGCGGCAGTAGCATTGCAGCGAAGGCAAGCGAGGGAGGCGCTTGCGGAAGAACGCAATCTGCTGCGCACCGTCATAGACAACTTGCCGGATTCAATCTACGTCAAAGACACCGCGGGCCGTTTTCTAATCTGCAATACGGAGGCTGCGCGTCGCGTGGGCGCGACAACCCCGGACGCGGTTGCTGGGAAAACAGATTTCGATTTTCACCCTGACGAGCTGGCGGCGCAATACGACGCTGACGAGCAGGAGGTCGTGCGCTCGGGCCAGCCCTTGCTCAACCGAGAAGAAGTCGTGATGGAGCAAACGCGCAAGAGGACAAACCTGACGAGCAAGGTGCCTTTGCGAGATAAAGACGGCAAGATCGTGGGGCTGGTGGGCACGGGTCGCGACATCACCCAGCTAAAGACGGCGGAGGACGAGAAACGGTGCCTCCAGGAGCAACTGGCGCATGCCCAGAAGATGGAGGCTGTGGGCACGCTCGCCGGAGGAATCGCCCACGAGTTCAACAACATCAACGCCGTGATTATCGGATACATTGATTTCACATTGCAGACCGAGGAGCTTTCCACTACCGCGCGCCGGAATCTGGAGGTCGTGCGTTCGTCGGTGGTTCGCGGGGGTGAGCTGACGAAAAACCTTCTGGCGTTTTCCAGCAAGGATGTCGGAAAGAGAAAACCTCTCAACCTGCGAGAAGTTGTGGATAAGGCCCTGAGGCTTACGAAAAAGGAGTTTACCAGCGAGGGGATAGAGGTGAGCGTGAGGCATTCGATGAAGGTGCGGCCGGTGTCGGGGGACGGCAGCCTGCTATCGCAGGTAGTGATGAACCTGGTGGTAAATGCCAGACACGCCATGCTCAAGTCGCCAGTGAAGAAGTTGAGCGTTGAGACCGGAACGAAGAGCGGAAGACCTTTCATCAGGGTCAAGGACACCGGGTGTGGGATACCGAAAGAGGACGTCCCGAGGATTTTCGAGCCTTTCTTCACCACGAAAGGGTCGTTGGCGAGCGGAGGGATTTACGACGGGAAAGCTCACGGGACGGGGCTGGGGTTGAGCGTCTGCCACGGCATCATCGATGGGCACGGCGGGGAGATCAAGGTTAGCAGTCAAGTTGGCAAGGGCACGACTTTGACCGTCTATCTTGCCGCTGCCTCTGAGAGCGAGCGCGCACGACAACGAGCTAAGCGCGTGCCAAAAGAAGATAACCCACGCATCATGGTCGTTGACGATGAGAAAGAGATCACGGACCTTCTCGTGCAGGTGTTGGACCGTGCCGGATACGCGGCTGACGGTTTCACAAATCCCAGAGAAGCTGTCAAAGCGCTTCGGCGAGAGCAATACTCTCTCGCTTTCATTGACCTCCAGATGCCGGAGATGGAAGGTGTGGACGTCATGGAGAGAATCAATCATATCCCGCCTGAGAAAAGGCCGCTGAAGGTGATTATGACCGGCCGCCTTGACAGCTCACAAAAAGATGACGCCGGCCTCGACGTTTTCGGCTGCCTCTACAAGCCGTTTTCGAATCAAGAGGTTCTTGACATCGTTAAGGAAGGTCTCGCCACAAAGGAACCCCTCGCCGGCTAAACGGAAGCTAAGGCCGTGAGCTCGCAAATACGCTGACGTATAGTGTTCTGTGAAAGGAGCGTTGTTGACGGGATAACAGCATAGAGCTGAAGTCCGTGAGGCGGATTGTTTTTTCTCTTGAGATACAGCTCTTCAACTATCCGGTGGCCGCCGGTAAGCCGGTAGGTCTATTCCTCAATTTCGGTGAACGAAAAGTTGAGGTAAAGCGAAAGGGCTGTCTCCGGCGACCTCAGGGAGTTCTGCGGTGAAGCTCCTTCACGAGCGAGTGGGAGAAGATAAGATTTTGTCCGGCAGCGGAGTATCACCTCACGGAAACCTTTCTTTCCGCGGGTTGAAAGGGCTGTTGCTGTATGTCAGCCGCAAAACTTGCGAAGAATAATGCCGTTCCATTGGCTCTCACGCGCGTGTCTCGGTGCGGGGAAAAAGAGGGCGAGCAGTGTGCTCGGTGGCATGGGCATCTTGCCCATGACTGTTCACGGGCGGGACGCCCGTGCCACGAAGATGTAGCGATGCCCCGCCAACTGCGGGGTTGACAGGTCCGTTCTGCGCGTGGCAATATTCTGTTGGTCGGGAGGGCAACGGCACAGGATGTCATGCCCGAATCATCTGGCAGAGGTGCGAGAGATGTTTATTGAAGCCTTTCTTTCTATATTGCAGCTTTTCCCTGACTTTTCCAACCGGGAGCAGCCGCAGCGGAGGGATGGCACGTGGATGCTTCTGTTCCAGAATCAACTGACACCGTAGCGGAGGCGGCGAGCTTCAAAACTATCGAGGACAAAAAAGGCAAACTCTTGAACCGTAAGGGGGCCAGAAATGCGTAAGACGCTTAGTTTGGCAAGCATTGTGTTGATGATTTGCGTTTCCGAGGGAGCTTTTAGCGAAACATGGTACGTGGATGGGTCGGTTTCTGCGTCCGGAGATGGAACTTCGGCGGAAACCGCGCTAAGAACGATCCAGGAGGGAATAGGCAAAGCGACGGACAGCGATACGGTCATCGTCGCGCAGGAAACATACCTCGAGAACATTCAGTTCGGCGGCAAAAACATCACGCTCACCAGCACCGATCCCCTCGATCCCGATGTCGTCGCTGAGACCATCATTGACGGCAACCTGTCCGGCTCCGTCGTCACCTTCTCCGGCACGGAAGACGAATCCTGCGTCCTTTCCGGCTTCACGATTACGAACGGCCAGGCTGCGGTCGGCGGCGGAATCTGCGGCGGCGCGGCGGGGAGCAGCACTCAGGCGACGATTCGGCGCAACGTCATCGTTCAGAATTCGGTTACTGATACTGGAGGCGGGTTGGCTTATTGCTATGGGAGGATCGAGTACAACACCATCGCAGGCAACTCGGCCAATTTCGGCGGTGGGCTTTATGACTGCGGCGGGACCGTTCGGAACAACCTCATCGCCGGCAACTCGGCCGGGAGTGGCGGCGGGCTTTACGATTGCGGCGGCACTATTGAGAGCAACACCATCTCAGGGAACGCGGCGAGAGTTTTCGGCGGGGGGCTTCGTCTGTGCCGGGGGACGATCCAGAACTGCGTCATCTGGGGAAACACGGCCTTCTCTGACGCTCAGCTTTCGGGGAGCAAGGAACCGACCTATTCATGTGTTCACGGCTGGGCGGGACCCGGCGAAGGCAACACTGCCGAAGACCCGCTATTCGTTGATGCGGACGGCCCCGACGACGATCTTGAAACTTACGAAGATAACGACTACCGTTTGGCGCCGGGATCGCCCTGCATTGATACGGGCAAGAATGAGGACTGGATGTCGGAGGCGCTTGACCTGGATGGCGAGTCTCGCATCCGCTACGCGATTTCCTCGTTGACGGTTGACATGGGGGCATACGAGTATTTTCCTTCTCGCATCATAGACGTGAGAAAGGTGGGCGCTACCGGCGTGCAGATTGTCTGGACGAGCAACCCGGGGTGGAACTACGCCATTTGGTCGTGTGTGGACCTCGTGGCAGGCGAATGGACCGAGGAAGAAACAATACCCGGCGAAGGGGCCACCACCTCCTGGACCGATACGAGAGCCCTGGGGCGAACGAAGTTTTATCGCCTCGAAATGAGATAGTAAAGAGAAAAAGAAGCAAGGCGAACGGCATGTCTCTGAGGGCGAATTATGCGATTCGGCGGCGGGCCGTTTGTCCTTACCGTATCGCGCGGCATGCGCTGAACCGATGACCGCACAACAAGCTCTCCGGCAATTTGGCGACTCCGAGAGGATACCTACCCCATCTTTTATCGCCGATGACCAGCTCGGTAAGCTCGCCAGGTGGCTGAGAATCCTCGGCTTCGACACGCTTTACTTTCGCGAGATTGACGACCGGGAGCTCATCAGAAAAGCCGTCGAGGAGAAGAGGATTCTTCTCACCCGTGATACCGCTATCACCGAGAAGCCCGGCGAGGCAGATTGCATTTTTATCGAGAGCGATAACTGGATTGAACAATTGCGACAGCTCGTCGCTCAATTCGGACTGAAGCTCGACCCGAACGAGCTTTTCTCGCGGTGCCTGCTGTGCAATTCGCGGCTTCAACCAATACCGAAAGCCGACGTCAGGGAGCGTGTCCCGCCCTTCGTGTTCCAGACTCAGGAAAAATTTGTCCGCTGCCCGAGGTGCGAGAAAATCTACTGGCAGGGCACTCACGTCTCCCACGTCCTCGATGTGCTCAAACCGCTTTTCTAAGTACGCGAATTTGCAGAATTCGGCGATCTGCAGCGCTGTGTGAAAGGAACTCCTTTGACAGGATAACCCCGCCTCCGGCGGGGATCGTTCGAGGCATCCGAGGTATCCAGTAAATCACAATGTCATGTTCGTCAAAGACCGTGAAGGAGAGAGAGTTGACGGAGAAGGTTGTCATATCGTGTTATCCCGTCAAAAGAAGAATACGTCGCCGAATCAAGCAGCTTGTTGGCCAAGATAACACGGTGGAGCTGAAGGCCGTGAGGCGGGCTGTTCCCCCTCGTGAGATACAGCTCGTCAATCACGCCGAGGGCCTGACCACCCCGCGTTTCGCGGGGTAGGCCTACTCCTGAATTTCGGTGAAGGGAAAGTTGAAGTAAGGCGAAAGGTCTTCTGACCTTTCGCAGGGATAAACACGATTCCGAGAATCCCGTCCATCCTGTTATCCCGTCAAAAGAAGAATACGTCACCCAACTTATGAATCAGAGCACTAAGCCGTGTCCTTTCCGGGCGGCTGTCCTCTCTTGGTCCTTTCTATTCTTTCCTCGGCTTTTTCAGCGAACTTCGTTCCGGGCAACGCGTCCACTATCCGCGAAAGGGTCCGCACCGCCATCTCCTCATCCTCGAGGCCGCTTTCGTACACGTCAGCTATCCTGTTCAGGATAGAAGCTCGCTCAAAATCCCTGAGCTCCATTTTAAGCGCTCCCTCGTATTCCTTGATGGCCTTCGAGTAGTCGTGCAGGTGCTGACTGTAAATCTCGGCGAGCTCCAGCCGTAGCGACTGATTCTCCGGCTCATTCTCGAGTCCCCGACGATATTCCGCAATGGCTTCTTCAAACCTTCCCCGCGCAGCGAGGCTTTTGGCCCTGGAATATTCCCTCGTTAGCTTGCCCGCCTTCCCGCCGAACACGGACCCCAGCAGCTTCTCGCTGAACAATCTCGCTATGGGCGGCGCTATGAATACAGCTATCAGCACCCAGTAAAAGGCTACGAGCGGCGGGGAAGTGAGCGCCGGGCCCAGCCTCGGCAGGACATCGGTGAAGTAGAAGACGATCATCGCCGCCCCAATCAGCAAACTGACAATGTCTGCTGCACGCATACTTACAGATTCCTGAACTCGTTGACGTTTTTGGCCCGGGCAATTGCCGCTTCGTAAGTGATGATGCCCTTCAAGTATAGCTCCTTGAGGGACTTGTCCATTGTCTGCATGCCGTACTGCATCCCCGTTTGAATAATCGTTGCGAGCTGCTGCGTCCTGTGCTCCCGGATGCACGAGCGAACGGCGTCCGTCCCCACCATGACCTCCGTGGCGACAATCCTTCCTTTGCCGTCCTTTCGAGGGAGAAGCTGCTGAGCGACGATGCCCTGAATGCAGCCCGCGAGTTGGATCATGATTTGCTGCTGCTGGTGCGGTGGGAAGACGTCTATTATCCTGTCCACGGTCTGCGGTGCGTCCGGCGTATGAAGCGTGCTGAGAACCAGATGCCCTGTCTCCGCAGCGGTGACAGCCGTGGAGATGGTCTCCAGGTCTCGCATCTCCCCGACCAATATCACGTCGGGGTCCTGGCGCAAAACGTGCTTCAACGCGGATGCAAAGGAATGAGTGTCCGACCCGACCTCCCTCTGTTTGATGATGCTCTTCTTGTTCTTGAAAAGGTACTCAATCGGGTCCTCAATCGTGACAATCAAGCACCGCCTCTGGGAATTGATCAGGTCAACCATCGCCGCCAGCGTAGTTGTTTTTCCCATCCCTGTCGGTCCCGTGATAACGACCAATCCGTTCGGTTTCATCGCGAGCTTGCTCACAATCGTTGGCAAGCCGAGCTCCTCCAAGCTTCGGATGTTCAATATCACGACGCGAAACGCCGCCTCGACGCACCCTCTCTGCTGGTGAACGTTCACGCGAAACCTGCTGATGTTGGGAATGTAGAGTGAAAAATCGAGTTCCAGCTCCTCCTCAAACGTCACTTTCTGCTTGTCCGTCAGCACGCCGTAGAGCAATCGCTTGATGTCATCCGCTGTCAACCGAGGGCTGTCGGCGGGCATAAGCTCTCCGTCAATTCGCAGAATCGGAGGTTCCCCATCCGTCAGGTGAAGATCGGAAGCATTCTTTTTCACAACTAACTGCAAAAGGTCTCTCAGGTCGGCATACATATCTTTCTCCTCTACGCGCAACCCTCCCAGGCCAAACGCATTTCGCAACTTTTCTCGAGAGTTGCTTTCATTTCTTCGCAATCCCTCAGTTCCGCGCGAGCAAGGTTGGAACCCCAAAGGACGCAGAGCGACCTTTGTACCGGTGGCATCCTGCGCCCGCCGAGGGCGAGACGCCCATGCCACAAAAGGCGAGGAGGGGGTTATTATCATCTTGCCCTCTGCGCCTTTGCGCCTCTGCGTTAATCTGCTGTTCCCTTCTTGCCTCCTCCGCCTCGGCCACCTATCCACCCGAGACTGTGGGATTACGGCCTGCGGAAGAAATGGCTTGACAAATTTCCCTTCCCTATGCTATTTCTTGCGTCGTGTTGCATCTCCGCTTTGACAAGGAGGTGGTTGAAATGGGTACTGTGCAAACCGGCCGCACGTTTCACAAGCACCTGGCGGTGATCGTCCAGAGAAAGAAGCTGTTGGGGAAGAGTTCGCCGCATAAGGGTTACGTCCAGGACATCAATATCCACGGCGGACGGCTCCTCACAACCGAGGCGCTCAAGGAAAACTGTCATATTTCCCTTACCTTCAGAGACCCCGACAGCGACACCGACAGGATTCTGTGCGCAAAAGTCACGAGCGCGGACTGTATTCTGTACCACGGCAAAACGGTCTTCGAGGCCCAGATGGAGTTCCTCCGGCTTACCAAGCATGATGAGGTGATGCTCCAAAACATCTTCTACGCTTCGCCGAGATAGCTTGCCACTTCGGCAGCCCAGTAGGAGATGATGAGGTCGGCCCCAGCTCTTTTTATGCTGGTGAGTATCTCCAGGACGGCAAGTTTTTCGTCAAGCCACCCGCGTTGTGCTGCCGCCTTAACCATACCATATTCCCCGCTGACATTATAAGCGGCCATCGGCGAATCAAACTTCGCCTTCGCCCGGCAGATTACGTCCAGATACGCAAGGGCGGGCTTCACCATAACGATGTCTGCGCCTTCGTCAATGTCGAGTTCTATTTCCCTCATCGCCTCGCGCCAGTTGGGCGTATCCATCTGGTAGCTCCTGCGGTCGCCGAATGCCGGAGGAGATTCCGCGGCTTCCCGGAAGGGCCCGTAGAAGCAGGAAGCGTATTTCGCCGAGTACGACATGATAGCCGTCATTACAAAATCCTCACCATCAAGGGCCCTCCTGATGGCGGCGACGGCGCCGTCCATCATTGCGCTCGGGGCGACAATATCGGCGCCTGCCGCCGCGTGTGAAACTGCGGTTCTCGCCAAAAGTTCCAACGAGGCATCGTTATCAACCGTCGCGGCTTTCCGCTCCCCGCGGAGCACCCCGCAGTGCCCGTGGCTCATGTACTCGCAGAGGCAGACGTCCGTAATCACCACAAGCTCCAGTCCGCTCTCTTTGACCTCCCTGACCGCTCTCTGAACGACACCGTCTCTGTTGTATGCCTCCGAGCCTTTCTCGTCTTTTCTCTCCGGAATGCCGAAAAAAAGCACCGCAGGGACTCCTGCTTGCGCGACCTTCTTGGCATCCTCCGCGACAGCGCTCACCGGGATTTGGAAACAGCCCGGCATTGACCCTATGGGGCGTCTCTCAGAGACCTTCTCCGAAACGAATAGCGGCATCACGAAATCGCTCGCAGACAACCTCGTTTCCCGAAGCATCAACCTGAGCTTTTCGCTGACCCTCATCCTCCTCATGCGAACCGTTGGATAACCCATCTTCCTTCTCCTCCTGTCGCGCCAGCTCGCGCTTCTATGAACAAGGCGAACCGGCGTGCGGCCGTCGTCGAGCCCATCATTTTTCTTTCATCGTTCTCAGTTCCGCGGTGGCCTGCTTCCCCCAGGGGCCATGGGGGTCAATCTCTCTCGTGCGGAGAAACTCTTGCCTTGCCTTTTGGCTGTCGCCCATTTCGCGATAGACCTTCCCGAGGTTCAGATGAACCAGAGGGTCACCGCGTCTGATATTCGCTGCGGTTCGCAGTTGAGCCAGCGCCTCCTGGAACCGACGAACCCGGGCGTAAACTAACCCGAGCGCCGCACGAGTTGGCACGCTGTCCGGTCTTTTCTCAACCGCGGCCTCCAACTCGACGATGCTCTTCTCGTAACAAGCGGACGCCCGAGCATTATCCCCTCGCTGCCTCTGATAATCTCCGACGACATGGTAAAGCAAGCCCGCGCCCAAACGCGCGTCCGCGTCCTCGGGGTCAATTTCCAGAGCTTTGTTGTATAATTCCAAAGCCTTACTATTTTCACCCCGCCGGAGATGAAGACCCGCCAGCCCGTTCAGCGCCCGCACATCATTCGGATGAGCCTTCCGCAGCGCCTCATATTGCTCCTCCGCCTTGCCGAAGAGGCGAAGATTCTCATACGCCCTCGCCAGTGCCAGCCGCGTCAAAAGCCCGACCTTCATGCTCAAAGCGGTTTCCAGCTCCGCCCTACTATCCTCCCATCTGCGCATGTTCGCGTACACGACGCCGAGATTGAAATGAATGTCGGAACCGTCCGGTGACAGCGCCGCCATTCGCCGATATGTCCGAAGCGAATTCTCAAACTTTCCCTGAAGATTATAGCAATGGCCGAGCTTGTAGTAAGCAGTTAGATTGTACGGATTCAGTTCGCTCGCCCCTTCGTAAAGCTCTATCGCCGTTTCCCGCAGCCCCTTTTTCTGGCGGAGAGTTTCCAGAATCCCCGCCGCTTTTAACCCTTTTTCCGCGAGCCTGTCCGTCCCAACCAGATAGCGTTCGGCTTTCGTCGTCAAGACAGCCGATTTGAGTACGCGTCCTCCCCACCAGCCAGCGAGCGCTGCCACGCCGATGGCGAAGAGAATAAAAACAGCTCGTGCCAGGCCACGGATCGGCTTAATGGCGACCCGGTAGAAGCTCTCCGGCTGCTGCGACGATGTGCGTTTCTTCTTGCCGCTTTTCCGGCCCGCGCCCACGGGCGCACTCATTCTTCCGGCGGCGATTGCCAGCCCGATACCCACCCACAGGAAAAATCGCCCCACAACCCAACGGGTCGTGACGCTCACCGCGCCCTGAAGCAGGATTGCTGTGCAGCCCGCCAGCAGCCCCACAATCGCCATCGTCTGCAAACCCTCCCTCGCCTGCGCGATTCTCCGAACGCTTTCCCGCACGAACGCCGTCAGCATCCACAAGAACACCGCCAGCCCAACCAAGCCCGTCTCAGCGGCTGTCTCGAGGTACTCACAATGAGCGTGAAGAGTGTTTGGCGCTATCTTCGCGGCGGTGGACGGGTCGCGAAACCTCGGAAAATAAATGCCGAAGGCGCCGGGGCCCCATCCGAAAACCGGCCTCGCCATCAACATTTTCAATGTGGCTGCCCAGATTATTCTCCTGGTGCGAACGGAACCTTTTTCCGCTTCGAACGTGGTCTCCATCCTTCCGCCAATCCGTTTATAATTCACGAAGAGATTGGAAACCAAAACGACTGCCGCGAGAAGCAGCGCGCCCCATGTCGGCTTAGTCGGAAAACGCAGCTTTCGTCCCCGACCGGCGAGCTGAAGCACAAGCACCGCTGCCAACCAGAACGGAAGCGCCCAGACAATTACGTATCCTCTCGCTCCTTCCAGAAGAAGGAGTAGAAGCATCCCGCCGGCGACAGCAAGCATCGGCCCTAAAAAAATCAACCTCCATTTTTTGCTGCTCAGGGAAAAGAAGAACCATAGCGGCAACGCTCCGAGATACCCTAACCACGCCCCCCTCGATTCGGTATAGAACAGAGACAACAGAACGGCACAAATCAAAGGGAGGAGCAGCCCTTTCGCAAGCCGACTCTCGCTGGAGTAAAACAGGCTCAGGAAAACGGGCATAGCAAGAACCAAGAACGAAGCGAAAAAATTCGGGTGTCCCATCGCTGAAAACGAACGTTGCGCCTCGAATCCGAGCACGTCATCGCCAAAGGCGGGGTCCACGCCGTAATGCTGCAATATCCCGTAGAGGCAGCTCAATGCCGCCACGGCAGCGAGCATTCCGGCGACCAACAGAAGCGCCCGCTCACTTGTCACAGCCCTCACGGTCACAAAGAGGAGCATTCCACAGCACACTAACCAAACCAGCTCTTGAGCGCTTGCATATCTGTAGCGAGATAGCGCCACCCAAACCACAGATAAGCAAACGTACACCGCAAGAGGAAGCATCATCTTCGAGCGAGGAATCAACACCTCTCCTTTGAACAAGTATGTTGCCAGCAATGCCAGAAACATCACCGACACCAGCCAGCAGAAAAGCACTTTTTTTACAAGCGTGCAGTCCTTCGTGGCGACGGTGAAGACCAGCCCGACGATGCCGATAAGCAGCATCAGCCCCACCAGCATCGCCACGCCGGTGGCATCCTTGCTCCGTCCGGGCTTGTTCCTAAGCATCCGATTCGTCCTCCACTTCATTCCCCGCGAGACCGTTCAAGCCGTCGCTGCGCTCTTCCATAACTGGGCCTCCCTGGGCAGGATGCCCATGCCACGGCAGCCCCGCCATGGCGGGGTGTCCTTCTCACCTTATTCTCTGCGACTCTGCGCCTTTGCGTTAATCTCCTGTTCCCTTCTCGCTTCCTCCGCCTCGGCCGGCTATCCGCACGAGACTGAGGGCTTAGCCGCTCCCCCAATCTTCTGGAAGAAGCGGTCATCTTCTGTTATTCTACCCTAAGAGGCACTGCTGGCAATAGGGATGAATGCGACACTAAACAACCCCATACCCGGACAACCCCGTCTTCGGAGTGCCGACGGCACGGTCTTCCCGTTAAAGCCGGGTTGCACCGTCATCGGCAGGGACCCGTCTTGCGACCTCCGGCTCGACGACCCCTCCGTCTCCAAGAGACATTGCACCATAGCCTTGTCCGAACGGGGCGCATCCGTGACGGACCTCGGAAGCACAAACCATAGCTTCGTCAACCAATCCTGTCTCAGGGAGGGGCAGTCCACCGACCTTTTGCACGGCGACCGCCTCATCCTCGGCCGCAGCACATTGATTTTTTTCGACCCGCAGAGTGCAGCCGCCGAGTCAGCGGAGCTCGAAAGCATCGAAACTCCCGCTTCCGGCAGGTCTCTCTCCGAAAGTACAGTCGTCTCCTTCGACCTCGATGCACCCCTCTACGACACGGGCAAGAAACCTTTTTCCGAAGCCGGATTCCGAGAACTGAGAAAGGCACATGAACGCCTATCCCTCTTCTACGATTTCGGGAGGTACGTCGGCAATATCCTCGACGTTGACCAGCTCCTCACAAATGTCGCCCGCCGAATCATGAAACTCATACCCTCGGACAGCGGTGTAATATTGCTCAAGGGGCCGGAGGAATACCGGCCCTTTCTCTGCTGGGGCAAGGAAGGTTTCCGCGACGCCAGCGGCGCCACCTTCAGCCGCACCGCTCTCACCAGAGCAATCGAGCTGAAGCGCGGCCTATTCGTCCGGGACATCGCCTCGCAACCCCAACTCAGCGCCGCCGAAAGCGTCCGCCAGCTTGATATCCAATCAACCATGCTCGTGCCCATCATCCTTGAAAGCGAAGTGCTCGGCGCGCTATCGCTGTCCGCCTGCGGACGCCACGCGGAGTTCGGGCCGGACGATTTCAGCATGATTTCCGGAATCGCCGCCCAGATTGCCGTGGCGCTCAAGAACGCCTATCTCGCCGAGGAGATAAAGCTCACAACAGCAGAGAAGGTGCGATTGCACAGGGAATTGGAGATCGCAGCCCAGGTCCAAAAAAGCATTCTGCCACCGGCTCCGCCTCGCTTTCCCGGCCTCGACATCGCCGGAGTAAGCGTCCCCGCAAGAGAGGTCGGCGGAGATTTTTTCGACTACATCCGCCTCGGGAGCGACTTGTTGGGAACGGCTATCGCCGACGTTTCCGGAAAGGGTCTCGCGGCGGCATTGCTGACTCTTCAATCGAGAAACGTCATCCGCGCCCTCGCCAGGGACAACGCGAGTCCCGCAGAGGTCCTGCACAAAGCCAATTCGCTTGTCTATGACGACTACTCGCGAGCCGATATGTTTCTCTCCGCCTTCTACGCGGTAATAGACACCGAGGCCCGAACTCTCCGCTACGCCTCCGCGGGACATAACCCTCCCCTGCTGCTGCGAAGCGATGGCGTCTGCTCCTCCCTCAGCTCCACTGGAAATCTCCTCGGAATCTCGCCCGACCTGGCCATCGGCGAGGAGCTCGCCAGCCTCGCCAGCAACGACCTCCTTGCCCTGTACACGGACGGTGTCTCCGAGGCGAGGGACTTCGCCCGCGCTCAGTTCGGCTGCGAAAAGCTCACCGAAAGGCTCGCCGAATACCGGAGTCTCCCCGCCGAGGAGATTGCCAACCGAATCGTCCGCGAAGTAACTTCCCTCTCGGGCCCCAGGCAATTCGACGACGCAACCCTCGTCATCATCAAAGTGCAAGCTGGTTGAGCCGCCGTCCTCCATCATGCCAACAAGACAGAGTCCCCACAGAGTACTTCAAACCGCGAATAAGATCGTCCGAGGAAAGAGGAGAGTGCCGACAGGCGTTCGAGGTAAGCATCACACATTACATCAGCATTCACGCCATAAGCCGCTGCGGCGCAACAGAAAAGAGCGGCTGATGGGATTCGAACCCACGACATCTTGCTTGGGAAGCAAGGACTCTACCAACTGAGTTACAGCCGCTTTATTGCGGCGTTAATAATGCACTGTTCCGCCTTCTCTGTCAAGGGCTTTTTAGGCGGGGGTGTGACTTCTCACTTACGCCAGCGTCGTGGTGTGCCACAGCCGGGTGGTAGCAAGTTTCGAGCAGGGGTGAATCAACTGCTCGGCAACCCTGGCAACCGCCAGGTCACGTTCCCTGCAGCGCTTCGACGAAATCAACTTGTCCAATTCCAGCTTCCGGATGGTCCCCAGCACCGCCTCCACATGACCGTGAGGAAGACAGCGTTCCGTGGCGAAAGCCTCTCCCACGGGGACAAGGGCCTCGTCCCGAAGGACTCGACGCAGCAACTCCACCTTCTGCCAGGAAAGGCCCAACCGCGCGCCGAGCCGCAGCTCATGTTGTAAATATAGCCAATTCTTTTGGGAAACTCCTGTATAAAAAAAGATTGACAGGCGCGCGGCAAAGCGGTAGAAACAGCATGACAATTAGGTGATACAGGTGACCCCGCAACGGGTTAAAAGGGAAGACGGTTGAAGGCCGTCACGGTCCCGCCGCTGTGATCGGGGACGAAGCTCGCAACGACGCCACTGGTTTCTGCCGGGAAGGCGCGGGCGGAGAATGATCCGAGAGTCAGAAAACCTGCCTGTGTTGTGATAGTTCACTTTTTCTTCGAGCGAGAGAAGGGTGAAGAAGACGGGTGCAGCCCTTGAACGCCGCGAAATGCGGGTTCGAGGGTTTTTTGTTTGGGGCGCCCGGGGGCTTTCACCCTCCGCAGCCCGAGGTACATAAACAAAGGGGCAATCGCGCCGCCCACTTCCGGCGGGTGGCGCGGGAAAGGAGGGAGAAATGGGTCGGGATTTGCGGCTCATGGGAGTTGTTCTGGCGATGTTGTTGCCAGCGGGGAACGTTGTGGACGCCGTCTTAGCGCCGGAGGGATACAAATCGTCGCGGACGGAGGCGCCGGGTTCCGCGTGGACCGGGGGATTCGACTACCTCCCGGACGGCAGATTGCTCGTCTCGGACAACGAGGACGTTTTTATCCTTGACGGTGAGGGCACGCGCACAGTTGTCGGCCATTTCGAAACGCCGGGATTGTTCGGCTCGTTTGTGAAAGTCGCGCCGGACGGGCATACGGTGTATGTGGGAGAATCCTCGGTCGGCACGATTTCGGGATTCGACCTTAATGCGGGTGGTATCGGGGCCATCGGTCCGGACACAGAATCTGTCGTAGCTGTTGTGGAGCTCAATTATGATATGGAGTTTGATCCCTGGGGTAGGGCTTTCGTTTCGGCGGCGACTCCGGGGACGTGGCAGCCTAACCGGCTGCTCCTTTTGGAGTTGGACAGCGGCGAAACGGACCTCATCGCCATCCTGGATGGCTATTCGGGCCCGCTGGCGTTCGATGAAGAGGGAAACCTGTTCTACTGCACTTCGACCGCTTATCCACCGGAGGCGGTTGAGTCTGTGATCTTCTTTTCGACGGATAAAATTGATGGAGCCATTGGGGAGAGCCACTTGACCCAGTCCGATGCGCAGAGCTACCTATCGGGCGTATTCGGTTTCTCCGACATGGTTTTCGACGATGATGACGACCTTTTCGGAATCACAAGCTCGGGGGAAATCGTGCAGCTTTCCCTGGAGGGAGAAGAAGTCATCAGCGGGCGGTTCGCATCGGTCTCGCCCGACGCCCTCGGCGCCACGGTCGTGCGATTTCTACCGGGACAGAGGGCGTTTGAGCCGTACTATCAGGAGGGGGGCACGCTGACTTTTTTAGAGTCGGATTTCGGGTCGTTCTTCAGGCTCGTGCATGTAACGCCTTTCCCGGAGTTCCGGGTGATTTCGTTAAGACCATCGCCGGACGCAGTGAGGGTCGCTTTTCCCACAGAAGCGGAGAAACAGTATCAGGTTTACTCGTGCGACGGACTGACCAATGGCAGCGGATGGCAAACGGTCGGCGACGTCGTCACGGGCGCAGGGAAGCCCATAATCGTGCTGGACACCGGCGACGAGCAAGGGGGCAGACGGTCACCCAGTCTCCCATTTGTCAAAAAGAGGTTTTACAGAGTCCAAGCGGTACAATAAGGGAGAAAAGCCGTGGGCGTTTTTACTGTCGGCGGCCGAAAAGGCTGCGCCAAGGGGCGCGCTCGCGCTTTCACGCTGATAGAACTGCTTGTGGTCACGGCGATAATTGGCGTTCTATCGGCGATGATCCTTCCGGCGATCCGGAAGGCGAGGCGAAGAGCGAAGGAGGCGCATTGCGCCTCCAATCTCAGGCAACTCCAGCTCGCCACGGTCATGTACCTGACGGAGAACGATTGGAGGATGTTTCCGTTTGCGCAAAACGCTCCGGAAGGCAGGCTGTGGTATTTCGGGCTGGAGAGCGGATACACGGTTGGAGAGGCGGAAGGGACTCGCCGCCTCGACAAGACCCGCGCCCGCCTCTATCCGTACATACGCTCCGTGGGGGGGATTGAGGTTTGTCCGTCGCTGGACTATCGCTCGGGCTATTTCAAGCTGAAGTTTCAAGGCGCGAGTTACGGGTACGGGATAAACTTCTACCTTCTCAACAAGCCGTTTCCGAGGCAGAACGATTCGGAGGTTGCCCTTTTCGCGGATTGTGCCCAGGTCAACACATTTCAGCCCCCGGCGTCGCCGTCGAATCCTCTTCTGGAGGAGTTCTACTACGTCAACGCTTATGAGAAGACCGCCCATTTCCGGCACGGCGGGAGGGCGAACGTCGTGTTCTGCGACGGACACGTGAAGGCTGTCAAGCCTCCCCCCGGCTCACTGGACACCCGCTGCGATGGTCTGACCGGAACATTGCCCAAACCAGTTTTCGGGTTTTGATAGGCGCATGCCCGCAAGGCGTCCTTGCAACAGTTTTTCGACTTTCACAGGTCGCTCCCGAATCCACCGCCAAGCCTCGTTAGTTAACCGGGGGCTTTGCGGATCCCGCTGTTGTCGCCAACACTATCATTGACGGCGGCGCATCCGGGTCCGTCGTCACCCTTGATGGCACGGAAGACTTTACTCGTGGTCTGGACGGCTTCATGATTCAAGACGGCACGGCTGACGCCCGAGCTGCATTCAACCGGATAGCACGCTAATGTTTTTGCGGTTCGTGCTATACTTGCTCAATCGCAGTTCCGGCGTAGGAGAAATTCTCAGGCGCGAGCCAGTAGAAACTACGCGGGTCATTCGCTTGCAGCCACAAGGGGGGACCGAGAAATGCACAAGATGCTGATGTCGTTTATTTGCCTTCTATGCGCCTCCGAGGTTTTCGCGGTTGAAAAGTCACAATCTGGCCAGGGTGTTGAGACTTTCTTGAGCGGAAGATTCTCATGGTCTTCGTCGGCGCCGGTGCTGGCGGCGGAGGGGGCGAGGAAGGATCGTTGCTACTCGGTGAAGGACCCCTCGGTGGTTTTCTACAGGGGCCGGTGGCACGTGTTTCATACGACTCGCAGTGCCGTCCGCAGTCACCGAATAGAGTACGTCTCCTTCCGGCAATGGGAAGACGCCAACGCGAGTACGCGATATACGCTCAAGTGCCGAGGGGAAAATTACATCGCCGCGCCGCAGGTGTTTTATTTTCGGCCGCAGAAAAAATGGTATTTGATTTATCAGGTCATCGAGAAGGACCGGAAGCCCGCGCTTCAGCCGGCGTATTCCACCACGGAGAATATCGAGGAGCCGGACTCGTGGTCGCCAGCAAAACTTATTTTCCCCGAACAGCCGAAGGGTGTCATCCGATGGATTGACTTCTGGGTGATCTGCGACGACCAAAACGCTTATTTATTCTTCTCTTCTCTCGACGGGCGATTCTGGCGGTCCTCGACGAGCCTGAAGGATTTCCCCTCCGGTTTTGGCCGCTGTGAGGTTGTGCTGACGGCGAATGAGCCGGATTGGCGTCTGCACGAAGCGAGTTGCACCTACAAGCTCGGCGGCACGGACAAGTATCTGACGATAGTGGAAGCCATTCGCAAAGCCCCGCCAGCTCTCTGGCGCGGCCGCCGGTTCTACGTCGCGTATATCGCCGATAGGCTTGACGGGACGTGGAAACCCCTCGCTGCGTCCATCCAAAAACCGTTCGCCAGCGGGGATAATGTTTCCCAACCCAAGCCGCGTTGGACAGACAACATCAGCCACGGCGAGCTCATCCGAGCGGGCTACGAGGAGTCTCTGACCGTCAATCCCGCGAACTTGCGGTTTGTCATACAGGGTGTCCTGGCGAAGGATGCTGCTGGCAAGAAGTACGGCGAAATCCCCTGGAAGCTCGGCGTGCTGAAGCTCGTTGAGCGGAGGTGACCGCCCAACCTCGCGACGCAGTGGCGGAATGGCTGGGCGGCATCCCGGGCGTGTTGCTCACTCTCCGCGCCTCCGCGACTGTATGTTTTTCACTCTCATAATCTTTAACGCAGAGCCGCACTATCCTTAGGCTCCTCGCGTTTGTTTTGCCCGTCCTTTTCCTTTTGGAACTTCTGGAGCTGCTTCCGGTAGTATTTCAGATGCGGGGGGTTGAGGGCTATCGCCTTTTTTATCTCGCGGATTGCGGCTTGCTTGTCCCCCCTGCGATAGTAAAGTTCGGCGAGAGTGTCGAGGTATTCCGCCGAATCAGGGGAAAGCTCGAGCGCCCTTTTCGCAAGTTCAATCCCCGTCTCGAGCTTCCTTTCGTGTGTTGCATAGAACCACGCCAGGGTGTTGTAACCGTCGGCATCGTCCGGGTGATTCTTAATCACCTCCGCAAGCGCCTTCTCGCATTTCGCATACTCCTTTTCCGCCTCGTCGAGCTTGCCGAGGGCTTTTCGGACGTCGCCAAGCCCTGCGTGAGCCACCGGCAAGCCCTCCTTCGCCGCTCGGTTGAACCACTCTTCCGCTTCCCCGTATTTCTTTAACTTCAGATAGATTCCGCCGATAGAGTAATAGGCGCCGCCCGGTTGCGGGCTGAACTCCGCTGACTTCGTGTAGTCCGCGACAGCTTCCTCGTACTTTTCATCAGTCTCCGCGTCCCGAGCTTCTTGCGCATAGACTCTCGCTGTCAGCATCGCCATCTCCGGACGGGAGACCACGATTTTTCTGGCAATCTCCTGTAGCTTTTTGCAATGCCGCAGAGCCTCCTCGTAATCTCCTGAGCGGCAGTAGAGCGAAGCCATCGCGGATTCGCTGTCGGCGTTGAAATGCGTCGGCTTGTCCGGCGAAATAGCCGCCGTAAGCTCGAATGCTTCCAGCGCCATCCTCGCTTCTCCCTTTCCGGCAAAGAAGGAACCGGCCTCGAACCAGTACGCTTGCTCGTCGCTCCTGACCGCTCTTGCCTTTTCCTCGTATTCCTTTTGCTTCGCTTTCATCCCCAGCTCCTCGTACGCCAGGCTCGCTATGGCAAAAGAGATGGCGTCGTCCCCGAGTATCTCCGCCGACTTATCGCATATCTCCGCAGCCTTTGCCGGCGCCTTTTCGGCACGTAGCAACCCGAGCGCCACCTCGTGCAGCACTTGTTTCAGCCTCGCCAAATCATCGGCGCCGCTCGGCGGCGTGATAAATATGCGGGACGCTTCATCGGCAGCGCGGGCGTAGTCCTTCTTCTGAGCCAGCAACTCCAACGAGAAGAGAAGTTCCGCCGCCCTTTTCTGTTCCAGTTTCGATATTTCGCGGTCTATGCCGCCGTCATTTTGGTCGGCTTGTTCGTCCGGCGAACCGAGGATAATCGGCGCCGCTCTCAACAACAAACTGCATAGCAGCGGAAAATAAAGTCCCAATAACCCCATCTCATAGCCTCATCGCAAAGCCCAGGATGTTCACGAGACTTTTCCTGAAGGTTTCACAGGCAAAATACATGACCAGGCCGGTCCCCGCAAGGGAAATTGAGGCGAGGGGAGTAATGCCTCACTCTTGCGCGGGCGCCGAGTTGTGGGATGGAAGAAAGGAACAGGAGGACAACGCAAAGGCGCAGAGAGGAACATGAGAAGAACCCGGTCCTCGCGACTGCCGCCGGGACGGCGGCGTTACTCTAAGCAACCTTACGGACTGAAACGTAGCCGCATCCCCTCCGCGAGTACGCGTTGACAGAGGTCAGCGGTCGTGCTACCGTAACTGTGTCGAGGGAAGACCCTGAGGTAGCCCTCGCCGATTGGTGGCCAGGATTACATAACCATATTCGTGGCCACAGACCGAATGCCGGATTCTGGGAGCTCCCGGGGCTGACACGTCATTGCCCCAAACAAAGGCAGCGAACAGGAATGTCCACGGACTTGAAACGCAACTCGAAAGGACTTCACAATGGGTGATGATAGAAAGGTCGTCCTTCTCAAGAAGGTTCTCGATGAAATCGAAGCCATACGCATCAGGGATTTCCTTGCAGGAGCGGGGATAGAATGTCAGGTCGTTTCCTTCCACGACAGGGCGCTCGACGGCATATCCCAGGTTTGGTCCGAGGGCTATTGGGGCGAACTGCGGGTCTTCGAGGATGACCTCGAGAAAGCCAACCAAATCCTCGCCGACCTGGACAGCGAGCAGAACAACACCGAAACCAGTTGAAAATGCAGGCTCCCATCTCATGGAGAGGTGTCCGAGAGGCCTAAGGAGCACGATTGGAAATCGTGTTCCCGCGAAAGCGGGACGTGGGTTCGAATCCCACCCTCTCCGCCATCAATTCAGGCATTATGCGCTCCACAATGTACTTAACCGCAGGAGATTGCGACACGCGGTCGTTTCTTGAAACGCCCGTCTTCTTCACGCACATCCTCCAGCGGAGCCGCCCGACCTCGCCGATCCGCAGACGCGCATAAGCCATCAGTGCGAATGCAATCTTCTCTTCTCCTTTGGCAGCCTCGATGAGCCGGTCAATCTCGGTCAATGTCAAGCAAGGTTGGGGTGGGCCCTGGCCTCTGGGAACATCGCTCTGGCCAGTACGCAACTTTGCATGGAGAGCCACTGCCCAATTACCCTCAGGAGTTTTTTCAGGCGGGGGACACGCCAAGCGGCGTCTCATCCAGACCCGGCGGCAGGGAGGGCGTTGAGCATCGGAGTGCATCCGGTCAGGGCCTCAATTCGTTTTGAGCGGTAGTGCAATCAAAAGTGTGGAACTTTGGACAGAGGGAAAGAGATGGACGTATTCTCCCTGGAAAACCAAAGAAGTGGGTTAAGGTTTACTGAAAGGAGAGTGCACCCCCCATACTTAGAGAATCCCGCCTTCGGCGGGACACAGTACATCGGATTTTCCTTTTGGGTCAAAGAAGATGTTTGTGGAGGAAGTGGCGGAGCGAAGCAGGCAGTTGGGCTTGCCCATTGGCAGCGGGGAGGTGGAGGCGGACTGTAAGGTTCTGGCGCAAGCCCGCTGCAAGCATTCAGGCATGCCGTGGAGCAAGAGGGGAGCAGAGCAGCTCCGGCGGGCACGCTGCGCCTTGAGGAACGGGAGCTTCCATCCCCTCTGGGAGCATCGAAGAGAATCCATCACCCTTTTGCCAAAAACGCCGGGCCGGACAGCAGCGGAGGAAAGCGGCCTGAAATACCACTCAAACGCAGCCGCACCCCTTTTCCTTCAGGGCGCGTTCTGGTATAGTGTATGCTGTCAATGGGAGGAGAATGCCCCAAGACAGGTGGCCGCGGGCTTTCTAACAGTGAGCTCGCACGTTTTGTTATTGCCGGTCGAAACCGGGCGGGCTGCGGTCAGAAGGCGAAAACCTCTATTCCAAAAGGCAAACAAAGGATTCCGGATCGTTATGGGTCCGCGAGGCGGAAGGCAGTCATTGCGTCGTAACGGCGAGCGCGGGCGGGTAGGCGAGCCGGCGTGGCCGTGATGAATATTCGAAGCGTTTAGCGCCAGATTGATGTGACAGGTGAAAAGACCTTGTTAGAGGGAACGTGATGAAATCTTTTAAGCTGGGCATCGTCGCAGGGCCGCCTGCGATGTTGACGCGAGGCCGCAAAGCTGGTCCAGGAAGGAGCGCACTTAGAAAGGTTCTCCTGGGAATTGTGGCGTCGTTCGCGGTTTTGGTACACGCGAAAGGAATGGTAATCAATGAGATCATGTACCATCCGAAAGCGGCCGACGAGGCGCCTTACGAATGGGTGGAACTGTATAACGACTACGCGGTGCCGCTTGGCATCGGCGGGTGGTCTTTCTCGAAAGGAATCAGCTTCACGTTTCCGAGTGGGACCGTGATGCAGGGTTACTCCTACCTTGTGGTTTGCGCGGACAAGGCGGCTGTGCAAGGAATGTACGGAATCTCTAAGAGTAAGCTTATGGGTCCTTTTGAAGGGCGGCTGGACAACGGCGGGGAGAGAATCGCCCTGGTGGATAAGTACGGCGCCGTCATGGCGCAGGTGCGGTACAAGGATAGGGAACCCTGGTCCGCCGGAGCGGATGGGACGGGGCATTCGTTATCGCTGATAAACCCGGACATGGAAAACGACGAGAGCGAGAGCTGGGCGGTCAGTCCCCAGCCGGCGGGCAGCCCGGGCGAGCCGAACGGATTTAAGGTGGAGACGACTGTCACGGACACTCTCCTTTTGGACGTGGGAGAACAATGGAAGTACTTCAAGGGCACTGAGGAACCCTCCGACCCCGCAGATGCATGGATCGAGCCCGACTTCGATGATTCGAGCTGGCTTTCCGGCGAGACGGGTATCGGATACGGGGATGACGACGATGCGACAGTCCTCGATGATATGAGCGGCAACTATCTGTCGGTCTTCTGCCGGAAAAGCTTCGAGGTGACAAACGTCTTCTCCATAGACAATCTCTTACTCCGGGTGGATTACGACGATGGGTTCATAGCCTACCTCAACGGCGAGGAAGTCGGCAGAAAGAATATGGGGGACGTGGGCGAGGTTTTCAGCTACGACACCCCCGCTACCGCGACGGTGGGCGACCTTCCGGAATCCGCCGAAATCCCCATTCCGCAATCCATAATCCGCGACGGAGTCAATGTCCTTGCAATTCAGATTCACAATAGCAGCCCTACCAGCAGCGACCTCTCCATGATTCCCTCCTTGATGAGCCGCACGGTCAACACCACCGGTGGGGTGACGCCGATGCCGGTGGTCATCAACGAGTTTTTGGCGAACTGCACGGGGGATACTTTTGTGGAGCTTTTGAACAATGGTCCCTCCGCAGTGGATGTCGGACTGACCTATCTCAGCGACGACCCGGATGCCCTCACGAAGTACCGCATTCCGGCGGGCACGGTTCTGGAGCCGTGGCAATGCGTCGCCTTTACGGGCACGCAGATGGGCTTTCAATTGCCGGCGGTAAACGGCGCCATTTACTTCACCACCTCGGACGAAAAGAGGATTACTGACGCTTACGCTTACGCGGCGCCGCTGCCGGGGGTAGGTCGTGGCCGCTACCCCGACGGAGAGGAACAATGGTATAACATGCCGGTGCAGACGGCGGGGGAGCCAAATCAGCTGTTGGTTAATACCTCCATCGTCATAAACGAGATCATGTACCAGCCCTACGAGTCCGAGGGCGAATTGGAATACATCGAGCTGTACAACCACGCCGACGGCGTGGTGGATATTTCCGGATGGAGCTTCAGTAAGGGAGTGGATTTCTCGTTCCCTCCGGGGACGACTCTCCAGCCGGACGAGTATCTGGTGGTGGCGAAGGACCGCGAGGCGATTGCCGACAAGTACGGCATCACAAACGTCATCGGCGATTACGGTGGCAATCTTGATAACGACAGAGAGAAGATCGAGCTTGTTGATGCTATCGGGAACATCGTGGACGAGGTGCGTTACGCGGGCGGAGGACGATGGCCGATCTGGGCCGCGGGATGGGGCTCGAGCCTCGAGTTAGTTGACCCCAGGCAGGACAACCGCGCGGCATTGGCGTGGGCGCCGAGCGATGATCGCAGTACGGCGGAATGGTCTCACGTGGAGTATAGCGGCGCCTTTAACGGAGGAGAGTCGGAATTCCACTTTTTCCTGATGCATCGCGGGGAATGTCTGATTGACGACATCAGCATGAAGCGAGGGGCGCAGGAATACATCCCCAACGGCTCCTTCGAGTCGGGCACCGCCACCTGGAAAATCGAGGGCAGCCATATCCAGTCTAAGATTTATACCGCAGAAGCCCACGGCGGCTCGAAGTGCCTGAAGATCATCGCTACGGGCCGCGGCGACACCGGCGCCAACAGGATAGAATGCGATACGAGCAGCACCCTCTCCTCAGGGCAGACTTACACAGTCTCCTTCTGGGTGAAATGGCAGCGGGGCATCAACCTCATTTACACCCGAACCCACAATCAGGGCGTGGCGAGGGCGTCGAGGTTTCCGATGCCGGATGCCCGCGGCACCCCCGGCAAGCCCAACAGCGTCTTTTCCCAGAAAGTCGGCCCCGTCATCTGGGACGTCGAGCAGAACCCGGTTGCGCCGAAGTCCAGCGACCCTGTGACGGTCAGCGCACGCATCAGCGATTGCGATGGCGTCGCCTCTGCGACCCTGTATTACAAGGGTGATTACGATGGTTCCTATAGCAGTGCGGAGATGTTCGACGACGGGCTGCACGGCGACCGGAGGGCGAACGACGGGCTATACGTCGGAGAAATCCCTGCCCGCGGGAGCAGGGACCTGATGCGGTTTTACATCGCCGCCAAAGATACCCTCTCTGCGGGGCAGCGCTTCCCTGACGACAGTACGACGTTCTGCCTCTATCAAATCGTGGATTCGCCCCCCTCCACCAAACTTCCGATTTACCGCTTTCTGCTCACGCACGAGACGGATCAGAAGCTTCGCAGCCGCAACCGATTCAGCAACGAGCTCGAGGACTGCACCTTTGTTGTCAACGAGACCCAAATATATTACAACTGCGGCATCCGCACACGCGGCAGCGGCTGGACGCGACAGAATCATCCGTCAAACCAGTATCGGATTCGGTTTCCCGCTGACCAACCGCTGCGGGGAGTGCAAAGAGAGATCAACCTCGACGCTCACGCCGACGGCACCAAACAGCATGACCGCATCGTCCACCATCTCATGCGAGAACTGGGGCGTGTTCCCACCTCCTACCACAGGTACGTGCACGTGATGTTCAACGATTCCTTCAGGGCTCTGGCCGAAGACGTCTGGAAGCTGGATGGCGACTATGTTCGATTCTACTGGCCCGACGACGCTCAGGGAACTCTCTTCAAGGTGGACGACCACTTCGAATGGAACGACGGTTGGTCACACAACCATTGGGACGCCTATCTCAAGTGGGAGGGGTCCGATAAGGAAGAGTATCGCTGGAACTGGGAACTGCGGACGAACGAAAAGGAGGACGATTATACGGAGTTTCTCGATTTCGTGAACTTTATGGACCGTTACAGGACGAGCAACTCGACCTTCGACGCCCAGGCTGAAGACGTTCTCAACGTGGACGAATGGCTGAGGGTCTTGAGCGTGAGGTTCCTGGTAGATGACTGGGATACCCTGGGATACGACCGAGGGAAGAATGCCTATATCTACAGGCCCTATCATAGAGGCGATGGCACGCCCGATGACCCCGCGAGATATGGGAAATGGGTGCTCCTCGCGTGGGATAGCGACCTGACTTTCGGGAACGCCAGCGCCCCGATCGTCAGCAGCAAGTTTCCCTCGATCAAGAGGATGCTGGAGAGGCCCAAATTCCAGCGGTGGTATTACCTCGACTATTTGACTCTTCTCAACGGTCCCTTCACTCGTGAGGAGATAGACCCGATTCTGGACAGAACCTACAACGCGCTTGAGGGGGAGTCGGGCAGACCGGGCAACCCCAGCGGTATTAAGAACTTCATCACCAGCCGGATTCCGATTGTTCGCTCGAAAATTCCCTCCCAGCCGAAATTCGGAATTACAACAAACTCCGGGCAGAGCTTCGAGGTCGAGGACCCGACGGTCGTCATCGAGGGAACGGCGCCCTTTACCGCCAGGACTATGGTGGTAAGCGTAAACGACCGGCCGGATGAGCCGTTTGAGCCGACCTGGACGGATGTCAAGACCTGGCGGGCGACATTTCAATTGGAGGACTTTGAAAACCGCCTCCGCATTAAGGGGCTGGACCTCGACGACAAGTCTGTGGGCGCCGGTACCATCACTGTCATCTGGACCCTTAGCCCTTTGGTGGACACGGATGGCGACGGACTCAACGACAAGGAAGAAACCGAGGTTTATCATACCGACCGCTTGAACGAGGACACGGATGGCGACGGACTGAAAGATGGCGAGGAGGTGCACCTCTATCTGACAGACCCCACCAGACAAGACACCGACTCTGACACCCTCCCCGACGGGTGGGAAATCGAGAACGGCCTCGATCCTATGGTCGCCGAGGGCGATAATGGAGGCGGCGGTGACCCGGACGGGGACGGACTGCCGAACTCGGACGAATATCAGAACCAGACCGACCCTCACAATCCCGACACCGACGATGACGGGATGTCCGACTCCTGGGAAGTCCTGTGGGGATTGAACCCGAAACTCGCCACAGGAGCGGACGGGCCCGAAGAAGACCCCGACGAGGACGGGCTAACGAACCTTGACGAATACCAGCACGGCACCAATCCCAACAGCAGCGACACGGACGGCGACACGCTCGATGACTTCTGGGAACTGCACAACAACCTCGATCCCACCAGCGCCGACGGCAATGATGGCGCCGATGGAGACCCCGACGGCGACAGGTTAACAAATGCGGAAGAGTATCTCTACGGCACAAACCCCAGCAGCAACGACACTGACGGAGACCGCATGGATGACCGATGGGAGAGGGAGAACGGCCTCGACCCGACCAGCGGCGAGGGAGATGATGGCACGTACGGAGACCCCGACGGCGACGGGTTATCCAATCTCGAAGAATACCAGAACGTCACGAATCCCACCAGCGCCGACAGCGATGACGACGGAATGGATGATCTATGGGAGCTGGAAAACGGGCTCGACCCGATCACCTCCACCGGCGACGATGGGCCCGATGGAGACCCGGACGCCGACGGCATAACCAATCTACAGGAATACGAGTACGGGCTGGACCCCTTCACGGCCAACAACGATACCGATGAAGACGGCATGCGCGACCTGTGGGAAATCAGAACCGGCCTCAGCCCAACGAGCTCCGAGGGCGACGACGGACCGGACGGTGACCCCGATAACGACGGCAGCATCAACATCGAGGAAATGCTCGCGGGGACGGACCCGCAATCGCCGACGTCGGTTTTTGCGGTCCTATCCGTCAACAGCGATCCTGTTTCTATCACTATCTCCTGGCAGACTGTGGAACAGAGGCATTACACAGTCCTCGCTGCCGACATTCCAAATGGGCCCTGGACAGCGATTGCGGAGGGATTGGTCGGAACGGGGCAGCCGGAGAGCTTCACGGACCAGGAAGGCGCCTCCAACGGCAAAAGGTTTTACAGGATCGAAGTGTACTGACCACGACGCGTTCCACACCGCCGACGCGCCGCTCTAAGAGCCGGAGCTCAGCCCGACTTTCGCGATGTCGTGCGCCTGCGGCGGCGTTTTTTCTCTTCGCGTGACCCGAAAAGTGCGACGAAAGTCTCCACCATTTTCGCACAATCCTCGCACACCTGGGGCGTCTGATTGCGAAACACTCTCGCGATACGCTCCAGTGGACGGTTCCTTTGCTCTTTAAGAAGTTGAGCATACCCTTCCGGCTTGATTACCTCGCCTTCATAAAAGGAAAAGGAACCGAGCGTCTCGATTTCATCGGGGGTAATGTCTCCAGGCTTGAGGCCGGATTTCAGGAAAGTCCGGAGGTTCTCCGGCAAAGACTCCATTCGCGGGGAGATGTATCCGAGGTCTTTGAGTATCTGGAGGAGCGACATCCGCAGCGCGGCCCCGATCTTTGCCAGGGTCTCCACCTTCGGTAATCCTCTCTCCTCCTTTGACAGCCTCGATATGTGCGCGTCCGAAATCCCCGATTCCCGCGAGAGCTGGCTTTGAGACATTCCTTTCTCTCTGAGCTTCTGTAGGAGATACGCGCCGAACCTGGTCATGACAACATCCTCCTTCCGGGGCGGTCATTTAGACGGTTACCCACCGCCGGGCCTGAATCAAAGCGGGCCATTTCATTGCCTCAGAAACGCTCGCCTCACCAGAGAAGCCATAGCAAACGCAAGTTTACTGCAATAAGGGAATATCTCAAAGCAAAATCTACATAAAAGAGTAAGCTCTCACTTACGGGTGGCTATGGGTGAAACCCCAGAGCACGCAGAGGGACCTGGCATCGGCATCTTGCCCATGATTCCCACGCATCCCGCCTCCGCCGAGATGCCACGAGGGCGCCTGATGAGATCTGAGCGACACGCTATCATCTTGCCTTGAGAGGCCGCACAGGCGTCAGGGCATGCCACCGAGATGCCGCCACATCCGAAAAATCACTTGCGGACGGGAGTCTTCCTCGTGATAATTGTCGGGCGCGTCAGCGTCTATCTGGCAGAAAGGAATCCGCAACGCTTTTGCGAAAGTTCCGCCGAGAGGCAGCGAAAGAAATCATGGGAGTTACTATTCACAGTTGCACTGGCTGGATTGTGCCGGCTTGCCGGCGAGGAGTAGTCATTCGCGCTGTCGTCTGGCTATCGCTTGCGGCCCTCTTTTCGTGCGCCCCGCAGGTGAAGCAGTTACGCAGCGGCAAGCCGGAACTCGTCGGGATGAACGCGAGCCTTCTGAGGGAAATTGACCGCGCAGTTGAAGAAGCAATGGAAGCTGGCAAAATCCCCGGCTGCGTCGTGCTCGTCGCTCGCAAGGGCGTTATCGTCTGGGAGAAGGCTTACGGCAGCCGCTCGCTTCGTCCGCAAAAAATCCCCAACTCGCCATCCACGATCTACGACCTCGCTTCCCTGACAAAGCCCCTCGCCACCGCGACAGCCGTTGCCCTTCTGCTCGAAGACGGCAGGCTCAGTCTCAAGGATAGGGTTGTGGACTATCTCCCTGCCTTCGCTCAGAACCGCAAGTCGGATGTAACCATCGCTCACCTCCTCACCCACGTCTCAGGTCTCAAGCCATACCTTGACGTAAGCCTGCTCCAGAAGAAATACGGCCCCGCCCCGAACCCTGACGCTGTCATTGCCCAAATCTGTTCTCTTCCGAAATCGTACGAGACGGGCAAGGCGTGCGTCTATAGCTGTTTGAACTTCGTAGTTCTGGCGAGGGTCGTGGAGGAAGTCTCCGGCGAGCCGATGAACGCTTTTCTCAATAGCCGAGTCTGGCAGCCTCTGGGAATGAAAGATACCGGCTTCTTCCTCACCGAGCCGCAGCGAAAGAGAGCCGCACCCACGCTTCCCGACGGCTCCACCGGGCACTGTGGCAGGGTTCACGACCCTCTCGCCCGTTACTACGCGACCCGCCGGCATTTTTCAGGCAACGCCGGGTTGTTCTCGACGGCCCGCGACCTCGCCATCTTCGCACAAACGCTCTTGAATCGCGGCAGCTACGGAGGCAAGAAAATCCTGAAACCGGACACCGTGGGTCTTCTCACCACGGCTCAGACCCCGCCCGGCCTCCCAAAAAGAGGGCTGGGGTGGGACATTGACTCCCCTTACGCCGGACAGGCACGCGGCGATATCATCCCCGTCACAGAGTCCTTCGGCCACACCGGCTTCACCGGGGGCTCCCTCTGGATAGACAAGAAGAGCCAGACCTTTTTCATCATTCTCTCAAACCGCACCCACTTGGAGGCAGGAGCCGTCCAGAAACTCCGCCGTCACATTGCAGCCATCGTCGGCCGCTCGATAAACATATACGCACAACAGCCGCGCGAAAAAGGGTTCGCGGAATGACCGGTTCGCCCCGTGCGCAACCCGATTCTTGCCTCGTGCGTCCCCCGGCAAAGTTTTGCCGCGAGACATGGCGCCTCCAATCAGCACCCGCCGAAGCCGCATCTCACGTAAGCTCTCAGTCTCGGGCGGATACCCCGCCTGGGCGGGGGAGAGAACAAGGGAAAAGGAGGCTAACGCAAAGGCGCAGAGTCGCAAAGAGGAGGAGCAGAGGGACCCCGTCGTGGCCTGCCGTAGCATGGGCATCTTGCCCATGAGTGTTCGCGGGTCCCCTCCCTCCACCGGGATGCCACGAGGGCGCTTCGTCAGATCCGAGCCCGCGCTATCGTTGTGCTTTCAGAGCACACGGTGACGGGCGCTGGCGAAACAGGAAAACGGAACGCCCCGCGAGGCTCGTCAGCCGCCCGTGGGACTGTCCCGTGCGCCCATCGGAGATGGGTAAATATTCTCTCCGCGCCCTCTGCGCACTATGCGGTTCCACCCTCAACCGCCCGTAACTGAGGCTATACGCCGCACCCCTTTTGCTTGTTGACAAACCGAGGGCAAGCGGGTATATTGAAACAAAAGCATGACGCCCACAATGAACAACGTTTTTTGAGGAATCGAGAAATGCTGACGTGTCCCAATTGCGGAACTGAGAACAGGTACGGAGCTATCTTCTGTCGGGTGTGCGGCAAGAAGCTCGATATCATTGACGAGCTTACCGTCGAGAACATTCACGAGAAGACAGGAGGGAAAAAACGGAAACGCAGAAAGGACAAATCAGAGTTAACTCCCAAGCAGCTCCGGCAACGGAACATCATCGTCAATGCCATTCGCATCGTCGTCATCCTCCTGGTCGGATTTGCTGTTTACCTGACCCAGCAGACGCCCTCTCTCTCCGCGATTCCCACCTCGGACGGCAGCCGGAAGAGTTTTCTCGAGAAAAAAAGGAGACTCCGTGGAGGCAATTCCGCGACCATCACGACCAGGGAGATTAATTCATACCTCGCCGGGCTGCTCCCGGACATCAAGGACGGCAAAGTCGTCAAATTCGACTATCTCCAGCTCGCCCTCGGAAACCATGACGATAAGGACCAGATTGCCATCCGGATGTACGTGCGGGTCTTCGGGAAGAAAATGCTATTTCAGATGTTCGGCAAGCTGGAGAACAAGGACGGCCACGTCAAGTTTTCCCCAACCACCTTCGCCAACATAGGGAAGCTCCCTTATCCCTCCTTCTTGATGAAGTTTCACTGCAAGAACATCCTACGCGACCTGAAGAGCGATCAAGAGCTTTTCGAAAAGTTGACCGAAGCGACGATTAAAGAGGTGAAAGCCATGCGGGGCGGAAAAAAAGTGACAACCACCGCCGTGGTGCTGACAACCAGCGGCAAATCGTGAGGCCCCGCAGCAGCGACATTACATCAAGCTGTAACCCCTCAGTTACCGGCGGCTGCGGTTCGCATCTCATAGGACGCAGAGTAACCCTTGTGCCGGTGGCATCCTGCCCCCGCCGAGGGCGAGGCGCCCATGGAACGAAAGCCCCGCCATGGCGGGGTGTCCTTCTCACCTTATTCTCTGCGCCTTTGCGTTAATCTGCTGTTCCCTTCTTGCCGCCTCCGCCTCGGACAGCTATCCGCCCGAGACTGAGGGATTGCATTAAGCTTGAAAAAACAATTGACAACCGATGCGTAAAAGACTATATAACCTTCAGAATAAGAAAACTGGCAACCGTATCCAGCATCAGGTCAACACAAATGCAGGCAATAGATAAAGACAGGGCGAGCAATTATCTCAGGCTTGGCGGCCGCAGCCCTCTGAGCGCGACCTGGTACTGGTATTTTTACTTTAGCAGCCTCTCGAGAGGGAGTCCCTGAGATAGCTTGACATAGAGATTTCAGCCAGCCTCGGGACTCCAGCAGTTCCGAGGCTGTTTTTTTGTTGACGAACGAAAACCTACAGCGCACGCATGGTTCGGAAGCGCTGGATTTCAAGGAGGTGTGCGATGATCGTGGTCATGAAACGCAATGCAGCGCCGGAACAAAAGCAGCGAGTGTACAGGGAAATTCGCCAGGCGGGACTGAGATACCAGGCCATAGAAGGTGTCGAAAGAACCGTCATCGGTGTCATCGGCACGCGGTCCGACACCGCACGAGTGCAGTTGGAAGTCCTGCCCGGGGTCGAGAAAGTCATCCCGATCCTTAAACCCTATAAGCTTGCCAGCCGCGAGCTCAAGAAGGCTGATACTATCATCGCCGTCAACGGTGTCCGAATCGGGGGGGATCAAATCATCGTCGCCGCCGGCCCCTGCTCCGTGGAGAGCGAGGAATCTCTCCTCGCGGTCGCCAACAGCGCCAAGGAATCGGGCGCCGCACTCTTGAGGGGAGGAGCCTTCAAGCCGAGGACCTCGCCTTACAGCTTTCAGGGCTATGGCGAAGCGGCTTTGAAGTATCTGGCGCGTGCCAGAGAGGTCACAGGGCTTCCCGTCGTAACCGAAGTCATGGACACCAAAGACATCCCTCTCGTCGCCGAATATGCCGATATTTTGCAGGTCGGGACGAGAAATATGAGCAACTTCAGTCTCCTCAAAGAGCTTGGCAAACAGCCCAAGCCGGTTCTCCTCAAGCGGGGAAGGGCATCCACCGTCTCCGAGCTCCTCATGTCCGCCGAGTACGTACTTTCCGGCGGCAATATGAACGTGATCCTTTGCGAGAGGGGCATCCGCACCTTCGAAAACGGCACAAGAAACACTCTCGACCTTAGCGCCATCCCTGCCCTTAAGGACACGACGCACCTGCCGGTGTTCGTTGACCCGAGCCACGGCACGGGGCGAAGAGAATACGTCGAAGCGATGTCCAAAGCTGCCGTCGCTGCCGGCGCCGACGGCCTTTTGGTCGAGGTTCATCATAACCCCGAAAGAGCCCTCAGCGATGGCGAGCAATCCCTTCACCCGGAGGAATTCGCCAGGCTCATGCAAAACCTCCAACGTATCGCTGAAGCTGTGAACAGGACCATTTGACCGCGGAGCGCCCGGCCCCACGGTTTGAGCGACAAGCCGGGTGCTGAAAGTATTCTTTGTTACGGGTAATGCCTCAGTTACCGGCGGCTGAGGTTCGCATCTCATAGGACGCAGACTAGCCCTTGTGCTGGTGGCATCCTGCCCCCGCCCAGGGCGAGACGCCCTCGGGACTGCCGCCCCGCCATGGCGGGGTGTCCTTCTCACCTTACTCTCTGCGACTTTGCGCCTTTGCGTTAATCTGCTGTTCCCTTCTTGCCTCCTCCGCCTCGGCGGGATATGCGCCCGAGAGTGAGGCCATACACCCTATCCAAAAAAGGCTCTACCCCTCCGGCAATAAGATATGCTATCATGCCACATCATTTTGGATGCCAGCAATGAAATCGAGAACGCAATGAGGAGGGACAATGCTCCACGGGCTTAAGCAGCCGGATATTCGTCCGAAATCGGCGATACTCGGCTCCGGACGGCCGCGCCGCATTTTGGGCATTTTGTCCTCCACGGTTTGTATCTTGATGCTCTTGCCTCCTGTCGCATTTGGCTGCCCCTATTCCATCCGCGATGTGGCGTTCGTTGACCTCAACTCTTTGCCCTACCGTTTATATTTCTTCGTGAAAGATGACACGCCGCAGAAGGAGAAGCTCGCATCCACCTTCAAGCAGGCTGCGGGGGTTGTCCTGATGGATAGCAACGTCGAGGCGGAGATCGTCAACGTTGACCAACAAAGGGACCACCCCGCAATGGAGTATCTCCGCTTTTGGGAGGTCAAAACGTTCCCCGCAGCCATTCTCCTTTCGCCCCGGGGACATTCGATGGAGATTCGGACGATTTTCGACCCGAAAAAACCCTTCAAGGAAACGGTCTGGCCGGCGCTCGAGAGGGTTGTTGGGTCGCCCCGGAGAGAGGAGGCGATGGACAGGATTGTCCGAGCGTGGTGCGTGGTATTGCTGGTCGAAGGGAAAGACAGCGCCGAGAATGCGAAAGCGAGGAAAATCGTCGCGGACGCCATTGAGGACATAACCCGAACAATGAATCAGGCTGGAAAAACCGTCGAGGAGGCTCCTCACTTAATCCTTTTGTCCGCCGACTGTTTCGCCGACGAAGAGATACTTCTGTGGAGTCTCCGCCTGGAGGATTACGGCTCTCGCGGACCGCGTGTGGCACTCCTCTACGGGCGCGGACGGCAGTTCGGGCCTGTCCTGGAGGGCGAAAACCTTACGCAGCGGAACCTCTTTCAGGTTCTTAGCGTGATCGGCATGAGTTGCGGCTGCGATGTTGGCCTGGACCCCGTCATGGTGGCCTCGGGCACATCAATTCCTCGCAGATGGGGACGAAAGCTTCGCGCCAAGGTCGCAAAAGACCTCGGCTTCGACCCCGACAATCCCATGGTAAAAATGGAAATAAGCGGCGCCCTGGTTGCCCACGAGGGGGTTGGCGGAGCTGAAGAGGGAATCGCGGAGGCCTTTGCCTATAGCGAGGGCGAAATAGTGGACTGGGCGAAATATCGGCAGGTGCAAGAAGGTGGCGCTGGCGCCCCGCCGGTGACGAATCGTGGGCATGGCTCCCATGCCGCGCCCCGCGAGGCAGGTCTCACCGCCTGCTCTGCCACGACGCTTGCCTCTCTCCCTGAGAATCCCTCAACGTTGGAGAAGCGCATCGGCAAGGTGGTGCTGTTCGTCGTCTTCGGCATGGGCTTGCTCGTTTTGGCCGGAGGCACTTTCTTTTTCTTGCGAGCGGGACGCAGAAAAGCCCCGCCGTGAGATTTCGTCACGTTTTCCAGAATGCCAAGGGCTTTTCCCCCTCGGTGGTATTCCTTGCGGCATTTGCCATGGGAGACCCCATAGTGAAGATAGGGATTACCCGTCCCCGGGGACCTCAGACCTCGGCGGCGACAGGAAATAATTGTTTCTCGGCTTTCGCCGGAAGAACTTCCTTGATAGGAGAAACGTCATGACCATTCGAGTCCCGTCGCGCAAAAAGAGAAAAACCGAGTGCTTTGCCGCGGGCGATGCTGCCGTCGCTCGCAGCAGGAGAACGCCCGGCTTTCGGCCGAGGCTCGCCGCGTACACCGGGGTTCTGGTGTGCCTCATTGTTGCGGTCTTTTGTGTAACCGCAAGCGCTGCGAACTGGCCGACGTACATGCACGACAACGCACGCAGCGGCATAGCGGAGGAACAACTGACGACCCCCCTCCACGAGCAATGGGTTTTCGTTTCGCAGCACGCTCCACAGCCCTCCTGGCCCAAGCCAGTCAAGGAACTGCCGAGAGTTCGCTTCGATGACGCTTACCACGTGGCTGTCTCTGACGGGGCAGTTTATTTCGGCTCGTCAGGTGACGACAAAGTTTACTCTCTCGATGCAGCGACGGGCGAAGTTCGCTGGTCCACCTTCACGGGAGGGCCCGTCCGGCTTTCCCCCGCAATCTGGGGCGACCGGGTGCTGGCTGGCTCCGATGACGGCTGTGCGTACTGTCTGGCGGCGAACGACGGCAGGGTGCTGTGGAAGTTCAGAGCCGCGCTCAGCGACCGGAAAGTGCTCGGCAACGGCAGGATGATATCGCTGTGGCCGGTCCGGACGGGTGTGTTGGTTGACGGCGCCGAAGGCGTGGCTTATTTCGCGGCGGGCATCTTTCCCGCGGAGAGTCTTTTCATCTGCGCCGTGAGAGCGGACGACGGCACGCTCATTTGGAAAAATGACTCATGCGGCGAGCTTGGCCCCCAGCAGGAATACGGCGGCGTAACACCCCAGGGATACCTCCTCGCCTCCGAGAAAAAACTCTATGTGCCCTCGGGGCGAGCCATGCCCGTCGCCTTTGACCGGAAGGATGGGCGATTCCGGTACTATTCTTCCCCCGGCGGGAAGTTCGGCGGCACTTGGGCGCTCCTGACCGACCAGGACCTCGTCGCCGGCGTCAACCTCAAAGTCTCCTACGATAGGAACACAGGAAAAAGAATTGGCAGCGACCGATACGCCTGGTTTCCCGGAATTCGCTTGCTCGCAGGACGCGACCGCTCCTATCTGCTCACCTTCCGGGACATCTCCGCGATAGACCGAAAAGCCTACCCGTCGGTAATGAAAGAGCGGAAAGGCGTCTTGGATACCCGTAAGAGATTGTCATCGCGGGTCGAGGACCTCAGGAAGAAAAGAGAAAGGGCGCGCGGGGATGCTCGCTCCGCTATTGACAAGCAGATTAGTGAGCTGAGCCGCCAGATCGCAGCCCTGAGTGAAAAGCGGAAGGCGTTGGAGGATTCCCTCGTGAAATGGCGAAAGCCATTCGAGCAGCCGTGCTCCGTAGTCCTCGCCGGCAGCGTATTATTCGTCGGAGGAAAGGGCCGCGTCGTCGGCTTCGAGTCGGCCACTGGCAAAGAGTTATGGACCGGCAAAGTCAACGGCAACGCAAGCGGCCTTGCCGTGTCGGACGGACGATTGTTTGTCAGCACCGATAAAGGCACGATTCACTGTTTCGGGCAAAAGGCTGTCGCGGAAGCGAAGGAGGTTAAGCTCGCCGTCTCTCCGCAGCCCTATCCGAAAGATGAACTGACCTCCCTCTACGCCGCTGCCGCGGAATCCATCGTCAAAGCGACAGGCGTCAAGAAGGGCTACTGCCTGGTTCTCGGCTGCGGCACAGGCCGTCTCGCGCTCGAGCTTGCCAAGCGCACGGACTTGAGGATTATCGGGATTGACCCCGACGAGCAGAACGTAGAGGTGGCGAGAAGAAAGCTCGATGCGGCGGGCCTGTACGGCTCTCGCGTCAGCATTGACCGGGGCTCGCTCTCGAAGCTGCCTTATTCCGACTATTTCGCAAACCTAATCGTTTCCGACAAAATGCTTCTCTCGGGCAAGCCGCAGGGCTCATCGGCGGAGATGTTCCGCGTCCTGAGGCCGGGCGGCGGCGTGGCATACTTCGGCCAGCCTGCCGGAGCGTCAGGCGCAGCCAGCGCTCTTGACTCGGCGGCGCTCCGGGAATGGCTAAAGGACTCCGGCGTCCCCGACTCACAGGTCAGTCAAAGCGGCGGTCTCTGGGCAAAAATCGTTCGCGCGCCCCTGAAGGGCGCCGGAAAGTGGACGCACCTTTACGGCGACGCCGGAAACACAGCGTGCTCTGACGACCAACTGGTGAAGTGCCCCCTCGGCGTGCTCTGGTTCGGCGAGCCGGGGCCGGAGAAGATGGTTGAGCGCCACGCGAGGCCTGCCGGCCCCCTTTCCCTCAACGGCCGTCTCTTCGTGCAGGGCGAGAACGTCGTCATGGCTTACGATGCTTACAACGGCTTTCCCCTCTGGGAGAGAAAGATACCGGGCGCAGTCCGAATCCGCGTGGATGCCGACGGAGGCAATCTCGCCGCCTCCGATGACGGCGTTTTCGTCGCTGCCGGCGACAAGTGCTACCACCTCGATCCCGCAACGGGAGAAACGCTGCGGATTTACGAGCTGCCTCCGGCGAGCAGTGATGCGCCCCGCCGCTGGGGCTATGTCGCTTGCGACGGCAAAACGCTTTTCGGCTCCACGTCGCAGCCGTGGAGGAAATACGGCCTGATGTGGGAGGCAATGGTGCAGCCCGACGGAACGTGGCGACCCTTGCCGGAAGGCGCCAGCTCCGAGACGAGACGCGCCTACGCCAGCTACGTGTCGAAATATCCCTCGCCGGGTGAGAGAGCCTACTCGGATTTCCAGTACGAGGGTGGAATGTGGCACTACATGGGCCGTTTCCCGATATGGGGCGCCGTGAGAAACCCTCAAGGCGCAGTGTCCTCAGGGATGGTGACAAGCGATTCCATCTTCGCCGTGGATACCGACACCGGGAAGCGCCGATGGATTCACCGAGGCAGCAAGATCGGCCACCCAACCATCTCCGTCGGCGCCGGAACGGTCTTTTTTGCAGAGTGTTCCATTTCCGATGAACAGAGGGAACAGGCCCTCGAGAAAAAACAGGCTCAGCTCAAGCAACTCAAAGGGGCCGCCGCCACCAAGCTCGAGCGAGAAATTAAATATGCCGACGTCCGCCTCGTCGTCGCACGGGATGCCGCCACAGGTGAGAAACGTTGGGAAAAAGTCCTCGACCTGACCGGGTGCGGCGGTGACAGAATGGGCAGCGCATATCGCGATGGCAAGCTGTTTTTCTTCGGCGCCTTCAGCGACCACGATCGCGGGATGTTCCGTTCCGGCGCCTTCAAGTGGCGGCGAGTCACGGCTCTTTCCGTCTCGGACGGCAGCGTGATATGGTCACGCGAGCTTGGTTATCTCCGCCGCCCGGTGGTCATGGACGACGCGCTCATCATAGAGCCGTGGATGTGTGATATCCGTACCGGCAAGCTCAAAACCCGCATCCATCCCGTCACCGGAAAAGAGGTGACATGGGAGTTCATCCGTGGCGGCCACAGTTGCGGCGTAACTACTGCCACACCCAACTGCTTCTTCCTGCGATCCTACAGCACAACTTACTATGACCTGAACCAGGACCGAGGAATGCTCCCATTCGGCGCCGTTCGACCCGGCTGCTGGATTAACATCATCTCTGCTAACGGGCTGGTGCTTTACCCCGAGGCAAGCTCCGGCTGCCGCTGCTCCTTCCCCATACGCTCCACAGTCGTCCTCGCTCCCACTAAACCCATAGATGAAAACCGACCCTGGTCACTATTTCCAAGAAGAGGCGGCCAGACGCCCGGCCATGACAGATTGACCCCCGTCAAGCATCTTGCCATCAACTTCGGCGCCCCCGGCGAGAGGAAGGACAAAAACGGAACGGTCTGGTTCGCCTATCCCCGACCCCGACTTGCGAACTTACAAGTTGATTGGATCATGCCACTCAATCTCAGCGAGAAAATCCTCCCGGACATGGGCTACTTCTCCCGCAACTTCCGCGGCGTGCGAATCGAGGAAACGCACAAGCCCTGGGTCTTCGCCTCCGAGTGCTGCGGCATGACCAAGTGCGATGTCCCCTTGTTGGGCGCAGCCGACCTCCCCGCCTCCTACACCGTCCGCCTGTACTTCGCCGCCCCTCCCGGCGACCTACCCGGACAGCGTGTCTTCGACATCAAGCTCCAGGGCAAACTTGTCGCCAAAGGCTTCGACATCGTCCGAGAAGCCGGCGCCCCCCAGAAAGCCGTCGTCAAGGAGTTCAAAGGCGTCCGCGTAACTGCCAACCTTGCCGTAGAGCTTGTCCCCGAAGCTGAATCTCCCACGAAAGCGCAGGCGCCTATTATCAACGGCATCGAAATCGTCCGCGAAGGAGGCTGACGAAACCTCGCTGATAGTATAGAGTTGTATCCTAAGTACATGAATTCGCAAATACCGTGACATATAATGGTGCTGCGAAAGCAACTATTTTGACCGGATAATCACGCCATCGGCGTGAACGGGATAGTTCCAGGCACGTGAGCAATCCAGTAAATCACAAGCCCGTGGCCGCTGGGTGAAAGACCACGAAGCGCAAACAATTGACGGAGAGGTTGTCCGAGACCTTGCAGCTCGGTCATGGCGGGCTCGAGCCGGTCATTGTGGCGGCTCAGGAGATACAACTCGCTAACCATGTCGTCGCCAGCGGCAAGCCAGTATGTCAGCGGGAAGTTGAGGTAAAGCGAAAGGTGAACAACCTTTCGCAAGGATAGACAGGATTCTAAGAATCATGTCCATCCTGTTATCCTGTCAGAGGAAGAATACGTCGCCGAATTTATGAATCGGAGCACTAAGCTCCCGCTGAATGGGAGAGCGGGCGCAAAGCTGCGTTGAGTCAATCATACGCCAGCGCAATTGTAACGGAGGGGAATGCCATGAACAATCGCCGGTTTCTGAGGTGTTTAACGTTATTGTTGGCCTTTGCAGCCATTTCTGGCTGCTTGGGGCGAAGGAAGAAAGAAGAGAAGGAAGAAAAGGTTCTGCAAGTTGATTCGAAGGACCTCAAGAACACCATCATCACCGCCCATCTCGAAGAGAAGATCGTCCCCGGCAAAAACATCATCTACTGTTCCACCTTCCAACTCGCCTGGAACGAGCTCCGCGACGACATCATCAAAGAGGACATCCGCCTTGAGGACGAGCCGCCCATGGTCGCAATCCTGAACAAAAAGCTCACCACCAAGGCAGACATCTCCCAGGACTGCTACATCGCCATGGCAGGCTTCGGCAAGGACGATATTCTCCGCAAGATAAACCAGGCCCTGAAGGCAAAATTTCGCCACGATGCCCCCACGGTCACGGCGAGGCTTCGCCCGGACAGCATTTATGCATACGGATTTCTACTGAAGAACCTGAGATTTGCAACCCCCTTCGAGAGGCTTAAGAAGCCGGTGCGTTTCCGATGTCCGTCCGGCCCCATCGACGTGAGGGCGTTCGGGATAGAGGAACATAGCCCGCGTACACGGACCCGCGCGAAGATGGCGAAGCAGGTGCGCATCCTTGCCTACGACTACAACACTGACGAGTGCGTTGTCAGGCTCGCCTCCAAATCACCTCATGACGAAATCGTCCTGGCAAGGGTCGATGCTCGCCAAACACTTATGGAGACCATTCGTTCCCTTCAGAGGATGATCGAGGGCGGACAGTCGCAACCCTTGCATCACGATGACACCTTGCAGATACCCAAGCTGGACTTTGACATCAGGCATTCTTACTCACAACTGCTCGGCAAGTTCCTTCTGAACGCAGGCTTCACAACCTATTACATCTACAAGGCCAGGCAGGATGTTCGTTTCCGGCTCAACGAGAAAGGTGCGATGCTGAAGTCGCAGGCCGAAATACAGCTTGAATCGCAGGGTATGAATAAGCTGGCATTTGATGGCCCGTTTCTGCTTTACCTCAAAGAGAAGCAGGCCAAGCTCCCCTACCTCGCCATCTGGGTTGACAACCCGGAGATTCTTATGAAGCAATAGCACGCCTCTTTACCGGTGGGCACTCATTCTGCCTCGCGCGAAGTCCTCAAAAAGTTCGGTCCGATACCTCTTGGCTTCTCGTCGCAATGCCTCACTTTCCGGGCAAAAAGAACGGCCGTCCCCAACGTGGCATCCCGCTGGAGGCGGGACCCGTGGGAATCATCGGCAACATGCCTGTCCGACGGCAGGCGGGCCCATCCCACGCCACGCGACAACGCCATTCTTCTCATCTTTCCCTCCGCGCCTCTGCGCCTCTGCGTTAAATCAATCCTTTCACGGCTTTTGGTCTAATCCTGTATATCCTGTTATCCCGTCAGAAAAATTCCTGACAGGATGGACAGAAGGAAGAACAGCTTTTGACAGGATTTACAGGATGAACAGGATTCTGGGTATCTTGTGTATCCTGTTATCCCGTCTAAAAAATCCCCCAGCGCCTTGACAGGATGCCCCGGCCTCTTCTCTTTGCTTCCTCTTTGCGTCTTGGCATCTTTGCTTGAAGCTCTCTCTCCTATTTGCTTTCCCTCCGCGCCTCTGCGCCTCTGCGTTAAATCAATCCTTTCACGGCTTTTGGTCTAATCCTGTGTATCCTGTTATCCCGTCAAAAAATCCCTGACAGGATGGAAAGGAGGGGTAGCAGCTTTTGACAGGATTTACAGGATGAACAGGATTCTGCGTATCTTGTATATCCTGTTATCCCGTCAAAAAATCCCTCACCGCCTTGACAGGATGCCCCGGCCTCTTCTATTTGCTTCCTCCTTGCGTCTTGGCGTCTTTGCGTGAAGCTCTTTCCCCAATCCGCCCTTGCCAACTGACAACAAATCCGCTATAATACCCTCAAAAATGGCAGAAAAACACTAACGCAGCGAACGACCGCAAATCATGACCCATTCCAGTATGCCTTCTCGTCGAGAAATTACTGGAAACTACTGGAATTTTAAGCGCTTTCTGGGGTTAAAGCAGCTTCAGCATTTTCCTCTGCCCCAACGTCTTGCGCTCAGATTTTGCGCACTTTTTGTGCTCAGAAACGTCACAACCGCAGCCTCCGGCGCCGCGCGTGTCACTGTATCTGACACGCACTTGAAACAAGGCTTTCCGCTTTTCTACTACTTAGACCCAGCCACGCTTACATCCGCGTTTCCCCTTGACAACTCGGCTCTTTTGGGGATAATCGAGCAAGTCCTATGGAGAAACCTAAATGATTTGCCCTGCTTGCCGCGAAGAAATGATCGTTGTCGAATACAAGCAAATCGAGCTGGACGTGTGTGCCTCGTGCAACGGCGTTTGGTTCGATGCGGACGAGCTGGAGCTCCTGCTGGAATCGCTCCATCTTCCGGCAGAACAACTCATTCGTCCTTTGGAGAAGAAGTCAGCCGAGGAAGTCCGCAAATGTCCCTACTGCCGCCGAAAGATGGAGAAAGTGCTTATCGGACCCGGCGACGGTCAGCTCATAGACCGTTGCAGAAAGGGGCACGGGCTCTGGTTCGACGGCGGGGAGCTTGATGCAGTCGTTAATGCTTTGAAGAAGCCTGCCGTTCCCTCGGAGGCCGCAGCGGGTACAGCCTCTCCGGGAAAGGCGGGACAACAGGTCGGCTCGTTCCTCGCGGACGTGCTTCTCGCCGACCAGGGCGAAATTGAAAAGGGAGGACAAGAATGAGGCCGTTCACTGTCGTGCTAATTGTCGTAGGCGCGCTATTGATCCTTTGGCTGATCGGCGCATACAACCGCCTTGTCCGACTTCGCAACCAGTTCAAAAACGCCTGGGCGCAGATTGACGTGCAGCTCAGGCGGAGGTGGGACCTGATCCCCAATCTCGTCGAAACGGTCAAGGGCTACACTAAACACGAAGCGGAGACGCTCCAGAAAGTTACCGAGGCGCGCAACATCGCCCAGGGCTCGGCGGGCAAGGGTGTCGCCAAACAGGCGGAGGCGGAGTCTATGCTCTCCGGCGCCTTGCAGCGGCTGATGGTTGTCGTCGAAGCGTACCCCGACCTGAAAGCCAACCAGAACTATTTGGCTTTGCAGGAGGAGCTGACCTCCACCGAGAACAAGATTGGCTTCTCGCGCCAGTTCTACAACGATAGCGTGATGAAGTTCAACAACAGAATCCAGATGTTCCCCACGAACATCGTCGCCGGCGTGTTCAACTTCAAGCAGGCCGAATTCTTTGAGTTGAAAGACGAAGCGGCGAGAGAAGCCCCGAAGGTTCAGTTCTGAAGGCCGTTGTCGTTCCCGGCGAGCCAATTCGGATGCTCGGCGCCAGGCGTTGGTCTGTCGCCAATTTCCGCCCAGCCGTGGACCTCGCGTCTGCCCCTGGCGGCGAGAAACCAGTATCTTAGTACGCGCGTTCAGAAGTAGCGTCACGTATAGTGCGGGGTGAAAGGAATCCTTTGACAGGATAACCCCGCCTCCGGCGGGGCATCGTTCGAGGAATGTGAGGTATCCAGTAAAGGACAACCTGGTATAGCTCAAAAGCCTTTCGCAGGGATAAGCAGGATTCCAAGAATCCCGTTCACGCCGATGGCGTGATTATCCTGTCAAGAAAAGAATACGTGCCGGAACTTATGAATCAGAGCACTTAGTAGCCATGTGGGAAGCGATCGCAGCTAATAAACGCAAGTCGTTCGCGATCATCTCAGTGATGGGCGCCTTCATGATCGGCGCGGGGATGCTCATCGCCCACGTCATGTCGCCTGGCGCCTACATGGTGGGGGGAGTTTTTGCGCTCATTCTCTGGGCGATACTTTCGCTGACCAGCTATTTCGGAGGCGGCTCCATCTTCCTGGCAAGCGCCGGCGCCCGACAGATACAGAAAAAAGATCATCCCACGCTCTACAACATCGTCGAGGAGATGCGTATTGCCTCCGGCTTGCCCAATATGCCGAAGATCTACATTGTTGACGACAACCGCCCGAACGCTTTTGCCGTGGGGCGGGACCCGGAGCACGCCTCGGTCGCCGTGACGGCGGGCCTTCTGAACCGCCTCAACCGCGACGAGGTGCAGGGCGTCGTGGCACACGAGCTGGCGCACATCAAGAATCGCGACACTCTCTACGTGATGGTCGCCGCAATAATGGTCGGCGTCATCGCGCTCATGGCTCATGTCTTCCTCCGCTACACATGGTTCACGGGCGGCCGCCGAAGCCGAAGCAGCAAGGGCGGTAACCAGGCGCAGCTCGTGCTGCTCGTCATCGCCATCCTTTTTGCCATACTCGGCCCCATCGCCGTACAGCTTCTTTACTTCGCCCTTTCCCGAAGGCGAGAGTACCTCGCCGACGCCAGCGGCGCCCTGTTTACGCGATACCCGGAAGGTCTTGCCTCGGCTCTCGAAAAGATTTCCGCCAACCCCGGCCTCAAGGAAAAGAAAAACCGCGTAATGGCGCCGATGTACATCGTCAATCCCCTTCAGGCAGCCGCCTCCGGAGGACTCAGTTCCACCCATCCGCCTACCAGAGAGCGCGTCCGTATCCTTCGTTCCATGGCCGGGGCATCCCTCACCGATTACGAAGCCGCCTTCGCGGGAACGAAGAAGCAATCCATCATTCCTAAAAGCGCGTTGAAAGCGTCACGCTCCGTCGGCGTCCGACCGCCCTGGAAAGAGGAAAAGAAGAAGCCTGAACCGGACGCTCGGCACAAGGCGAGAGAAACCGCCGACCTCCTCTGGAAGCTCAACAAGTATGCCTTCGTCAGTTGCGCCTGCGGAGCGCGCCTCAAGGTGCCTCCTTCCTTCAAATCCTCCCAGGTCAGGTGTCCCAGGTGCGGGCGAATGCATCCCGTCCCCCGTCATGCGCCCCCCAAAAAATGATAACCGGAAAAGCTGCCACCTATCGAGAAATCAACCGTCTTCAGCACATTCGCTTGTTTTAGGATTATTTACAAACTACCATCAAATAACGCCAGGAAAAAGGAGGTCGCTTGATGATGAGAACATTTACTACCTCCCAGCGTGCAGCGTTGTTCTTGTGGGCCGTCTGTTCCTTATTGCTCGTCGGGCCGGGCGGCTTCCGGTCCTGGGCTGAAAGCGTTCCGAAAAAGAGCGCTTCAAGCAAAGCCGATGCAGCCAGCGTGAAGACAGTTCGCGATTTCGGGGCGGTGGGCGACGGGCGAGCCGATGATACAGCCGCCATACAGCGGGCGGTTGATGCCCGCACCGGGGAGATTCGCTTCCCTCGCGGTGTGTATCGAATCGCCAGTCCCATTGTGATCGAGCTTGACCGGGTCGGGCCCACTTCGGTCATCGCGGATGGCCCCGCGACGCTGCTCATGGCTGGCCCCGGACCCGCTTTGAAATGGGTCGGCACGCACGAGGGAACCGCCGCTCCGAATACTGTGAAACCGAACGTCTGGGAGCGGCAGCGAACGCCAATGGTAATTGGCCTGGAGATATTGGGCGCGCACCCTCAGGCGATTGGAATGACCGTCGTGGGAACCATGCAGGCAATTATCACCCGCGTCACGATTCGTCGAGCGCTGCACGGAATTCACCTTACCACGCGGAATCGCAACGTCATTATCTCCGACTGTCATCTTTACGAAAACCGTGGGGCGGGGATTTTTCTCGACCGGGTGAACCTGCACCAGATTAACATCACAAATTGCCACATCAGCTACAATAGAGGCGGCGGCATTGTGATTCGTGAGAGCGAGGTGCGCAACCTGCAAATTGGCGTCTGCGACATCGAGGGCAATATGGACCCCGAGGGGCCGTCCACCGCAAACGTGCTGATTGACACCTCCAGCGGTTCCGTCCGTGAGGGCGCCATTGTCGGCTGTACCATCCAGCACAGCCACTCGGCGCCGAATTCAGCCAACATCCGCTTCGTCGGACAAAGCGCGGAGCAACCGCAGAAGGTGGGCCACTTTCTTATATCAAACAACGCGTTGAGCGACGTTGCCGTCAACGTTCATCTGCAGCACGCGCGGGGTGTGGTCATCGCCGAAAACACACTCTGGATGGGGTTTGCCCACAATCTGTTGGTCGAGGGATGTTCAAACATCGTCGTCAGCTCCAACCTCTTTGACAGAAATCCGGATTACAGTCGCTCTAAGTCTCTGAATGGTCTGTTGTTCCGCGATTCCAGCGACTGCACTCTCACCGGCCTCCACATCAACAACACGACGCAGCCCAACGGCGGGTTGATCCTCCGACGATGCCGGAGGTTCAACATAACGAACTGCACTATTCTCGATTGCGACCACGGCGGGTTGTGGATGGACGATGTGCAATGCGTGCGCGTCTCGGATTGCTTGATTCACGACAACCGTCCGGAAGGGAAAGACCTACTTTCACTGACGCTGACCAACGGCCGGGGGAATATGATCGTGGATAATCTTCTCGGAGGGAAATGCCGAATTGCGCCCAACTCTGCCTTCGTCGCGGACAATCAAATCCCCGGTAACGGGATACGCTGATTTCGCCGAGCTTTCGCAACTCCAACACGCTTCCGCTCATTTCTGTAATCACGTGCTTGCGTCATATCCAACCAGGCCGACGCCCGCCGCGCGAAGCCGGTTCCCCCGGACCAGCAATACCTCTTGCATCGGCTGGGCCAACGAGCCTCGCGCGAAGTCCAAAAGCTCGCCGCCGAACGGAGCCCTCCGCGAGACCGGCGGGGCCCCTTACCCAAAAAGCTTACGAAAGACCTCCTTCTTTGCCTTGTACAGCCTATCTGCGAATTCGTTTACATAGAACATGTCCGGAGAGTAGCTTTGAGCCCGCACCCGTATCGCAAAGTTGGGGTTTTCCACATCCACATCGAACAAAACCAAACCGACCCCAAACAAAATGCACAAGCCCTCTACCCTGTCTTGGTCCTCGGGAAGCATAGTTTTGGGCTCAACCAAATACACCTTTGAGCTGAACAGCCTATACGCTATCGCTTGACCAAAAGCAGTCACCGGATCGGATGGGTTTATTTTAACCTCCGCAGAGATTATCTCCGGCTCGAACTTAACAACGTCTCTAAGTGATGGTTTGTATATGCCAATAACATCAGGTGTGCCCCATTTCTTGCCCAAATAGTGCCCTCCAAAGGCAACGGCCTCGGTGCATTCTCCAAGATCGTCGCGGATCCAGCCAGCGAACCGCCCGTAAAAGTCCTGCTCCGCTGGCTCTTGAAACGTCTTTACCTTTGGTTTTTCGATAACCGTGGCGGACTCGGGGGGGAGACTATACTTGAAAAGCCCTTTGCTCGGCTTCTCTACCTGACCGCTGCGACTAACGTCGAGATTCCAGATATAACTCGCGATCGTGCCAGGCGTCGACCCGGGGAAAAGACCGCCCAGCGCATTGCGCAGTTCGGCAAACCTCAACCCCTCCGGTCTGGCTTTTAGGAGCTCGACCGCCTTGTCCCTGACCAACCGCTTTTTCGACTGCTTGGGTACCCCTTGTTCCACTGGCTTAATCGGCCCCTCCCCCGCAAACCTATACTTGAAAAACCCTCGGCTCGGCTTATCAACCTCGCTGCTGCGTGTCGTGTGCAGCCTGGAAACGACGCGCGAGATACTTCCTACCGAGGTAGCGGGAAAATTCTGCCGCACGGCATCCCGAAGTTGGCCAAACCTTAATCCCTCCGGATTGTCCCTTAGAAGCTCAACGGCTTTGTCCCTTATCATTTCCCTTTGCGAAGCCATCTCCTGCCTCCTTCCACCTGGTCATCTGGCCAAAGTTGTCACTATGGGAATACCCCTCAAGTTTAGACGGCGCAGCACCGCATGACAACGATAGATTTTCCCTTAGCCCGAAGCCGACCCAGGAGCACCGCGTTTTCCTCATTGGCGCCACACCTCAAGGGCGCGCTGGTAATCCCCATAACCCTGGCGGTAGAAATCGGCGTTTTCGGATGGCTCGAAGACCTTCTCGCCGAGGTCAACGCCTGCGATGAAATCTTCCGGAGAGGGGAAAATGCCCGCTCCTTTGAAGGCGAACGCCGCTGCCCCGAGAACGGTTGCTTCCTTGGTCGTTGCCACCGCCGCAGGAAGGCCCGTCACATCCGCTCGCGTCTGATTCCAGAGGTTGTTTTTCCCGCCGCCTCCCACGACGCGAATTCCCGTCGGCTTGAACCCTGTCGCTTCGCACAGAATATCGAGCGCCTGCCGCAGTTGGTACGAGAGGCCCTCGATAACCGCTCGGTAAACTTGCCCTCTGCTCGTCGAAAGAGTCAGTCCGCTGATGCACCCGGGCATCCCATATTTCTTGGCCGGTCCAGTCCCCTCCACGAAGCAGGGCAGCACCATCACTCCTCCCGCACCGACGCCCGCACTCGCGCCTTCTTGAATCATCAATTCGTGAATGTCGTCCCGGTCAGCTTCCGCCGCAAAGAAATTCCTCCGCACCCACTCGAGCACCCCCGACGCAATCATCAGCACCTGTGGGTTCCACCACCCGGGCTCGGCGTCCGCCTCGACTATCAACCCCTCCTCATACGGATGCTGCAGCGGGCGAGAGCTCTGCGTCCGAACCATAGCGATCTCCCACGTCCCTGTGCTCAAAATCGCGTCGTTCGGTTTCGCGCCTGAGCCAAAGGGCGCAAACTGAGTATCGTGCCCGCCGGCAATGACCGGAATCCCCTCCGGGAGGCCCGTCTCCTCGCTCGCCTTCCGGGTGACCGTCCCGATCACATCGCCCGGCTGCGACCAGCTCGGGAAGAAGCTGCCATCCACGCCCGCCAGGGAAAGCATTTTCTGCGACCAGTCCCGCCGCTTCGCGTCCATGGCCATCGTCGTGCTGGCTGCTGTCGGCTCGATCATCATCTCCCCGGAGAGCTTGAAGGAAAGCAGTCCCGACATCATCAGCCACCTGTTGCTTTCGCCAAAGACTTCCGGGGCGTGCTCCCTCAACCACATCCATTTCAGAAGCGTGTTGAAGCCAATCACCTGATAGCCCGTCGTCTCGTAAATCTCCTGTGGGCTGACAGCTTCCTGCACCTTCTTGATGAATTCTTTCGTCCGCTGGCATTGCCAGGAGATGACCGGGTAGGCAAGAGTCCCGTCCTTCTTCAGCGGCGCCCCGTCGGCGCCAAAGGTGACAACGGTCACCGCCTTAATCCTGTCTGCTGCGAGCCGGCGGCACACCTCGCGGCTCGCGTCGCACAGCTTGCCCCAAACCTCGTCGAGGTTCCATATCCTCCAATCCGACTCACCGCCCGGCTGCGATGCAGGGGAACTCGGTCTGCTTTCGACAGCCACCAGATTCCCCCGCGTGTCCACCGCCACAGCCCGCGTGGTCGTGGACCCACAATCCATCACCACAACGCACTCGTCGTCACGCCCAACCGACCGCTCATCAGATGTCATCTCAACCTCCCGCATTTGTTCCGACACAATAACGGGATAGCCGCGACCCTGGAAATCCCGTTCATCCTGTCCTCCACTTCACGCCTTCCCGCCCACTGTTGACGGTAACTGATGCTTATGATAACGTAAAAAACGGACGGCGTCTGCATTGCTCTCCCTGACTTGCGGTTCGAACCGGCGCCGGCCAGCGATTTCGAGCGAGAGAGGTGTTCATACCCAATGGGCGATTTTGAGATTGTAACCGATTTCACTCCGAAAGGCGATCAGCCCAAGGCAATCGGCGAACTGACTGAAGGCATTCTCGCCCGAAGAAGAGCGCAAGTTCTCCTCGGGGTGACCGGTTCCGGCAAAACGTTCACGATGGCCCACGTCATCGCCAACGTCCAGAAGGCAACCCTCATCATCGCGCACAACAAGACTCTCGCCGCCCAGCTTTACAGCGAGTTCAAGCAGCTTTTTCCGCACAACGCCGTCGAATACTTCGTCAGCTACTACGACTATTACCAGCCGGAAGCCTATCTCCCTCAGACCGACACTTATATTGCCAAAGACGCCTCCATCAACGAGAACATTGACAAGCTCCGGCACTCCGCGACACGCTCGCTCCTGGAGAGAGAGGACGTCATCATCGTCGCCAGCGTCTCCTGCATCTTCGCCCTCGGCTCCCCGGAAACGTACCGCGCCATGACCATTCCCCTGAAACAGCGCGAGACCATCTCCCGCGATGAAGTTCTCGGCAGGCTCGTCGCCATCCAGTACCAGCGAAACGATGTTGACTTCCACCGCGGGACCTTTCGCGTCAGGGGCGACGTCGTCGAGGTTTTCCCCGCTTACGAAGAAGACAGGGCTGTCCGTATCGAATTCTTCGGTGACGAAATCGAGTCCCTCTCCGAGATAGACCCGCTCCGAGGAAAAGCTCTCCGGAGGTTGGACAACGTCACCATCTACCCCGGAAGCCACTACGTCACCTCCGAGCGAACCATGCAGGAAGCACTCGACAGCATCCGCGAGGAGCTCAAGGAACGGCTCGATTTTTTTCGCGAGCACAACAGCCTCCTCGAAATGCAGAGGCTCGAGCAGAGAACGAACTACGACCTCGAGCTTCTCAGGGAAATCGGCTACTGCCCCGGAATCGAGAACTATTCCCGCCACTTCACCGGACGAAAGCCGGGCGAACCTCCCCCCACGCTCCTCGACTATTTTCCTCGCGATTTCCTCCTGTTCATTGACGAAAGCCACGTCACCGTCCCTCAGCTCAAGGGGATGTACCGAGGCGACAGGTCTCGCAAGCGGACACTCGTCGAGCACGGCTTTCGTCTTCCCTCCGCTATGGACAACCGCCCTCTCCGCCACGAGGAGTTCGATAAGCTTCTCAACCAGGTCATCTTCGTCTCGGCGACTCCCTGCGAGTTCGAGATCGAGGAGGCTGGCGGGATAGTCACCGAGCAGCTTGTCCGTCCCACGGGCCTGATTGACCCGGAAATCGAGCTGCGACCTGCCTCCCAGCAGGTGGACGACCTCCTCGAAGAAATTCGCAAACGGGTCGAAAAACGCCAGAGAGTCCTCGTCACAACCCTCACCAAGAGGATGGCCGAAGACCTCACCGAATACTATCTTGAGCTCGGCCTGAAGGTCAAGTACCTGCACGCCGATGTCGAGACACTCAAACGCGTCGAGATAATACGCGACCTCCGCCGGGGCGTGTTCGACGTCCTAATCGGGATAAACCTGCTCAGGGAGGGGCTGGATATTCCGGAAGTTTCTCTCGTGGCCATCCTCGACGCCGACAAGGAGGGTTTCCTCCGGTCGAGAACTTCGCTCATCCAGACCTGCGGCAGAGCATCCAGAAACCTCGACGGAAAAGTCATCATGTACTGCGACGTCGTCACCAATTCCGTCAAACAGACCGTTGATGAGACCAACCGCAGAAGGGAAGTTCAGGAGGAGTACAACCGCACAAACCACATCACTCCGGAGAGCGTCCGCAAAGAGATCACGGATGTCCTGAGCTCCGTTTATGAAGCGGATTACTTCACCGTGCCCCTTGTCGCCGAAGAGGTGCTGAAATATTCCTCACCTGATGACATCAGGAGAAACATCCGGCAGTTTCGAAAAGAGATGGTCCGCGCCGCAAAAGAGCTTCGCTTCGAGGACGCCGCCCGCCTCCGCGACCAGATCAAGGAGCTGGAGGAAGTGGAAGTTACCTATGGCTGAGCCGTATGCTTACACCGCCATTTGCGCCTATCGTAGCCCTACCGCGGAATAAGAGTTCACCACGAGACTACACATTGCTCAAGTGGAATGGCCGTCGAGCTGAGGGGTCGAGCACAGGGGCACAACGGGCACAGATCAAAGCGGTACCGCTTTGGACGTCCCGCTCGCTCGATTCATTGGGTGTTTGATAATCCGAGCTTTTGCTTCACAAGGTCTCTCAGAACCGCCATCCAAATTTGGATAGTGGCTCCCCCAACCTTCTTGACGATCAATTTTGCCTTCTGCCATATGCGGTCCTGACGTGCAGCATCCAAGAACTCGTGCCCTTGCCAAGTCAGGCGCGCAATCTGTGCTTGTGGGCTGGAACTTCCCCAAGGCGTTGTTTCAATGGCACCGACGAGCCCAGCCTCCTTCATGATATACGCGTGGTACGCGATCTCCTCTTCCGTATGGCCAGGTATTTCCAGTTTGTTCGGCGCAAAGCCGGAAGGGTGTTTTTCGACCGCGAAAAGGATCTTTCGCACCAAATCCATATCTCGTTTCATTTTTCTCTCCCAACGCAACGGGCCGGGCATCACCCGGGGGCCTGAGCCCCTCGGGCGAATCCCCCTGTCAGCCGACATTCGACGCATACCATATTTAACCGCTGCTTCCTGTTTCTTCAAGACTCGCTTTTGCCTCTGTGGCTTCATTGAAAATGTGATCGAGTCTCGCATAGCCAAACACGCCACAGCAGGCACAGCCCCGGAGCCTTTTCCTCGGCGTCAATCACCCGTAAAAAAGGATTGGTGCCGGCCAGCCGAGGTCAGTAGGTCCATCTTGTGATAGCGTCGCCTGTCCCAAAACCCAATATGGCCGCCCGGCAGGGCAAAGGTTAGAAGAGTTGGCTTCGCAGGGGGATCTCCGTCGGTCTTGACCATCTGGCATCGTAACTTCGCGGCCGGCTCGTAGGCTCTGCGCCCCCGGCCGAGATAGGTGACCCTGGGCTTCACGCGTTGACCGGGTAGGAGCGTCCTTAGATCGCCGGTCGGTCGCCAGTGATCTCGCAAACCGCTTTCGTTATCGTTCGCCCTTCCTGGGGTGCGGCTGTGTTAAGCATAGTCAGCGTATCGGCCGAGCGAAATCGGAGCCGCCATTTCTGAAACTGGAACTCCGCCTCGAGATCCAGGTCATTCGACTTATAGACCTTCTCAAAGCGGACCTCTGACTCGCTCTCCTCCACCCTGGCGCCCCGGACGCGCGCTACGATCTGGCCGTCCTGATATAGGGCATCCCGGTCCCGTGTGGGAAGCCAAGAGAGCTTCTTCTCGACCGACGATTGGACCGCTCTCTTGGGGTTCAACAGTCGGCCCAGGTCGAGATCCGCTCGCCAGACCCGAAACACGCCGAACCCCGCAACCAGCAAAATCCCCGCTATGATAGCTACCTTGACGATAATCTGCAGCACATCAAACAACCTCCCCCTCCATGCCTAGGTACCGCCTACATCATCCAGTATAACACTCTCCGGAAGCCGATTCTTGCCGTATGAGACGCATGCTTTTCCTCCGGTGGAACCGGCTATAACTGCTTCTTTTCGAGCCCTTGGACCCAGTGCCCTCCCTTGGCTAAGGGTGTCATATCGGTCCGCATACGCCCCTGACGTTTCTAGGCCAATTGACACGGAATGCACCGGGCTTGGAACTCCCTTTCCGCCATGGTTTAAGAGCCGCGCGTAGACCTTTCTTGTCGTGACACCGTTATGGCCGACCTGTTCCTGCAAGGGCCGCATAGCACAAGCGTCTTTCGGCGCATGGGTCGCAAAACAGCGCCGAAGACTGAGGCATCCTGCTCCTAACTTCCCCCTTTTCCCCCCTTCCCAGTCGCAAGTCAAGGGATTTTTGCCGCCGTCCCGGCCGACAGCATCGGGAGTGTGGCTTGCGGGCGAATGCTTCCAAGACCAGGCTCCGGCCACTATCGTTGTGCTGCTGCGCTCACGCGCAGCGCTTTGTCAAGCGCAAGCGCCTGAAATTCCTCCTCACACCCTTCCATTACCCTTCCTCATCTCGCTCACGCGATTTGACTTCATGCTGAAGAAGCGACTGGCTTCTTAGAGAGGGCTGGCGAAGCAGCGAGGCGCCAAAGGCGCCCAAAAGAGCCACGCCCCCGGCAAGCAGTATGGCCGGCAAGATTGAGCCAGCGGCGTCCGCCATGGCGCCGGCAACGCTCGGGCCGATAGCCTGCCCAATGCCGAAGAAAAGAGTGATGAAACCCAGGGCCGCCGGAGCCAGCCTCGGACCGAGCATGTCGCCGCAGGTGGCAGCCATGATCGCCGGGATGCTCCAGGCCGACAGGCCGAATAGAATTGCCGAGAGCGTGAAACCGGGCGGCGCGGGCCACAGTGCGAACACACTGAATGCCGTCGCATGGATCAGGTACACAATAATCAGAGCGCGTTTACGTCCGATGACGTCTGAGAGCGTGCCCCAGATCAACCCGCACAGCAGGCTGAACCAACCCATAGTCATGAACAGCCTGCCAGCGGCTTTCTGCGTGTACCCACCTTCGGCAATCAGGCATTTTGTGAAAAAGGTCATGTAGATAATGTAGGAAAACCCGAAGGCAACGTACACGAGGCCCACGTGCCACACGATAGGCGAACGGTACACACGTCCCCAGTGAAGTGCCTCCGCTCGGGGAGTGGGGGCTGGATCACTCACATCCGCACCCAGGGGCCTCAGTCCCATTTCCGAGGGGCGATTACGCAAGAAGAGGAAGGCAATAACTGATAGCAGCATCGTCGCCCCGCCAAAGATGAACCAGCATATTCGCCAGCCGCTCTCGCCATGGGCAGATACGATGGCAGGGACAAGGGGGCCGACAACGATTAGCCCCAACGATGAACCCGCCACAGCGATGCCCGAAGCCAGCCCACGACGCCGCGGTGCGAACCACGCCGCCAGCAGCGCCATCACCGGCACGTTGCTGGCCCCGCTGCCAATGCCCGTCAGCGCACGCCAGGCGGCCGCTGCCAAAAGTCCGTTCGCCAAACCGGTAAGCAGCATGCTCACCCCGGCGAGTCCAAGCCCTGCTGCAATCACCGCTCGCGGCCCGTAGCGCGCCGCCAGCGCGCCGCCAATCACAGACAAGGCCAGGTAGCCAACCAGATTGGCCGTCGCCAGCGCACCTGCCTGGGTGTTGTCCATCCCAAGACCGTCCTGCATAGCGGGCAACACCACTGTGTAGCCAAAGCGCGCCAGCCCCAGCGATCCGAACACGACCAGCGTTCCGATGATGAGTACCACCCAGGCGTAGTGCAAACGAGATGGGGAAAGAGTCATAGCTGTCTCCGTTTCTCAGCCCTGTTTTTGCCGGTTGAGCCTAACGTCGCCGGTTACCTGCCGACGAGCCACCTTTGCAGACCGGCGGACGTTCTCGCCGTCGGGTGCATCCCCTTGCTGCGCGAAGCCCGCCACACATCAAGTTCAACGACATTTCCTTATTCCGTCAAGAGTCGCCCTCGCCCGAGGCGACTTATCCAATACCCTATCGAGTTTCTCACAGGGATACTCACCACAACAAGCACAGTTTTCGAGCTTTTTCTCCAGTCCGCATTGCCTCACATCGCAATCCTTGCAAAGGGTCATTACCCTTCCCCGGCCGCAAGGCCCAATTCGTAGAAAACATTAGCGTTCCTCGTGGTCAGTTTCGCGAGCAATAGCTTCGCTTCCTGTATCATTTCCCATTGGTCCGAGACTATGACGCCCGGCCGGGACAGGTCGTCCGCTCGAACTGGATCAAGCTTGGCAGCCTTGACGGCGGTTATTCGCCAGAGGCGCACAAGGCAACTTCGCAACCTGTAAGGCGCCTTCTCCAACGCCGCCTGGATGCGGTTGTTCAAAGGCCTGTTCTCTATTTCCTGAAGCCAAACAAACGAAACCACGCCTGTTTCATATCACCCCAATCAATTTCTTGCGTCAGGATCTCTCCCGTGTCCGAAAATAGCGTTCCCACATACTCCCACCTGCTGCCGAAGTCCTTTGACCTCTGTATGCGATAGCTACCCCCTTGCTCGGACGGCCAAGCCAGGGAGAGGCGGCCGCCATTCTTTGCCAACGATGGCGTCTCGGCGAAAACGACCATCCAGCATTGCGCCCGAATCTTTTAGACCCGCTTGCCGCGCCGCCCCGAACACGCTACACTTTCCTCGCGACTCCGCCGTGAGCGGTTACGATACGAGATGGCAGACGCCGGGAAAAGGCGCTTTTGCGAGATTTGAGGCGAAGGCGGAGCGAGTTGACCCTATGGAGAAACGCTTGATGGTTGCCTTTGAGGTTGGCGCGGTACGGGCCGCAGGGCGCGCCTTGACCCCCGCGTTCGATAACCGTCGCCTTGACGGACAGGCTCGGAGCGTCAAGGTTGCTGTTTGCCAGATACGGTGCGTGGACAGCGACGTAAACGGCAATACGCACAGGATAGCCGAAGCGGTTGAACGGGCGGCGGCGAAGGGAGCGCAGATTGCCGCTTTCCCGGAGACCGCTTTCATCGGTTGGGTCAATACCGATGCTCATAAGCTCGCCGAGCCCATTCCGGGGAGGTTCAGCGATGCCGTTTGCAGGCTTGCCAGAAATCATAAGGTCATCATCTCCATCGGGCTGACGGAAAAGGTCGCGAGAGGCATCTACGATTCGATGATCCTCGTGGATAGCAACGGCGAGATTCTCCTCAAGCACAGGAAGATCAACACCCTCGTCGAGTTGCTGACGCCGCCGTACCTTCGGGGAAACAAGACAGACCTGTCGGCGGTTGATACCCGCCTCGGGAAAATCGGTATCATGGTCTGTGCCGACAGTTTCGTTGATGAGCACCATGAAATCATGGCATCCAGGAAGCCTCACCTCCTTTTGATTCCATACGGCTGGGCGGCGGATAAGAGAGAGTGGCCGGCTCACGGCAAGAGCCTTGAACAAACAGTGAGACGCGTCGCCGGCAGCGTTGGCGCCGCGACCGTCGGCTCGAACATGCTTGGCGAGATAACAACCGGCCCCTGGAAAGGAAAAACCTTCGAGGGGCACAGCGTTGTCGCCGACAGCACCGGCAAGATCATCGGCCTCGGCAGAGACAACGTGGAAGAGGTGTTGCTCGTGGACGTTCCCCTTCCCCCGGTGAAAGAACTGTGACGGTGAGGCTGTGCCCTTCAGGGTGAAAAGAACAGCCGGACACCCCGAGATCTCCATCAACCGCGGCCGTGCAAAGGATATACTGGGGATGGGAGCAGGGGGAAAGTTCATCCTGAAGGTCGTTTGAAAACCGACATGGGAGTTCCGGGGTGTTCATTCTGGGGCTGGAGATGCCCGGCGACGGGCGGCCGACTTTTTGGGTTTTTGAGCCGCGCTCGTCAGAAGGGATTGCCCTGGGGGAAATTCGCCGCCTACGTCGAGAAGACATCCTTGACGAGTTCGCACGGAGAAGCGTACAATCAGGGACAGTGACATTGGCTGGTTCGATTGGATGTGGTCGGAGCGCGAGCCAAGATGAAGCAGTCCCCAACCTTCAGGCATGCGGTCGAGAGCTTTGAGCACGGCCTTGAGCACTATCTGGAGGGTTCCGAAAGGAGCCGCAAATTTGCGCTTTTGCACGTTGACCAAGCGGTCGAGCTTTTCCTCAAAGAGAAAATAGTCGAACTGGGTAAGACCGTCTATAAGTCCAGTGGCACAACGCTGAATCTGCACGAAGCATTCACGTCCCTCAAGATCCTCGAGCGCCCGCGACTGGAGGAGCTTCACCAGCTGAGGAACGCGGTGCAGCATAAAGGCCTCACACCAGATGCTCAGAGCACTCAGTTCTACGTCCAAATCGCCTATCGCTTCCTGAAGCGTTTTCTCTCTGACGAATTAGGATGCCCACTTAACCAAATAGTCTCCTCCAAGCACCGTGCATTAATGGAAGCGCAGCCCTTGGAGGAGGCCGCCGAAGTCGCAAAAGCTTTCGAGCGAGCCACGAAGGCAGAGAACCCAACAGGAAGAATAATGAGGGGCTACATGGCACTGAGCCTGGCCGTCAAAATCCTCGAAGACCAAAGCGGCGGAAAAGTGGGAACCCGGCACACGATCCGGCTCACGGCGAAGGAATTCGGGGTCCCAGCCGAGCAAATAAACAGCCTCATTAGGGAAGTGTTTGACATAAGAAACCAGGTGGTTCACACGGCCCATCAACCGACGGAGGATGAAGCGGAAGCCTTTCTTGAGAACGTACGATCCATCTTGAGGATGCTTCATTGCATCAGCTGAAGCGGCGCCGGTCCCATGGGGGCCCTGAACCCTTTCGTTGCCACGCGCGCTCTAGGCTCGCCGGTGTTTGGGTAGCGCGAATCAACCCGTGAGAGCCCTTGACGGAATGCCTGGGGCCGAGAAAGCGAACGCTGCCGCGGTCGTCAGCAGATACTATTTCACGCGCCCCGCGCTGGAGCTCTCGCGCAAGCTGGGATTGCTCACGTAGTCGCGCGAGTACGGCGCCATAGCCGAACGGCTCTGCCGGTATTCCGCATGAAAGAAAGCATGGACCCAGAGAAAACACAACACCAACAGCCGAAGGGCGAAGGGAGGTTCAGCCGGGAGCAGTACGACATCCTCCTCCGCTACTCCAAAAAGAAGGACATGTCCGAGTGGAGATCTTTGACAGGATTAACAGGATAGACAAGATGGTAAAGAAAGCGCGCGGATTGCCCGGCAAATCCTAATGATCCTGTTCATCGTGTTGTCCCCTGCAAAAAAATCCATCCCCGGATATTTCTTTCTCACCGTGAATCGAAATCTAAGTATCTTCCTGCCCCGTATGTTTCAATACCACTCGACAAGTCCTTGAAAGGAACAAACAGCCTTTCTTCTTTCATATCAGATTTATAGGCTTGTAACCTGCAATCCACACAATCTACATTAAACGCAAATTCTCCCCATCTTATGAGTTTTCTCAACTTAGCTTTAGTATTCTCTATCTCTACAATCTCCATCTCAGAATGTTCAAATAACTTGAGATCAAATCTATATTTCCGCTCAGGAGGATAATAGTCTAATCCTTTAGATGCGTCTAATTCCTCGAAAGGAATGGGAGATTGTGGGCTCCATTTAAAGATTTATCATTTGCCTTGCGCTCTTCTTCCATTTGCCTCCGCCACTTTTCAACATCCGCATTCGTTTTAATTGATTTTCCTTGCTTTGAGCACTCTGACACAATTATTAAAAAACAGCTTTTTCTCAGGTGAATCAAAATGTTTACTAAATAAGATGGTTTCCCAATCCCTTTTGATAAAGTCAAATGCGTAAGGACATTCCAGCGCTCTGAAGAATATTCTGATATATACGGGAGCGTTTTCAAATATGAACTCGTTATAATCGAAAATAAACAGTTGCCCTTTGTGTTTTAAAACCCGATGTGCTTCTCCAAGCATATGTTCTCTGATATCTTGAGGAAAACCGTGCATCAGAAAGGAAATCAGAATCTTATCAAATACTTCATCGTTAAACGGAAGTGCTTTATCCGCACGAGCGAACATTATTTTCACATTGGGGAAAATATTACATTTCCCGATAAATTGCTTAATCATCACTTCTGAGATATCTAACCCCATAATACTGCCTTCGTTGGACAAATAATTTCTCATTAACCGGGCATTTTTTCCTGTCCCGCATCCCAAGTCTAATATTCTATCTCTGCTCCCTATGGACATATAGCTGATAGCTTCCTTTAGGAACCTCCTATAGGTACCAAGAGTCATAAGATCAAGTAACAGGTCGTAATATCTTGCCAAAAGTCCCCTGACCTCGACCTTAGAATCAACATAGTATTTGCCCACGCCAACCCTCTTACGCCTTTTTGATAGATTTTGTGCCCTCAGGTGGTGGCTTTAGAAGCCTCGCGCTCGTCGCCTATGTCATTAGCGTTTTCAGTTGCTCCATGATGGATTTCACGTGGTCGGCGGAGTTTTTGAGCTTCTCGGAGTCTTGCGGAGAAAGGGGCAGCTCGACCACTTTTTCCACGCCTTCCTTTCCGAGCACTACCGGCACGCCCATGAAGACGTCGGATAGCCCGTATTCTCCTTCGAGCTTGGTGCAGCACGGGAGGACCTGTTTTTGGTCCAGAAGAATGCTCCCGACCATCGCCGCTGCCGCCGCTGCGGGCGCGTAGTAGGCGCTCCCCGTTTTCAGAAGCGCTACGATTTCCCCTCCCGCTTTCCGGGTGCGAGCAATCATCCGGTCAACAGCATCTTTTGGAAGAAGTTCGCCAATGGGAATCCCCGAAACGGTGGAATAATCGGGAAGGGGAACCATGGAGTCTCCGTGCCCGCCGAGGACCATCGCGGAGACTTCTTTCACGGACACGCCGAGCTCCATAGCGATGAAGGAGCGTAACCTCGCCGAATCGAGCACGCCAGCCATCCCCATGACCCGCCTTTTGTCGAAGCCACTTCTCTCGTACGCGAGATACGTCATCACATCCAGCGGGTTTGAGACCATTACGATGATAGAGTCCGGGGCCTGGGCGACCACGTTGTCAACCACTTTCCCGACGATGCCCGCGTTCGTTCTCAGGAGGTCATCTCGCGACATCCCCGGCTTACGCGGGACACCAGCGGTTATCACCACCACGTTGCTGCCCGCGATGTTCTTGTAATCGTTGGTCCCGGTTACGCTGACGTCTATCCCCAGAAGCGGCGCCGCCTCCATGATGTCGAGAGCTTTGCCCTGCGGCATCCCCTCGACGATGTCGGTCACCACTACGTCGGCGACGTTCAGTTGTGCCAGCCTCAACGCAGTGTTGGCGCCGACATTTCCAGCCCCTATGACTGCTACCCTGGCGTTGGCGATTCTCTCCTCCTACAAGTATTGTACCGCCGGCATCTTGTCCCGCCCTTGGCGGGATCTCGGGGGACTCCCCTGCCCCCGCCGAGGGCGAGACACCCTCAGGACTGCCCCGCCATGGCGGGGCGGCGTTACATAGTCTCTGCGCTTCGCGGAGCAAACCTCCATGACCGGCGGCGGTTTTTCGGCGCACCTCAGCACTCCGAAATCCCCCTGCCACTTGACAGAACAACAGGCAGAACGCCAGCCGCATCCTGCCTGTATCAACCGCGTGCAATCACAGCGCCCACACGGTTTCCCTGGGCACCGGAGAAACGAACGTTCGATCGGTCAAAAATCTCTTTTTCCTTCGCTCACGGCCGGCTTTTGTAAACCTTCCCTATCTACTTCTTCATTGGAAGTATCTTGTACATGCCCGTGCCGCAGACCGAGCACACCCCTTTAAGGGCGGGCCGGCCGTTCTTCATTTTGACCTCAACTGCATTCGCAATCTCTCTCTTCGCCTTGCACTTCACGCAATAACCCTCAGCCATAGTCTTCCTTTCCCTTGCATGTTGTACGACTTAAAAACTTTTGAGTCGCCTGACACCCTCAACACCCTTGAAATCGCCGACAACCTACCAGCCCAATCTCACCCTGTCAAGCAAAAAGGCGCTGGCACGGGTAATGCCTCAATCTCGGGCGGATAGCCGGCCGAGGCGGAGGAGGCAAGAAGGGAACAGCAGATTAACGCAAAGGCGCAAAGGCGCAGAGAATAAGGTGAGAAGGACACCCCGCCATGGCGGGGCGGCAGTCCCGAGGGCGTCTCGCCCTCGGCGGGGGCAGGATGCCACTGGCACAAGGGCTACTCTGCATCCTATGAGATCCGAACCTCAGCCGACGGTAACTCAGGCGTTACACAAATCTAAAAATTTTTCTTGAAAAGGCTGATTGTCAGTTGTTTCATTAGGAGTTGCAAGTTTGCTGGAAGACTGCCCATTGCTGCTGGTCTTCACGGGCCCAGATGCCCTTCTGCTGCACCATTGCCGTGCAAGAGAAGGGTTTTTTGTTGCGCCACGACTGGCACCGCAGGCTATGCAACAGGCCCTGCGCTCAGCGGGCAGCTCTCAGGCTAAAAGTGCCTGGGACTTTGATGTAGACGCGCAGGGTCAGGAATAAGCGGTTCAGGTGCCTCACGCAAAACAAGAGGATCCCATGGTGAGAGTGGTCATTGCCGAGGATGATTCAATTGTTGAGCTTGGCCTGCGTCGGATGTTGAAAAGCCTCGGGCACCAGGTCCTCGGCTCGGCTCGGAATGGCGAGGAGGCTGTTCAGTTAGTACAAGATAAGCATCCTCATATGGCGGTCTTGGATATCAAGATGCCGGAGGTTGATGGGCTGAAAGCCGCGAGAAGAATTACGGAGAAATCCCCCGTGGCAATCCTGATGCTCACGGCGTTCACCGAACACAAGCTCATAATAAAGGCGGCGGAGTCCGGAGCATTTGGCTATCTTGTCAAGCCCGTCACGATGAACCAGCTCGATGCTGCGATGAATCTGGCCATGGCCAGGTTCAAAGATCAGCGACATCTGAAGAAAAAGGCAGAGCATCTCGAGAACGAGCTTGACAATCGGAAGCTTATTGATAAGGCCAGACACATTCTGGCGGCCTACGTCGGGATATCGGAGAGTGAGGCGCTCCAGCGCATACAGGCGGAGAGCCGCAGGCAGAGGAGAAAGATAGAAGAGACCGCAAGGGCAATCATTGCGAGGTGCGAGATAATGAGCAGGCCGGCACCGTATGCGGGCCGACGCGAGGGTGAAGGCACCTGAGGATACTCCTCGCCGGGAGGCCCGCAGGTTCGTGGTTTTGAGGTTAGTTTCCAAGGCCGCGGCCTCGCCAGTGGAGCGAATGTACAAACGGCGTCGTTAGCGAAAACGAGGTCGGATTTGAGAATTTGAGAGCTCGCCGGCGAAAAGCCAGACGAGTAACCACTATCGTTATTCAGATGGTGAGGCCATTACTGCCTCCGTCGCGGGCTCCTTGATACATAAATCGTAGCCGGAAAGCACCCATTGCTGCTGTTTTTCCGGCAGGGCCATTGCCGCCCTCCTGACGAGATTTCTGTCTCGTGAGAGGGGGCTTTTTTTGTCTGTGGTTGGCCCGGCCGGCAGAGGAGGGTTGTCTGGTGCGCCCCTTCGTTGGTTCTGAGCCGGCGAAAGAACAAGGGCGCGGTCAGAAGAGGGATCACCGTCCACATTGCTGAGGCAAAGCGTGGACGAGCGACCGGCGCCGGCCACTGAGATATTGTCAAAAGTTGTGGATGAGTCGAGAGAAGAGCGTATCCTCTAAGCAAAAAACACGTTGGTAAAACACCGAAGAGGAGGACACGCTCATGGGAAAGGATACGGTAGTTTCGCTGAAAGATCAAGTAGCCAAGGAATGCAGTGCATCGTTGGACGAACTCTTGCGAGAAGGCGCGAGGCGTATGTTACAGGAGGCGATAGAATTGGAGGTGGCTGAATGCATTGAACGTCATCAGGACACGCGTGACGCGAAAGGCCTACGTCTGGTGGTGCGAAATGGCTCACTGCCCGAACGAGAGATTCTCAGCGGTGTGGGAGCTTTGCGAATCAAGCAGCCGAGAGTTCACGATCATCGGGAAGGGGAAAAGTTTTCCAGCAAGATACTGCCCCCCTACATGAGACGTGTGCCGAGCATTGATGCGTTGATTCCTGCACTGTATCTGAAGGGCGTATCAACCGGAGACTTTAGTGAGGCACTCACGGCCATCCTCGGCGAGAATGCTGCGGGGTTGTCCCCGACAAACATCGTTCGTCTGAA
>Ga0315545_1000067_pt1 | contig 100619 bp, 92 predicted proteins | sample SalMarSW160210MG_FD_203096 | JGI IMG/M metagenome (GOLD analysis project Ga0315545, IMG submission 203096) | Salt marsh sediment microbial communities from the Plum Island Ecosystem LTER, Massachusetts, United States - Salt Marsh Sediment SW1602-10 ... | reverse complement strand
CGGAGTACAAACAACCCAAAAAAGGGATCTGGGCATAAGCCTTTACGAATCATTTGGCTTATGCTGCGATAAAACCAAAAGGAGGAAAGAGTATGCCTGAACTATGTCGTGTGGGTGTTTGCGGATTTGATCCCATGCTCGTCAAGGGATACGTGACAACCGGGTTCAGAGCTCTGTGGTGGCACATATCCGACGAGATCTATGAGGAATATAACGTAAAACCGAATGACAAGATCTCCGGTACGCTGCACAAGGTTTACAAAGGTGGAGCACAATCAATTGGGGTAGAAATTGAGGTAACTCACGAGCCCAATGTGGACTTTGAGTGGGATATTTCCAAGGAGTCCGGCCTTGCGGTTTTGCTGCCGCCTAAGGTTATCGTCGATTATGAGCTCACGGAATTTCACTTCATTGAGGTAACCGTCAAAAAAATCAATGACCAGGAAGTCTGGCCCGGCAAAGATGTGACGAGCGTGAAGATGTGGCCCGAGGAGAGGATGGAGCTGCCCTTCCTTGTGCCTTACATACCCCAGTAACCTATAACAAGAAAACCCTCTTCTCCCGAACCTCCGATGACAGAGGTTCGGGGGAGAGCTAAAACTTTAATTTTTCGATCCCCCTTTCCGGCTTTCCGGATAGGGGGATTTTTTATGAATAAGCTTGATTTTTTTATCTTTTGTATTTATTAATCCATTCCAAATAAGACCTATTCAACAATTGTTTGCCACAAAGTCACAAAGACACAAAGCAAATTTTTTATATATTTTTTGGTGTCTTGGTGCCTTTGTGGCGAAAAGAAAGTTTTTTGTCGTAAAACACACGATTACCGGAATTAAGCGCCTAACATTTAAACAATCACAAAGGAAAGTGGAAATGACCGAAGAAACAAAAAAAACCAAAGAAGAAGAAATGGAAGAAACAATCAAGGAATTAGAGCAGCAGTACCCTTCCGTGGCAGAGCAGCCGGAACACCCGGGCTGGGTCACTGTTGCTGAAGTTTTTAATAAGGCGGAAGCTTCAAAGAAGACAGATCCGATCTTTGAAAATATGATCTTTATGCTGGGATATGATTTTTCCTCTAACATATACGTGATTAAAGGGGATTATCTGACCATCGTGGATCCTGGAAACGATTACACGGCATTTATGGCACTTTTCAAGCTTGATTATGAACCGGGAGACATTAAGAAAATCGTTCTAACCCACGGCCACCGTGATCATGCCATGGGTATCTTCGAACTGTTAAATTATCCCACTATTATGGAGAATAAAGACATAGAGATTATCATCCATGAAAAGGGTCCTGAAGGGTTCAAACAAATGATAGAAAAAACCGATTTCCCTTTCACCTTGGTTAAGGGAGGAGAAACTCTTGACCTTGGCGGCTTTGAATGGGAAGTGATTTCTACGCCCGGCCATACCATGGACGGCATATCTCTTTATCACGCGCCGACTAAAACAGCCTTTACCGGCGATACCATATTACCTTACGGCATATCCGATGTTGACAATACCGCCGGAGGTCGGCTGGATCACTACCTGTTTAGCATCAAGGAATTACTCAAAAGGAATATTGAAAACATACTGCCCGGCCATGGCGTACCCGTGGTTTCTGCGGGAAGAAAGGTCATGGAGGTGGCCTACGAAGGCGTAATAGCGAAAATCCTTGAGATTGAGGGTGCAATTGACTGGATGGATGTCGCACCGCAACTGGTTCAAAAAGGGCTTTTGGAAGAGGCGATCTATTGCTGTGATAAGAAACTGGTCGGCGGTTCTGAAGACTTAATGGCGCTTCAGCTTAAGGCTTACTGTTTGTCCGATATGGGCCGGAACCAGGAGTCCATTGAGATTCTCGATAAAATCCTGGCGAGGGAAAGCAACAACCCCCATGCGCTATTGGGAAAGGGCCATGCATTGCTGGGGATGCAAAAATATGAAGAAAGCCTACCATATTTAGATGAGGTTATTAGAATCAACCCTGATATCAAAGAGGCGCATATATACAAGGGTATGGCCCTCTATTTTTTGGGCAGGTATGATGATGCCATGGATATAGAGATTTTCAGAACGGAGTTTGCTGAAAAATTCAAAGATCAGCTTGAAAAAAAGGAGTAGCAAGAAAAAATCCTTTTTCCTCCTAGCCACGCCTTAATGGGGTTAGGGTGCTTAAAATAATCTCTTAAGGCCTCTGCCATAAACAAAAGGTCAGACTGGCATCCCATTTCCCGGCATTTATTCACCAGGTCTTTCTGAACCCTTTGAAAGATATCACGGATATGGTGATAACATCTGAGTCTGGCCATATGATCTCTGGACTCAAATACGTCTTTACAATGCTTTGCATCTATCGAAGTGCAGGTTCGACATACCACGGGCCTGACATTATAAACCATACACATCCCGTCTTTTAAAAAGATGCAGGGCAATTCATACCGGATCATGGCTATTTCATCCGGGGTCTTACCGTTTGTTACGTCAACAACATGCTTGATTCTGTGAATTAGCGCCTGTTTCTCCTGATCCGTGAAGGTCTGCTCAACATGATGGCCCATAAGCAGGGCCTCCGGAGGCGTTACAACCGGCTGGTTAAAGCAACAGTAGTGGCATCCTGGTTTGCAGTCTAAAGGTACAGGCAGAGATTCATGTGAGGTAAATTTCCGGATCGCCCGGTCCGTCCAACCCAATGCCGTTGAAGCGAGTTCCAAAGCTTTATTTTTAAAGTCTTCCATTGTTTTTTATATTTAAAAACATTGACACAAAATTGCAAATCTTTTTAGACTTTAAATATTCATTTAAATGCAAGGAGCAAGAAATGACACGTTATAAACAGGGTCTTGCCTTTGGTTATGTGCAGGGTACCAAATATAACCGGGATCGACCCATGAGGGATAATCTGGGTTCTATTCCGCCAACCGCAGCCTTAAAAAATTACCCGGAAGCGGAGCGCCTGCAGTTGCCGGAGCCTGACCTGAGCCGTCCGGCCAACCTCTGGCAATGCCTGGCCAGACGCCGCTCCGAACGCAATACCACACCCGATCCATTACGTCTCGAGGAATTGTCCAAAATAATGTGGGCGGCCCAGGGCGTGACCGCACGGGCCGGGATATATCTGTTACGCACCGCTCCTTCTGCCGGAGCCCTCTATCCCTTTGAAACCTATCTTTATGTTGACAAAGTTAAAGACGCTCCCCAAGGAATTTACCATTTTAACGTGGCTGATTTTGCTCTGGAACGTTTGCAGGTGGGCGACTTCAATAACGCACTTACCGCTGCCAGTCTGGGTCAGCCCGTGGTGAGGCGGGCAGCGGTGGTTATTATCTGGACCGCAATGATGCTCCGGTGTATGGTCAAATACCGCGACCGTGCAATGCGTTACATCCCCATGGATCTGGGCCATGTCTGCCAGAACGTTCAGCTGGCTGCAACCGCCATGGATCTCGGTTCCTGCCCCATCGGCGCTTTTTTTGATGATGATATCAACAAATTGTTGGGAGTTGACGGTGAAGAAGAAACGGTATTGTACTTAGTCACGGTAGGAAAACTCCGAAGCCTTTGGTAAAAGATATAATACTTTGGTTACTCAGCTAAAATTTCAATGATCGGCGGGATAACATTGGTGGCGATGTCCGTTCGGGAGCCGCCCCCTAAAACCACTTCCAGACGGCCCTCGGATACTTGTTCGGCGGTTTTTTTCATAAAGCGGGCAATTTCCTGATAGCAGCGGCCGCTCAAGCCCAGGCTGCCGTAATCGCCCCGGTGGGTATCAAACCCGAAATACCAGAAGATCAGGTCGGGCTTAAAATCTTTAACCCGTGGATAGAACTCGGTTTTTACGTTGTCGGCATATTGTTCGTCTATATTGTTGACGGTGTCGCCCCTGCCCCAGAATCCCCAGGGGCTTCCCGGCGCGCGGATGTCAACTTTAGTGCCGTCCGGTGATTCATACTCCATACCGCAGCAGCAGACGTGGAGAACGTCAGGATCGTTTCTGAGAAGGTCCCGTGTGCCGTCTCCATGGTGGGCGTCCGTGTCCATAATTGCAAACCGTTGGATATTATGAATTTCGCGAAGATAGGTGATGGTGATGACCACATCGTTAAAGCAGCAATACCCGCCAAAGTAGTCTTTCCCCGAATGATGTCCGCCTGCACCGATAAGGGCAAATGCATTGTCAATTTCCCCGGTGCAGACCTTTTCTCCGGCCAGCACCACGCCGCCCACCGAATGCCAGGCTGTTGAGCAGAGATGGTCTGCCTCCACACCCCGGATAAGTTCCGGAGTGTGGACTTTCAGTATCCATTCCTCTTCTATGGGAGGGGATTCATAGAGGATAACATTATCACGGGCGAGAAGATGATCAATGGCTCCGGGAAAATCTTCCAGCCGCGCTCCCCGGGTGAGATAGCTCCTGCGGCTGAAGCTGGGATGGTAAAACACGCCGGTTTTTCTCATAAATTTTTCCTATTAAAAATCAGAAAGGGCGGGTTTCCCCAAAACTTTTAGATAAGAGGTATCATTCAGATACGAAATGATCCATTGATGGTCTTTATAGGTAAAAAGGTTGGTGCTGGCGGTATCCTGTTGAATTCGCCAAAAATTATTGTTTTCGATTCCCAAAAGGCTGCAACAAATCACTTTGTTCGGCACCCGATGGGCGACCAAAGCGATCGTTTCATTTTGATGTTTTTCAATCAGTTTGTTTATGGCTGCCATGGTCCGGGTGCGAACCTCTTCCAGGCTTTCTCCATTCGGAAAGCTGACCTTATGGGGTTCCCGGAGCCAACGCGTATAAAGATCCGGATATTTTTTCCGCACCTCGTCAAGGCGGACCCCCTCCCAATCGCCGTAACTGATATCGATAATGGCTTCAAGGGGGGTGACTTCGATGTTCTGAAATTTGGCTATATTTTCAGCCGTTTCCATAGAACGGGAGAGGGGGCTGCTGTAAATGGCGTGGATGGTTTCATCTTTTAAAGCTTCACCGGCCAGATGCACTTCTTTTTTTCCGGTGTCATCCAGAGGAATGTCCATGCGTCCTCTAAATACTTCCTCCAGATTCCAGGCGGTCTGGCCATGGCGAACAAGGTATACTTTGGTCATGTTCGGCGACTAAATTCCTTTGATTTGCTGATGAAGTTCGCGGGTTTTTTCCATGCGGGCCCGGTCACGATCCTGTGCCAGATGACGAATACTCTCATTTGCATCCGACATTTCCGGATCACCGGCATTTTTCCCCTTCACATATCCGTCTATGAGAAGGCGATATACATGTATCATTTCTGAAATCAACGCTACCGGATATTCGCGTCCCTGTACTTTTATCGTTTGCAAGCCCAGATCAACATATTGTTTCAGTTCTTCACCCCTGATGGCAAAGGCCACATTCGGCCTGCGGCGGATTCTTTTATTTATCCCGGCGATTTCCTCAACACTCTTTTTTTTGCGCCGCATCAGTTTTTCACGCTGAGCCTCGGTTAACAAGCAGAACCGAAAGCAACTGCCGCTTCTGTCCGGCCAACCCTCATATTCAACGATTTCATTGCCGTCTTCATCGTGGTGAATTTTTTTTAGATATGAATCGCTGGTGAATTCGTGAAACAGGCAATTGCCCACACCACCGATGCATCGGTTGCCATGAATCAGTATTTCAGTCAAAACGCCGACTTCATCAGCCGTTTTTTTAAACTCCCTCAATTTTTCCACGGTGTCGATTTCGGTACTGGCAACAATCTGGGTGGCGCCGGCGTCACGATAATATTCCATCTGTTCCCGGGTCTGGATATTACAGCCCACACTGGCGTGGATGACCAAATTCGGATAGTTGCGTTTGATAAGCCGCATGAGTTCAGGGGTTTTGGCAATAACCCCTTCTACGCCATATTGTGCCCATTTGGCGACTTTACTCAACACACGGATAAAATGTTTTTCCTGTACTTCCGCGTTAATAGCAACTCGAACCTTGCCCCCATGGTCGTTTCCAATTCGAACCGCCTCCCTAATCTCACTGTCTTCCAGTTCCCAAACGCATTTTCTGCGGCTGAAACCTTTTGCTCCCACATATACGGCATTGGCGCCGCTGGCAAATACGGCATTCACCATTTCAAGACTGCCGCCAGGAGCCAGCAATTCGTTCATGGTATTGAACCCTCCTTACTCTTAAACCGGCCTTTTTTTCTCTTAACCGATCCTAAAATTAAATTGCAGAGGATGCAAGTGATAGATTCAACAATATTGTAACGGTAAATAACACAAATTTTCAAACATTATAAATTATGCATTTAAGCATGTATTGTCAAGGAAATTATAGGCGAAAGGCAGGGGAAAACGCATTTGAATCCCAATACAGGGAGAATGCTCCACGACAGCGTGTATCTCTTTCCAACCGACTGAAACTTGTGCTTAAGCACCCGTAAGCCCGAGCCCCGCCAGAGTTATTAAGAACAATTCGTCGCTAAATTATCCCATTGATTTTTTAAGTCATAATTTCATTCGGCTCGGGCTAACGCGTGCTAAAACCCTTCAAACAGTCAGTCGGTTTCCAAGAGAAACACGCCGTCGCTACGCTGCACCAAAATCAAATGCGTTTACCCTGAGGCCAAAGGCCCTTCCAATTAGTTCAGAAGTCGGGGTATTTTTCTTATAACGCTTGGAAAATAGCGTAATGAATGATCAGCAGCGAAATCATACACTGTTTGATTTTATGAGTTTGTATGATGTAGTCGCTTATTATTCATGGAGCGATTGAATCGAAAAAACTCCCCGATCCCGAACTTAGGGGCTTCGCCCCAATTGGAATAATGGAATAATGGAATGATGGAATGATGGGTGAGCTTGTCCTGAACGAAGTTGAAGGAAAGGAGTTTTTTACAATTAAAATGGTTTATTTTCGTCCTTACCCCCAATATTCCAGCATTCCAGCATTCCATTATTCCATGTCCGAGTTAAAAATATAAGTCTAAAAAACACCTTTATTTTCAATAAATTGTAGAATTTCCGAGACGTTCAATTAGTGACCTGCTTCCAGCATAATGTTATGTAACCGCTCTGCTCGTAAGCAAAAGGCTTCTAATTGCGCATTTATTACCTGAGGAAAAGGAGACCCGTCACTTTCAATTGCAAGAAAGGGAAGGTCTTCCACGCCTTCAAGAATGGTCCTAAGCTGTTTATTTTTCGGGTCTGTTGCCAGTTTGGCTTTACTGTTCATGGTTTCGGTAAGAAGGGCCTCTGACAGGCGGTTGGGCATGCAACCGAACGGACCAATGGCGATTACACCACAAGCATCCGATACTATTTCGGTAATTGAGCTTCCCACTGTAAGGATGGCCTCACCGGTCAGATCGGGAGACAGGTAAGGTAAGGCGTTTTTTATTACCTTCTTCACATCAAAGGGCGTCGCATGAATGAGGCCTGAGCGTGATAATATGGATTTAATCTGCTTTTCGTATCGGGCCATAAACTTCTTTCTGGCCATGAAGTTCAGCTTATCCCTCATGGTCATTGTGTGATCGGAAAGTCCGTTATCCATCAGATAGTGACAGTATAACAGCCATTCGATGGACGATGCACAGACTGAAGCAAACCCTTTTTCTGCAAGATGTTCCATAATATATTGGCGTGATAAACCGTCCCGTCGAACAAATATTTCTCCAACCAAAGCGATGGTGGGTACTTCTTCGGGCGGAAGCTTCATGTGAATTTGGCTGAATCTTTCACCGGTGCGGGCGAGTTGTTTCTCCAGAAAAGAAAATTCGCCTCTTTGGAGCGCTTTTAGTATCAGACCCCATTCTTCTTTGAATACCCTCATTGCCGTTTCAGTATCTGTAGCGTTCGCCAGGATCATGGAACAGATGTCTTCCATGAGGTCAGAAACGATAGTTCCCCACCATGCTTTTCTCTGGAAATTATCCCCCAAGCCTGCATATGAGTCCTCTGATGTGGGTGAAAACATTGCAACATTTTTAATTTCACGTCGTTTTACCAGATCTTCCATAAAAATATAGTACTGACCAAAACGGCATGGGCCGGAGGTCGTCGGCATAAAGTAAACCAGCACCTCATCATCTCGTTTTCCGTTGTGTATGTAGTTTAGGAGCGTTCCCGTTGTAAGTATCAGAGGAAGGCATTCCTTGCAGGATGTATTTGCACGACCCAACTTCAACACCTCTTCCCCGGATGGCGGGTGGGCCACTGTGTTAATACCTAACCCCCGAAACACTGCTGCCATTGACTCTGTGAAAATTTTGCCCATGGATGGGAACAGAAGTGTCACCCGCGGGTTGTTCAGGTTCAGCGCTTCTCCATCAGATGTAATTACCTTTGCAAATTTGTTATCAAGAATTGTCCGGGCAGGAACAAAAGTTCGCTTCTTTTGGACGATCTGCTTTTGAGCCACGAGTTGTCGGTATGTCGCAATGATGTCCAGAAACGCTTCGACCCGAGTTTCCAAACCGGCATCTGCCGTGTGGCTGTCCAGTTCAAGTGTTAGGGAGGGCTTTCGATCCATGATATCCCTGAAATATCCGATGAGGAACGAATCCGGACCGCATGAGAAATTGGTAATAAAGGTGCCGAACAATTGAGGATGCCTTTTGACGAATCTAGCGGCTTTCATGATGAGTTGCCCCATGCCCCAGTACATATGGCGCTTGCTTTCTTCATTATCTAACGGAAGAAAATCTAAAGGTATTGTCATAACGCCTCTTGATGCAAGCTTGTGGGGAATGCCCATGTGTGCTTCTTCAACAAATCCATTGTAAGGCCGGGCGAAAATTACCACCGCAATCTTATTCGAGTCGGCTTCAAGTTCCCGAAGAGCCTTTTGCCCAATCTTTCTCATTTCGGTCAGGCATGCCGTCTGCTGGTCGAGTGCCTTGCGAAACGCTTTTCGAGCCTCCTTTCGGCGAATTCCCATATGAACTGCAGTTTCAACCAGGGGTTCCCTGGCCGTGGCCAGCCCTCCTTTTAGATCCAAAAGAGGGGTCAAAACTTTTGTTCCATTTCTCTTCAGATCGTCGAGTTTATCCTTAAACGCAGTCCGTAGATAGAATGGCTCGCCTTGGGCGAGGGGACAAATCTCTGAGGCCGAGTGTCCTTTTTGGGCAGGAACCGCTTTGAAGTGGGGCAGAAAAATGAATTCCGGAGGGTCTCGCATTTCAATCAGCGAGTAAAAGAAACCATGTGCCAATTCAATTGGATAACATAAGGAAGCGCCGATACGATCAATTCCTTCCTGAGAATAAGAATCAGGTACAACCGGTCTAAATCCCAATTCTGTGAAAAATGTTGAATAAAGAGGATAGTAAGTGTTAACCAAAAAACTCCTGTTAATACCTATTTTTCCGCGAAATTTCTTAATTTTGCCCTTGGGTGATTTATGATCGGATTCCGGGGCAAACGTTGCACCGTACTTTTCGAAGACGAGCTGCTGGCGGACCCGAATCAGGTCCAAGTTTTGAACATTGTATGTTATATTGTGCCGCAAATTGTAGTACCGGTTACAGGCGCCGCCGAATGGATATTTGGTTCCCTCAAGCTCTATCATGGCAATTTCACACCGCCGGTCACATTTTTCTTTGCCGCCTTTGCAGGTAAATGATTTGCCGTATGTTACCTCTCTGTCTGAAAGAACTTTCAGGTCGAAGTGGCTTTTTTCTATCAACCCCATTTTAATTCGCTTTTTTATCTCAAGGGCTACCCCAAAAGCTCCCATCAGGCCGGGCTCCGGAGGAACGATGATCGGTTTACCTACAAGGGATGCCATGGCCAGCGGGATTGCCTGGTTGTAACAGACGCCGCCTTGCATGAAAACTTTTTTACCTACCGGCCGGTTCCCTTTGACCCGGTTTGAGTAGTTCATGCATATGGAATAGACCAGTCCGGCGACAATATCCTCATGTTCGACTCCCTCGTGGATGGCATTTTTTATGTCAGAGGCGATGAATGCGGCACATTGGTCATTGAAGTTGGGCGGATGACGTCCTTTGAGTGCGATATCTGCAATATCTTCCATTGCCACACCCAGGGTCTCAAATGCGGATTCTTCCAAAAACGACCCGGTACCGGCAGAACACGCTTCGTTCATGGCATAATCTGAAGCCACAGCGTTAGTGATGTAAGTGTATTTAGCATCTTGCCCACCGATTTCAAAGATAGTGTCCACCTGTGGGTCAAAATATACGGCAGCGGCTGCATGGGCGATGATTTCGTTGATAACACCGTTCGTGAGTGCATGCAGACCGGCAATTTGACGACCGGAGCCGCAGACGCCCAGCCCCTCAATTGTTATTTCCGAGGGATCAATAGCTCCGTCAATCTGACTCAGGATAGAACGATAACACCGCCGGGAAGCCCCAACCGGATCGCCGTTCGTACGCAGATAAACATCCGCCAGAATTGCATTGTCCGCTTTTCTCAGAAGAATCGCTTTGGTAGTGGTTGAACCCACGTCAAGCCCGAGTATGCAGGTGTCGCCCGGACGGATTTTTCCTTTTTCAATGGTTTTGAATTCCACTATGTCTTCAAAATTTTGCAAGGGAGGAAGCGTGTCAAATGATGCAGCTTCCCTACTGAACAACTCAGATGTGCCGGGGAATCTGTCAGTATCGTGTTCCAGCCCCCAGAGAGCGGCACCCAGAGCTTCAAAATAAGGTGCTTCCGGGGGAACAATCAGACCGGGGATCTCCATACGCAGACGCTCTATCATCATATGGTTGCGAGCCGTCCCTCCGGTGATCATAATGTTCTTTCTTTCAACTTTTTTTAAGAGCTCTAAGATTTTCTTTGCCATCATATGGCAAAGACCGGCGGTTACTTTTGCTTTGGGGACTCCTTTGTTTGTGGCGTGGGTGCAGTCAGATTTGCAGAAAACCGAGCAACGGCCGGAGACGGGATACGGTTCTATGGAAACGGCCCACTGGGCGGCCTCTTTAAGTGATACATTCATTCTTCGCAGTTGCTGAAGAAAAAATTCTCCGGTTCCCGAGGCACATTTGTTGCCGGTCAGAACGTTGGATATCTGCCCCAGACGGTTTAGAACATATACCATAAAGGTTTCGCCGCCCGCAGAAACCACAGCAGGACACGATACGTCCGGAAGTTTGACAAACCGGTAGGCGTATTCCACGGCTTCAGGTTCGGGTATTGAGGAAAGTGTTACGAACTTCCGGAATTTTCTGCCGGTGGCCGCGATACGGTCAAATGAATTCAGGTCGAGGTTTTTGAGGGCCGACAGCAGTGTCCGTTTGGGATCTCCCTCGTGCGGATGCAGCGAATATTCGACCAGTCGCGGGGGTTTTTTCTCTGGCGTCAGGATTCCTTCATGAAGATTCTGTTCCTGCTCTACCTGAACAATGGAAACAGTGGACGCTCCGAGGCAAAGCCCCAGTGACCTTATCTTTCCGGGCATAAGCCTTTTCCGATGAGATTGCCTCTGTGAACCTTCATATTCCATTGGAAGTTACAAATCCAAACGAGAAAACAGAATTGCTCTGAAACAACCAAAATTGTACAAAAAAATTTTTCAGACGATTTGGAAGTATAAAGAAAACTGGTTTGGGTGTCAAAGAAAAATATCAATTTATCGAAAAAACGCCGCCTCAACAGTACACGTTCGTTGACCTGGCTCATCTCGTCCTGGCGGGAGAATGTTGAATTTTCAAGACACAGAACTTAGGGGCTTCGCCCCATTATTCCATTCTGATGGGGTAAACAGGGTGCCATTAATAGACTTTTTATTTCGAGAGGTTGTAGAATTCCCGAGACGTTTAATTAATCCTTGTCTCGAAGTCTATTCCGTGGTATTTGCGTGGCTTTAACGACATCTTTTATATAAAATATTTGTCAAAGAGAATATTTAAAGGGGGAATATTAAATGGTACGATTAAGCAAGAGCGCAGGAATAATTCTGGTTCTGGTTCTCGGATTCTTGGTACAGGCACTTTTTTCTTTTGCAGACCATATAGACAGCCCGAGCAAAGCGGTTGTTCAATTCAGTAAAGCATATTTTAAGCTTGACAAATCCATGGCCAAAAGAATCTGCAAGAAACGGTTGGCATCTGAAGATGTCGATGTTATCGACCAATATATCTTTCTTGCAGCCAAAGAGGCCAAAGAGAGGGGTTTTGGCATAAATTTTATGAAAAATAAACTTTATGACATAGAAACTGAAACAATATCCAAAAAAAATAATGAAGCGCAAGTTCGGATAACCGGAAAAATAAGAGTTTCGATAAATCCTGTTTATCCAATTGTTGCTAAAGTATTCAACCTCGGAGCAACCCATGAGGTTGATGAAATCATTAATGTTATAAAGGAAGATGGCAGATGGAAGGTTTGTGGCAACCTTTTTTCTTTGCCGGTAACTTAATCTGAACAAGCCAGAACCAAAAAATATTTGCCACAAAGGCACAAAGACACAAAAGGCATTTTTTTATTTTGATCTTGAAAACCTGGGCCTATGGTCCAGGATTCTTTACTTTTTCTTAGTGCCTTTGTGACTTGGTGGCGAAAACATGAAGCTTATATATGCTCGTATTCGTAAAAAAGCCCTCCAGATTGTTTCCCGTTATCCTTCCCCTGACTTTTATCAAGACCATTTTTTATCAAATGAATTGTCTCGTCAGTATTTTGAAACAAATCCTTTCACTGTTCAATTACGGGCCTTTGTTGCCCGGCAATTAAAAGATGACTTTGGACATGGCCTTGACCACGCAGTAAAGGTGGCTATGGACGCCGGTGCCTTGATGATCATTGAGAACAAATTTGCCGGGTCTTCCAATGACCTTATAAATCGCAGAGTTATTATTGTCCAATGTGCTGCTCTTCTCCACGATATCAAGCGCAAACAAGAAAATCACGCTGTCAAGGGAGCTGAATATGCCAGGAAAGTTCTGAAAAAATATCCCTTTGATCCTGAAGAAATCGAGGATATTTGCCTGGCCATTCGAAACCATGAAGCCTTCAAAAGTACTGAAAAAGCAAACTCTCTGGAAGGTTTGCTTGTTTCCGACTGCCTCTATGATGCCGACAAATTTCGGTGGGGGCCTGACAATTTTAGCGATACCGTTTGGATAATGGCATCATCTTTTAAAATTCCTGTCGTGAAATTTATGGAGATTTATCCCGATGGCATGGAAAAGATTGCTAAAATAAAACATACATTCCGTACGGGTACCGGGAAAAAATACGGTCCCCAGTTTATTGATATAGGACTTGCCATTGGTGAAGAATTGTTTGATGTTATTCATACGGAGTTTGCAGATTTGTTATAGGCCGCTTGTCTTTGAGGTTGTCTGATGAAATCAGTATTTCCAGATAGTTATAACTCAAGCACAACAGTTTTGCTGCGTATCACATTCATTATTTCGGCAATTGTAACGATTTTCATCTTAAGCACAAACATCGAAGCGGTTGAAAAAAGTTTTCCTTTTTATCCGGGTGAAAAACTGATCTTTCAGCTTAAATGGACTGTTGTACCGGCCGGGGAAGGCATTTTGGAAATCCTTCCGATAGAAACCATAAATGGTGTTAACGCATATCACTTTGTTTTGACGGCCAGATCCAATTCATTTATCGATTTTTTTTATAAAGTTCGAGATCGAATAGATGCCTATACAAACATTGAAATGACTCACACAATCCTGTATAAAAAAAAACAGCGCGAAGGTAAAACCCAAAGAGATGTGGTTGTGTACTTCAACTGGAATAACAACAAAGCTCGATATTCCAATATGAAAAATGTCCGAGAACCGATTGATGTACTCAAAGGATCTTTCGATCCGTTATCTGCTTTTTATTACGTACGTCTTTTTGATCTCAAAGAAAAATTAACCATTGAACGCCCGGTAACGGATGGGAAAAAATGTATAATCGGAAAAGCATTTGTTATAAAAAGAGAAACACTTAAATTGGCAATCGGCACATATGATACATTTCTTATAGAACCCGAGATAAAACATGTGGGCGGTGTATTTGAGAAAAGCAAAAATGCTAAAATCCAAATATGGGTTACCGCAGATAAACGGCGAATGCCCGTTAAAATAAAAAGTAAAGTCGTGGTTGGGAGCTTTGTGGGAGAACTTGTTTCGGCCACAGGTCTCGAAAAATAGGATTATCACAGTTAATCCATCTTTAAGGAACTCGGCTAAACAGAAAACCAGATTAAAGTATTTGCAGACAGGGGCGTTTTTTAAAAACTATAGAAACTCCGAGATGTAAAATTATGACAAAAATACTGTTAATCAGCGATAAAGAGGATGATCTCATTGCTCTTTCCACCTTATTAAACAATTTAGTTTCCGACTGTCAGGTGATAACGGCCCAATCCGGTCTCCAAGGAATAGAAAAAGCAAAGAATGAGTCACCCGGTACGATTTTGCTAGATGTTGAAATACCGGGAATGGACGGATATAAGGTCTGTAACATACTGAAATCTGATAAAAAGACGGAACACATCCCGATCATTATGATCACGGAGGTCAAATCGGATTCCATAAGTCGTGTTAAAGGATTAGAGGCCGGAGCCGATACTTTTCTGAAAAAACCCTTCGACGAAGTTGAATTAACTACTCAGATCAATATGGCATTACGAATCGATGAAGCAGAAAAAGAGAAGGTCAAACTTAAAGAAAAGCTTCAACAGGCCCGGAAGATGGAGGAAATTGGAACTTTGGCAGCCGGTGTTGCACACGAATTAAACAACGTGCTTTTCCCGATAATCGGGTACTCCGAGATGAGTATGTATAACCTGCCTGAAGATAGCGGGATCAGAGACAACCTTAAAAAAATCCTCAAAGCGGCCGATCGCGCTAAATACCTTGTTCAACAAATTTCCGACTACAGTCATCAGGACGATCAGAATAGGAAGTAATGGCAGTTAATAATTATCTTTCTAACATCTCAAGAACTTAGGGGCTTCGCCCCAATTGGAATAATGGAATGATGGAGTAATGGCCCCGGTGAAATAGAAAAAAAGTTTCACTGGGTAAAAATGATGGCACAAACAGGTTGCCGTTGATAAACTTGTCTTTTCAAGAAGTTGTAGAATTTCCGAGACGTTTAAATTATTGACCCGAATCCATAATCTATTGAGAAGTTACGAATTTGGTACTTGGAGTTTGGGATTTCAAAAAATCCGTGAACGGTTATGGCATTTTAAGCAGGTCAGGAAGTTTTACCCGTAAAATCACACAGATCATAAAGGGGACATGTGGAGCAGCCGGGCTTTCTCGCTTTGCAAACAGCTCTTCCAAAGTAAATAAGTTGTAAACAAAAGTCATTCCACTCATTTTTTGGAATGATTTTCATCAGATCAAACTCGATCTTTACGGGATCATGGTTTTCTGTGAGCCCGAGTCTTTTCGAAATCCTTGCTACATGGGTGTCCACAACAATTCCCGGAATACCAAACGCAGCGCCAAGAACCACATTGGCGGTTTTGCGTCCTACCCCGGGAAGTTTAACCAACTCATCCAATGTTTGCGGAACTTTACCTTTGTATTTTTCTATGAGACTTGCAGAGCATTTTCTGATATTTTTGGTTTTGTTGCGAAAAAAACCTGTGGGTCGAATCAGTTTTTCAATAGTCTCAGTGGATGCGTGGGCAAAAGCCTCGGGAGTTTTCAGTTTGTTGAATAAATCTTTTGTTACGCTGTTGACCTGTTTGTCCGTACACTGTGCGGACAGTATGGTTGCCATAAGCAGTTCAAAAGGGTTCCTGTAACGTAACCGGGTCTTGACATTCGGAAAGGTGGCTTTTAGTATTTTACGGATTAAAGCAATTCGGTCTTTATTTTTTTTCATTATCGACTCTTTGGGAAATATTTATGTAATTTCTCAATAAGTTCTGGTGTATTTATTTTTGAATTTTCGTATAGCATGAATTTATCTTCAAGAAAAGTGCGCGCTTTGGGCCTTTGTTCGGGCGGCCTTGACAGTATGCTGTCCGCGCTGGTTTTGCGAAAGCAGGGGATAACCGTTGAATGGGTAAGTTTTGAAACACCGTTCTTTTCATCTGAAAAGGCTCGGCGGGCATCGAGCCTTACCGGAATACCGTTGTTGGTCAAGAATATAACCCCGGTTTATCTAAAGATGCTTAAAAATCCTCATTGCGGTTATGGAAAGTACATGAATCCTTGCATGGACTGTCATGTTTTAATGTTCAGGCTGGCCGGTGAAATAATGAATAAAAATGCATTGGATTTTCTTTTCAGCGGCGAGGTGCTCGGGCAGCGCCCCATGTCCCAGAATAAGCAGTCTCTTCGTTATGTGGAAAAACAGTCCGGTTTCGATGGCTACATACTGCGCCCTTTAAGTGCAAAAACGCTGCCCATAACCATACCTGAAAAACAAGGGCTGGTAAACAGGGAGCTGTTGCTGGACATTTCAGGAAGATCGCGAAAATCCCAGATAAAACTTGCTGAAGAATTCGGAATTACGAGCTATCCTTCTCCTGCGGGCGGCTGCCTGCTAACCGACAAAAGCTATTCGTCCCGGCTAAAGGATCTTTTTGACCACCAGGATTCCTATACAGAAGAAGAACTTCATCTTCTAAAGCATGGGCGGCATCTTCGCCTGAACAAAAACACTAAAATAATTGTTGGGCGAACCCAGAAGGATAATAAAAAGATAAAAAAATATTATGACCCGTCTGTGGACACCCTAATTAAAGTAAAAAATTTTCCAGGCCCCACCGTTCTTATGCCAACTGGCGGCGGCAAAGAAATGATAATTTTGGCGGCGTCAATATGTGCAGGCTATAGTAAGGCTCCGGATGCCGAACCTGTCGAAGTTGGCGCGGTAACCCCCAAAGGAAATGAAATATTCAAGGTCATCGCTATCCCGCCGGCCGATATCAGGCATTTTTTAATATAGCACCTTACCCGAATAAACCGAAACCAAACAAGATTTTAAAAAGGGGAGTTGAAATCCTTTGCCTTAAGGTAGCGGTTTGTTGGGCGGTTTTAGTGCTCTACTACTTCAAACAAACTTTGCTTAAACTTGTTTTCGTCTTCATTGTTGTAAAAAGGCACACCAACAAGTCTGTAATTTTGTGTCTTTCGTTGAGTCTTAAATTCTAAAGTTTCTCCCTCGAATTTTTCAGTTATTTCTTTTAGAAAACTCTGTTTCCACTTGTCATGTTCTTTCAGATATTTTCCTTTCGGCTCAATAAATATCTGATAGGTAAGCATGTTTCCGTTTTTTTCCTGAAGGAACAGAACAAAATCAGGCTCAAACGCCTGCCCGTCCGAAAAACTATAAATCTTGAAATGTCTTTCATTGCGTATCAGGTAAATGCCGTCATAATTTTTTCTTAACATATCCATCTGACGATCCAGCATTCTGACAAATGCCTTCTCCTCGCTGGTACCATAGTTTGCATTAAAAACATACCAGCCCTTATCGGAAATAAACTGTTCGTCACCATTGGCCTTTTCACTGCCTTGGAGCAGCTTTAATGCCTTGTTATGAAAGATGGATGAAACATTGTTCGGCTTAAAATTCTCTGTGCCTTTGTATTCTGTAATATTTTTACGAACCTCTGTTTCTATCTGACGCAGCAAACCTCCCAATGCGTCAAGCTGCGCCTTATTTGACAAGCCATATGTTTCTGCCAAATCTCCCTGGAAGGTAATTTCGAGACTGCCCAGATATTCTTCCGCTTCCATAAACTCCTTAACTGACTTGATATGAGGAAAATACTTATTAATAGACCGAAAGGTGAAAAAGCGGTTTTTAGAAATAGCGTTACTCACAATATGCCTGGGAATATCTTTTACTTTAACATCCCTTCTACCTGATTCAGCAACAGTGCCAACATTACCATTACCTGTAAGTAAGGCTCCTGCAATGCCACGACCGCTTTCAATGATATGCACATAATTACGTCTTTTAACGCCAAGGTCAGAAAAAGACCTGACATACTCGTAATTATTTTTCACTCTTTCGTTGATGTAAATGAGAGCATTTTTGTAGAAATCTGTCTTCTTAAAAGGTTCTTTCAGTTCCAGCTTTTTTTCTGTTTCCCTGTCATCCAGCATACCCTCCTCAATCAATGCGGTGCGAAGCTCTGAAATGTACCGTGAATCATTGATGCTGTGGTAGTGCAGTTCTTCAAGAACCCGAATTTCATGAGCCAGGTTATTGTCGTATTTTCGTTGGAAACGGTCATTGTTTTCATCTGTTACAAAAGGAAAATAACGCGCTCCGCGTCCGATAAGCTGCGCTTCGGCAATCGTGGTTTTACCTGGCTTGCCCGCTTTTGAATCACGGGTTGTGTAACAGCGAACAATATCAAAAAGATTAAGGACATCCCATCCTTCATTTAATTTCTGAACCGCGAATATCGCTCGTATTCGGTTGTCTTTATCTTCAAGAGAATTAAGAAGAATCTGCTGGTTTTCCTTTTCTTTTTCCTCGTTTACGGAAATACAGCGGCTTTCATCAAATTCTCTGCGAAGCCTTTCCGCCAGTTGGCCGGTACTGATGCGGCTATCATTAAAAAAATCAAATGCCCTTTGAACCAACGGAATATCCGATTTGTTTCTGACTCTTTGAATGTCGTCATCAGACAGGCTGTCAACCAGTTGGTGAAAATTGGCTTTGTTCTCCTTTGATTGAGCTATGGTTTTTTGGGCTTTAAATAAAATGACAGGCTTTAAGTTTATACGGTGTTTTGCGGCAACTTCCTGCTTATACTGGTTCAGAATAAGGGCCTGAATAATGCGGTCTTTTTCCTCAAAATCCGCCTGAACAATATAAACATCTTTTGAAAACCTGTCATTACGGAATTGCCGAAGATCGTAACGATAAAGGACTTTTTTTCTGTACTTATTAACAATATTTTTATTGGTGTAATCCAGGGTAGCGGTAAATTCCAGAAGCAGGTTATCTTCGTTTTGGGTGAAAATCCGCTCCACCGTGTTCTCCCAGCTTTCAAACATTTCCCGCTGGGTTTTGGTGCGGGTGTTCATGTGATGGGCTTCATCCGCTAACAGGACAATCTTCTTGTTCTTAAAATCCTCGTATGTAACGGAATTTTCTTTTAAGGTAGTTAGGTCGGAATGCAGCTTTTGAATGGTGGTAAAACAGATATTGATATCATCCTCATTGACACCCTCAAAATTGGTTACCGGCGTCACGTTGACACGCCGTGCTTCATATTGGATATTTTCGATAAAAAGGAACTTGGAAGATAATGGATTAAGAAAATTGTCCTTTGTTTTTTCGATGATGTTTGTGGAGTTGACAAAAAAGATAAAATTCCGAAAGCCCTTTTCATACAAATAAAGAATCAGCCCGGCCATAATCAAGGTCTTGCCGCTGCCGGTCGCCATGTTAAACAGAAAATGCAGCGGCCAGTCCTTGCCCGGAAACTCATTGTCCAGACAATGAAAAAAACGGGCAAAGGCTTCTATCTGATAGGGGCGCAGTTTAAATTTAGGATTAAGATTGTCTTTGAGATAATCCGGAATTTCTTTTTTTAAAAATCCCAGTTCAGAAGCGGAATCCAATGTTTCATACAGAAATTTATCAGCCATTATACGCCCCTCCGTAGAATGACTGATTTAATTGTTTATCTTCTTCGCTCACGTCAAAATCCTCGTCGTCGATTTCTGAAAAATTGACATACAATTGATTCTTGTTCAGCAGTTCCGCCAGCAGTTTCTTTTGTTTATCCAGTCCGTTTTCATCCTCGCCGATCTCAATAAAGTCATTGGCCGCTTCTTCCGGTATTTCCGGGTTGACATACCAGTTAAGGAATGAGTTTTCGGAAATGTTTTTCCATAGTTCGATAAGCTCTTTTGATGTTTGGGCAGCCTGAATTTTATCCATAAAGGCTTGGTTGTATTTCATCAGTTCGCAGTAGATGAAATCGCCGCCGCCCTGCCAGTTGACGGATTTGGAGATGCCGCCGGTGTCGTATTCTAATTCTTCAAACAGCTCGCCGTCTTTTTTGCCCTTTTTGCCGATGACTTTTTTTAAGCGTTCAACGGTGATAGTGTTCACGTAGTCCATTTGTTCAACAGTTATCCATTGGCGATTCATTTTTTGGGCTACAGCGGCGGTTGTCCCGCTGCCGAGATGAAAGTCAAGGACTAAATCGTCCTCTTTTGTTGTGTATTCAATCACTCGTTGCATAAGTAGTTCATTTTTAGGATAGGAAAATGCTTTTTCGCCAAAAAGCTCCACAATTTCATCAGTTCCTTTTTTGTTCATGGTGTTTTTTAAAAGATCATCCATGGCCTGGTTTAAAAAATCCGATGACACATAGGATTTATTAAAGTCTTCCCCTTTTTTTTCAATCTCTTCTGATTTAAAAACCCTCATAGCAGGTTGCTTAATATTCAAGAAATCATAATCTCCTGGGAATACAATTTTTTTTCTACCCAGATATTCACCAACAGATTCTTTTGTTACCCCCCAACAGCGATTAGGATTAACCAGAAACTCTTCTCCATTTCTTGGGTTAATAAGAGTAAAATTTGAATTCGGTCTTTCGAGAATTGATCTTTGAGTGGTAAGGTCAGTTAGCCGCCATTCATCGTTGGGAAAATCATCTGATTTGTAATATTTCCTTTCAACGGTTCTTTGGAATAATTCTTTGGATTTTGGCGACTTATTTGCGTAAACAATCATCCAATCAAAATCTTGTGAAAGTTTGTAAGGCACATCGCTTTTTCCACTTCTCGTTTTTCTTGGGATAGTACCTATGAATGAATCTCTGCCAAATATATCGTCTGATAGAACCTTGAGGTAGTGAAGTTCATCATCACCAATATGAATGAAGAGAACACCATCATCTCGCAGCAACTCCTTTCCAGCTTCCAACCGGTTCTTCATAAAAGTAAGCCAAGATGAATGATTAAAGTTGTTATTGTAGCCGAAGGAATCATCTCCTATATTATACGGAGGATCGATATAGATCAGCTTTACCTTGCCCCTGAACTGAGCTTTCAGCGTATGCAGCGCCAGCAAGTTGTTGCCCTTGATAATCAGGTTTTCTTTTATCTTACCGTTTTCATCACGCCTGATTTCTGTGACTTTCTGCTCACCGTCTGTCGTGTATCTTTTCCAGCTTGTCAGAACTTTAGGGTCAAACAGCCGGTCAATTTCATCCTGCGCAAGTATTTCATTAAAGAATATCTCTTTGCGCTTTTCTTCTTCTTTGGTCTGTCCACCTTCCAGCACGCAATCCTTGTATGGCCAGACAAGAGAAACTTCACCCCGTTCCCGCAGGAATTTGCCGTCAATATTCAAACCTATCCTGTTGCGGAAACGGGTGTATGAATTGGCAAGAAAGTTTTTATCGGATATGTACTCGATGAAGGTGTTGATGTTGAAAATCCAGTGTCCTTCAATTTCATCAAAGAATTTTTTCTTTATATCCGGCTTTGAAAGCAAAAGTTTTACCAAATCACGGTCAATTTTCCATGCCCGGTCAATCACCGCCGCCTTCACCAGTTCACCCTCATCATCCACAAAACGTGAATCTGTTTTTAATATTTCAACCAATTTTTCATTAAAGCTCTTTGCCATTATTCATTCCTTACATGATTATTATTTTATCCGCCCAACGCGGCTCTTCAGCGGGCGCGGCTTTTTGCGCTCCGCTGAAAGAGCTTGGTTATATGGCGTTTTCCGTTACCTTTTAAACATTGTTCATTCATCCAACAAGTGGGGGTGAATTCGTAGGTCTTAATATTGTTACTAAGCGACTTGCACGCGTAATTCCGACTCTTAAAAGCCGACGACTTTTTATGTATGGCGGATCTTCGTGATATTGGTCAAAGAAAGTTGACGAGTAAGCGCCTTCGACAAGTACCACGCCATCGAATTCTTTACCTTTTGATTTATGCAAAGTCATGAGAACGCAACCTTTTGGATCACGTTCTGCAGACAATAAACGTTCTCTATCAAGAATATGCTTTACCAGCCAAGCTGCTCCTTCATAGTCACCTTGAGCTATCCATTTATCGCCGAGACTTGAACCTAATGCATCTGTGGCACGGAAAAGTCTCATCATTTTAGCTTCCCGGAACAACTCATTTAACGCCTTTATATCTCTTAGGATTCGTCGGCCTTTAAGCCAATCCTTTACTGGATCGCCCACAAAATTCATGCCGTCACCAACGATTTTCACCATCTCTTTCGCAGCTTTTATCAGCGGATTACCACCTTTTTTGATTGTCACCGCAACGCTTTCAAATTTCCTGATATTATTAGCAGCAGTTTTTGTAGGAGATTCTGCATTTTTCAACTTGTAAAATTGTGCAATTAGCAGCAAAGTTTCCTGAACAGCGACAGTGGGCATTTTTGTTGGCCATTCTAATATAGAGGCAACAACCTGCGCTGAGGCCGCTGATAGCTCCGCATCCCATAAAACATCATGGTCAACTGGTTTGAGAACACTATTCTTGAAAGTATGCTGCTCGTCTAATAATATTGATAATTTAGCCACGAATGGGTTTGTACGGGAAAGGACTGCTACACACGGACTCTCTACATCCATTTTCCTTAACTCACTAAACGTCCATATTACCACTGCGTGTGCATATGAATCGAAGTTTCTCCCTTGATATCTAAAAAGTTTCACATTTTTTGAGGTAGGTAGAGGGGTTTGGTTTTGTAAAATAGCGTCGGCAAATTGCAAGATTCCAGTTGCTGGACTTCTGTGATTGTCCGTACCTAAATCAAACTCTGTAGGTCCTATATATTCGTGCAGCAGTTCAATGCGCCGTGGATCAACATTAGGACGGTAATCGAAAATTCGCTGTTCAGGGTCCGCAAGGCAGAAGACGTCTGTGACTTTTATGAATGCCTTAACAATACGCCACTGATCATCATCCGTGTCCTGGAATTCGTCAACAATTATAAAAGGATATTTATTAGCATATAGATTTGAAACGGCTTTACATTGCTCAAAAAGCGTTGCAACACCCGATGCTACTAAATCGAAACAATAAAGGCTCTCTTCATTTGACAGTCTGGTACGTTCATCTTCCCATTCACCATCAAATGCAGATTTTCTCAATCGTTCTTCTCCAGGAAAAAGAAAACATACTTTCTGCCCACATAACAGACGACCATGTGACTCAAGCACATCAAGACAGAATCGATGATATGTACTTACTTCAATTAGTTTTCGTTGTTTTGCGGTAAGGATATCTTTGCATCGGCTTATGATTTGCCTCACGGCGGCTTTGGAGAAGCTTAGGAACAGGATCTCTTGACTAGGTTTCAGATCCTGACATTTTTCTTTAGCCTTGAGCAGAGCAATTGTCGTTTTGCCCGAACCAGGCCCACCAACGGCAAGAATATGACCAGGTTCAGTTAATAAAGCTTTTCGCTTTTCACAGAGTTTGATTTCCAATCCGAATCATCCACTGAATTGTTAGTCGTTTGTATCGGAATCACTGGATTCTATTAATTCACCAGGTATTGATGACGTTATTTGATTGATTTCTTCCAAGATTGTTTTAACAGTTTTTGGAAGTTGGTCTGCATCTGTGCATTGCCTTATGAGCAACGAAGCATAACCATTCGCGTCACCTTTTCGCACTTTCAAAACATCGGTTGACAATTTTTTGATTTCATCCTCTGACATATCCGATGATAGTTTTTGGAGATGGCGGGGATAATCTAAACGATCTTTGACCTCATCTAAGAATTTTTTCAGAATATGTACATCCATTTCATCGACCAAAAGATTTTCAAGCCCTTTATTTGGCGATTCCCAATGTTTGGTATAGTGCGATAGTTTATCTGCAAGGTCATCTGAAAAAGGCTTGTTGGGTTTGTCATAGAATCCAAAAGTCAGCTTTCCTAGAGCTTTGAAAACAGGACCATATCGTGGAACCGACCCGTCTCCTCCAGCATTGAAAATGCTCACACCTGCCAGGTCAAGATGACTATAATCATTTGGTTCAAGGGAGGCCTCCATGACAGTGGAAGCTTCTAAAAAAACACCTGATTCTGTTGACCCTTCAACAATCAGAACCGCCTCTCCTAATATTGCTTCGGCAAACTGTTTCCGTTCAGTTTTGAATATTTTAGGTTTTATGTCTTGGATATCAATCGGATTTCCACAGAGTTGACCGCCACTATTGCGAGTAACAATTACAATCTGTTCTGGTTCAAATTGTTCGATTATGTATGGAGAATGGGATGTAACAATCGCCTGTCCCATTCCACCAATCACAAAACGAACAACACGCCTCTGAGTGTGGGGAGGTAGGGCGATTTCAGGCTCCTCCATAGCAAAAATAACAGACTTCTTTTCTTTCAGCTCCGCAATGAACGTCAACAAAGCAAAAACCAGCATATTGACGGTACCGGTGCCTAAACGCTGAAACGGAACAAGGCAACCGCTATATTCTGAGCCGATAAAAAATCTGACAACCTCTCTTAGATGATCACGCGTAAGGTTAGAAGCGAAAAATGCTGTGACCTCCTGGCCTTTCGAAAGGTTCACAAACTTTGCCATCCTGGTCTCGACTTCAGACCGTATCTTCTTTAGTTGGGCTATTTCACCAATAGCAGGGTCCAAATTCTTTAAACGTAGAAGGGAATCTTGCCACATTTCGTTGAGACCGCTTACACCCAATCTGAGAACGGTGTCAAGCAGAGATCCGCGTTGAAGGCTCAGAGCTCGCGAACCAGTGCGAAGAGTTCGCAAGAATACAAAACCGCAAAGTCTTTTATTTTCTCGGCCAAAGAATTTAAGACCAGGACCAAGTTTTTTTTCCTCGTCTTCATCCTCTGATATATCTTTGACAGGATGAACAAAAAATGTATTTCCGATAAAATCATCCTCTTCAGGATCATAACGACCGATAAACTTAACTGGCAAGGCCCAGCATGTACCATCATCATCCCCAGCAGCAGGACCGTCGCCAGTCTCATCTACAAAACATGCCTTATTTTCGTCCCAACGCCGCAAATGTTTGAAAAACCTATTCTCCGCTTCATCTGAAAGGTCGACTAATAAAGCCTCGATATGTATTTCGACAGGCGTGCCATCATTATTAACATAGCGCCCCTGGTAGAAATCATGCTCATCAACGATTGGTCGGCGATAAAGCCTCTCTGGACCCAAAACAAGATCCAGCGCTTCGCATACAGTAGATTTCCCGGAGTTATTCCCACCCACAAGTAAAGTGTGTCCTAAAAAATCTATTGTGCCCTCTGCTGCGCCACGAAAATTCTTGATGGAAAGCCGTCTAACACGCATTTGAAACCTCTTGACAGGTGGTTATTTAATTTTGAAAAATGATTAGAATAGTTTCATGTATTTCTATCATGGGAAGCTGATTGTTTACTCCCAAGCCATATAATGCGGAGCTGACGCGCGGTTCTGCCAGCCTAAGAGGTCCAGAGGGCCTGCTTAGGCTGGCGGGTTCGAAGGGTCGATCGTTGGTTCGCGCCATTAATTATATGATGTTATTCTAATAAATATTTTTGAATACCACCTAATTCTATATATTTTTCTGCAAAAGATTCAATTAATGATATACAACCAGGACTGGAGTTGGGAAAAAAAGAAATACTATTATTATTGAAATCAACTCTTAATTTCAGACCATTAGATATAGTATACTCAACAATACCTCCTTCTTCATCATCAATTAGATTTCCCCCATTTTCAGTCTCATAATCTTCCAATTTATCAACCAAGTCATCAAAATCAAGTTCACCGCTGTATGAAAAAAGAATTTCATTAAATTTATTGGGAAAAATATCATCAAAACCCGTTGGGTATTGATTTAAATTTTTTCTTAATTGCAAAGTACGATAGTAAAAATACTGTGAAGGATCATCAGAATCTTGATCAACAATCATTTCGTATCTAAAAAATTCATTATCTATAGTGCAACCTTCTGCAGAAACCTTTTTTAAAACTTGTTTCCGTTTTAAATTAAGTATTGTTTTTGTTTTTGCATATATTTGTTGAATCTCTTCTTTTATATTACTAAACTCATTGCCTTGAATAAATGAACTTGTATTTGAATTGTAATAATCAGGGACAAAATGTCCTTTCCGTTTTTCAAACCATGAAGCACTCTTGATTGAGAAATTCTCTAAACTGACTAACTGTGCTTTATCATAGTTTACTTCAAAACTGTAATCATCTTCATCTTCACCTATTGGTAATTCCAATATTAAGAAGGAGTTTTTTGATTGGAAACTCGCGAATGGATTCTGAGATGCAATGAATTCTTTTTTTTCGATAATGTACTTTGGGACCTCATAGCTAAGATAATTTTGAAGGGAAATATTTGTTATAATATTATTTCTTTCTATCGCTTCATGTGCTTTTCCTTTTAATGCATTTGCTAAGTACCATGTCCATATTCCATTTTTTAAAATGTTACTATGGTATGATTTTTCTCCAGGCGAAGAAGAACAAAACACACCAGAATATTGATGTAGGTCAGTAAATTTTTTAAATTCGTTGAAGTCCAAACTATCAATTATCCCTCTTGATGATACGATCTCCTTTATGTTTTCAGAGCATGCATCAAGAAAAATTAGATTTTTTTTACAAAATGATTTTAATAAGGGTTTGAAAATTAAATCATCTATCGATATTGTAGTATCATAAATATTGAAACTATTTGAATCATAAGCTGTTATTCTATTTGCACCATTGGAAAAACACCCATGACCAACATAGTAAAAGTATAGACAATCGTTCTCATTCAAGTTCCCAAGATGATATGGTATGTCATTTTCCAAAGTTGTTTTTGTCGCTTGTTCATTAATATACTCATAAATATTATTTGGTTTAACATCCATGTTTTCAATAAATACATCTTTCATTAATATGGCATCATCTTTTGCATGTTGCACTCGTGGTAAAACACGTCCCGTTGGAGGTTTGATATAATTTTCAATTGCTATGATTATTGCAACTTTATTTTCATTGTCGATGGTTTCCATTTATAATTACCTGTCTTGATTATTCCTCATATAACGGGCTCTTCAGCGGGCGCGGTTTTTTGCGATCCGCTGAAAGAGCATGGTTATGCACCGCCTTTGGACGGAAGGCTTTTTGCTAATCTTTCCAAATCATCAGCAACCATACCCATACAAATGGGGTTAGTTGGATGTTCATAAATTCTATATTCTTTTTCATTTTTAGCGCTACTTGGTAAACGCGATAATAGCTCATCACGAAGAAGAATAGTATCAACCTTAAAATCACGACTATAATCGGCGTTCGTTTCGGTAAATTCCCTCATTAATGCATTTGTTTCCTGATGCCATAATTTGTTACGCTGTTCCTCTGACATATCTTGGAGGTTAGCTCTCTGGTCGGAATATAGAATGCGATCTTGCTTTTTTTTTCGATTTTGTAAAAAATCGCGAATACGAGCTACAACGTCCAGTGTTTTATTCTTAAGCTCAGCATTTGATAATCGAGAATAGGTGGTTTCTGATGTAGGAAACAGGTGTAATCTTTCACGGTATTCAGTTAACTGGTCATCTTTCGCTTCCAATCTATCCTTGAAAGATTCAATTCTCTCCTTTAAGCTTTCAACTATCCCATCATATCTCCAATTTACGACATAAAATGCAGCCCCAAAACCTATTATGAGTAGAAGGATGAAGGTCACAGGAGCTGAACTTATTGCCGCCCACTCATCTTGGATAAATTGTACAAAATCTTTCATTTCAGTCCCCACAATTTTCAGTGCATAACCAGTTAGTATATAGTTTCTGTATAGTTTTAAAAAATTAATAAAATATTGCGAAAAAATTTTCTATTTCATGATTTTTCTATCTGTATAACACCACAATCTGAATGTTATCCAGAAGATTGCATTATTATAAAAGTGTCCAGTATTTACATTCAACACTACTTGCCATAGCCCTCGGATTGAGTAATCCTCATTTTTTTGAAGTATTCAAGCAATAGTCTGCAACCTAAAATTTGCAACATATATATTAATCAAGAGATTCCATGTAATGCGTTAGTGTTTCAAAAAGTCTGTTACAATGCCGTGCTTTTTCGCGAACAGTTGCAACATCCAGCAAACTCAATAATTTGGGTCCATGACGGATTTTATGGTATTCACCCTTTTGAGTATTTCGAGTTGCTGTCTTAAGCGATGATTCGAGATTGTTTTTAGGCACGTTTTCAACATCATGGCGCCGGGGGATAGAGTTGGGATTAAATCCCTGCCCATAAAAAGATTCCAGCGTATCCATATCCGCTATTATCCATGCCTCCGTGGCTTGAACCATTAAGTGGCAATGTTCATCTGTAATTCCGGGATTCTCCCATTTGTCACGATTGAGAAGGTGTGTCCAGGGCGTATGGTTCACCGCACCTTCCGCATCGACTAATAACACATTAAAAGCCTCCGAATGTGTATTCAGCGCTGTTTTAAAGTCTTCAAATGCGCTGTTTCTTGATCCACAGGCAACAACATTCCACCGAATTCTTCGAGCACGAGCTGATTCTCTTAATGAGGCTAGAAAATCGCTGAATCCTTTGCGAATTTCAGCTTTACCATCTTTGCTGTCGCCACCGCCCTCGATATAGATTCGAATTTCGTTTGCCATTAAACCCCTCCGATCTCGCCCATGCGCCATAATTCACCAAGGGAATATTTCTCCAGCCACTTTTCAAGCTTATCCTTCTCAAGGCGAAATAAATGTGTTCCCTCATCATCATGCTCGCATATGATTATACTTTGGGGCACATCCGAAAGGGCCGACACCAAAACATCAGAGTGTGTTGTGACAATAAGTTGCGTTTTATGTGATGCTTCGATGAGTAGTTCGGCAATTGTTGGAAGGATATCCGGGTGCAGCCCCAGTTCGGGTTCTTCAATACAAATAACTTTGGGCGGCTCAGGATGACACAAAATTGCTAATAGACATATGTAACGTAAGGTGCCATCTGATAAGCGGGTGGCAGGAATCGGTTGTTTGAGGCCGGCTTCATGAAGAAATAACTGAACCGTACCTCCCTGGATCTTTGTAGTGATGTCTTCAATTGATTCATAAAAAGCTTTTAATTTTTTAAGAATTATACTCTTTATTCCGGGCTGATGCTGAAGATTATTTAAAACCAGCCCTAAATTGCTTGCATCTTCAAGCAGAAAGTCTTCCGGGAGATCTGCTTTTTGAGGAAGCCTTGGGGGCGTGTAGCGACCCAAATTCCATTCTCGATAGAATTTCATTTTTGAAAAATGATTGGCCAGGTAAGTTAGCTCCGGATATTGATCAGGGTCTTTACGCTGAGATAACACCGATTGATCAATATCTAAATCCTCTCGTTGAAGTGAGCGGAATCTACGCTCACTCTCTGTCTTGGATGGATCGGGAGAAATCTGAACGTTAAGCACTGGATTACCATGTTGGTAGCGGTAAAAAAAATAAACATCTTCTTCGTCTGAACTTTTTGGGCGCTCACTTTCCACAGCTTCATCTACCAATTCAAAACGTTGACCTACCTGCGTGAAGCTAATTCTATATCTCAAGGGTATAAATTGATCCGGACAATAGATAGTGACGTTAATTTCAGCTACTGAGTTTCCTTTTGTTCCTTTGAAAATCCATTCGCCAACACCGCCACCTTCGCGGATGGGAGCAGTCAAATCTTTTGGAGTGGCATTAAGGATACTGATTGCTTCAATCAGGTTTGATTTTCCAGTTGAATTTCGTCCGATCAAAACATTTAGTGATTCTAGCTCGATATAATCTCTGCTATCCCCATAAGAAAGCAAATTTTTGAGCTCTATTGTTCGGATAAATTTATCATGACCAATCATGATTTCCTCCTTATTCAAGAATAATTTTTGCCTTGCCGGAATCCTTACCGGATGCTATCCGTGACATCCATAATGTCCCTTTGCCATGAACTCAGCTGTCCACCATGTTGAATTTATTGAAGATATATCATGGATATGTCAGGGTTTCAAGAATTTAATATTTAAACATGCTTTATCAAAATAATATCATCAAAGACATCGTTTGTCTTAATGTCGTTTTTAAACAATCTTTGGTTGAAGTCATCGATTCGCGATTCCTACCCCTTGGATAAAATTTTCAGAACCCTTTGTGATGTGTTTCTTAAAAAACTCATCACAAAATTGGTATTCTAAGCCTTTTTGTAATCCAGTTTTTTTTAATAACGTCTCCATGGAAATGCCGGCATTTGAATGCCCGATCATAGCAAGTGCTTGGATTGCAGGGCCATCACTCGAACAAAATAACGTATTTTTTAATTTGCCGCTCTTTATTAAAGCCAAGGATTCAATTTCACCATCATCGAGTCCAAATACAAAAACTCTGTCAAAATAATTTGAAAAGCCCGCCATCTCTTCGGGGGTTGCAGAGATTTCTTTTATTTTCCCATTTTGAATCAACCGTTTTAAATTAATTGGCTCAGGTATTCCTCCATCTTCCTCAGAATAAAAATGAGACTCTTTATATGCCACAATCGAAGAGACTACTATTTCAACTCTATCTATCAGTTTTTCCCAAACTCCAACTTTATGAGATTCAATAATAATGTTGGCATCAAGCAACACGCACTTCAGCATCATAACCTTCTCGGTCTTTATGGCCGTATTCCTGGAGAGTTTTCGGCAAATCTATAAGGCTGGTATCCAGCATCTCAGCAAGTTTTGCTTTTGAAAGCCTGCCCTTCTTGTACGCTACAAAAGCAAGCCTTACAAAGCGCTCAGGAAATTCAGGCGGCCGCCACCAACGAGGCGCCATGGTTGATTTGTCTATTTCTCTGAAAAGCTGGTCTTTTAATATATTATCTACAGTGTTTTTGCCTAAAAGTTTTAAATTTAAAAGCCTAAATAAAAGGGCTTCAGTAGAGACATCAAATTTTCTGGCCATTCCTATCAAATCGATATAGGCGATACTGTTTTTGTCTATATTCTTTTCAAATTCAACGGTAACAACATCGCTGGGCAGTAGAATGCATGAAGCAAACACATTTGCAATTTTTTCCAGATTCTCCCATAAATCTGGCTCCTTTTTTATTAAATTTGGCGGGAAACTATTCCATGTTATTAGATGAAATATTTCGTGGGCAAAATTATAATTTCGCCGCCAGGGTGCTTCGTTCAAATTCATTAATATAGCCGGACCAAATGGACCAATGGTTGATGCCGCCGACCCTTCCTCCATTTCAAAATACCAAATCTTAACTCCGAACCCTTCCTCAAGTATTTTTATCAATTCGCGTGCCGGACGATCGCCAAGATTAAATTCTCGCCGTATTTCACTCGCAAGCCTTCTTGCCGTTTCATAACTAACATCAACAGGACTGACCTTTTTTTGAGGGAATTGCTCGGTGGTTCGACCCCCGCTTAATTCTTCTAACATTGCATAGTCCTCGCAATGCTTAATAAATTTCAATTCTTTGATTTCTTTTTCTATTTCCGGCGACTCCCTCCAGAGGACAATAGGCTTTTCCTGAAGTTCTTCAATACTTAACAAATCGCTCAAATTAGTAGATAGGAGCTTGGCCAATTGGACTAATTCCCAGGCCTTTAGTTCGCGATCTCCTCGCTCAAGCTGGGAAATGGTTTCAGGGGAATTAAACCCCATCTGAATAGCTAAATCTTTCTGTGTTAAATTAAGACGTTTCCTAAACGCCTTGATCCGATCACCCAAAGACTTAATTGATGAATCCATTTCCCCCCCCTTTTTTATTTTTCAAGATATTCTTCAATATATATATTATAATATACATAATATATCGGATAAATCAAGAACATCTTGATATTTTCTAAAAAATTATAGAAATTCGTTTTTTGGTTTAGTTTGGGAATAAATGGAGAATTTAGGAATCATTAAGCATCCTGCATCAAGTTTGCTCTGAGTTGACCGCAGGCAGCGGAAATGTCCTGGCCTTTGCTGTAACGTATAATGGCTGTATAATTGTTTTTATTAAGGATTTCTTTGAAGTTAAGAATTGCAGATTCTTCAGGGCGGTTAAACTCGCTTCCTTCATATTCATTAAAGGGGATAAGATTTATTTTTGCACGTATGGGTCTCAGCAACTTAACCAGACGTTTTGCATCGGTTATAGAATCGTTTATCCCTTTTATAAGAATATATTCGAAAGTGATTCTACGGCGGGGCAATAAAGGATATCCGGCACATGCATCAAGCAGTTTTTCCAGAGGATATTTTCGGTTTATCGGCATCAGCATATTACGGGTCTTGTTATCTGTAGCGTTTAAGGATATTGCCAGATTAACTGATGTATCACGTCCCAGGTTAGAAAGCTTTGGAACCAGACCCGCTGTAGACAAAGTCAGCCTGCGGCTTGAAAATCCAAGTCCGTAATTGCTGTCTGTAATGGTATTGATGGCGCTGACCACGTTGCTGTAATTTGCCAGCGGTTCACCCATTCCCATGAGCACAATGTTGGTAAGACGCTTTGGACCGTCAAGACATTTTGAAACGTCGCGCACCTGGGCAATAATTTCACCTCTTGTGAGATTTCGCACCAAGCCGCCTCTGGCGGTAAGGCAAAATCTGCACCCCTGTGCGCAGCCTATCTGAGTTGATATGCAAAGCGTATAATGATCTTTTTCAGGAATCAGTACACTTTCGACATATTTTCCGTCGTTGAGTTTAAAAAGATATTTTTTGGAACCATCTTGTGATGTCTCGATTTGGGCCTTTTCAAGTCGGGCAATAGAAAAATGGCGTGAAAGGAATTTTCTGATTTCTTTGCCCACATCGGTCATTATATCGAAAGTGTCTGTCTGGCGAAGATAGATCCACTTCAGGATCTGAGCAGCACGATAAGGCTCAAGCCCCTTGCTTTCGAGCCATAAAACAAGCTGGTCATTTGTGAGTTCTTTAATGTCTGTTTTTTTTGATATTGACATAATATTATTTTACTATTATCCTTAAAGTTTTCAATAAAAACTTTATGGATTTTTTTATGTTTGATAACCTCAGCGACAGGCTTAATTCCGTATTTAAAAAGCTCAAAGGGCACGGCAAATTAACAGAAAAAAACATCGAGGAGGGATTAAAAGAAGTCAGGATGGCTCTCCTTGAGGCGGATGTCCATTACAAGGTCGTAAAAAAATTTGTCGGTGATATCAAGAAGCGGGTCCTGGGTCAGGAAGTTATGGCAAGCCTGACGCCCGGCCAGCAGGTTGTAAAAATAGTTGACCAAGAATTGACGGAACTGATGGGGGGCCGTCTCGAGGATTTGAACCTGTCGGGTTCTCATCCTGTATCGGTAATGCTGGTGGGTCTGCAGGGATCCGGCAAAACCACAACAGCCGGCAAACTTGCCGTTTATTTGAGAAAAAAGGGAAGGAAGCCTTACCTTGTTCCCGCGGATATTTATCGTCCTGCTGCTATTGATCAGCTAAATAAGCTGGGTAACCAGCTTGCCGTTCCGGTATTTCCATCCAACCCGGAAAAGGATCCGGTTAAGATCTGCCAGGAAGCAAGAACAGCAGCACATAAAGAACTGTGTGATACGCTGCTTATAGACACCGCAGGGCGGTTACATATAGACGAAGAGTTAATGACTGAGCTTTGCCGTATCAAGGATGCGGTAAAGCCGTCTGATATTCTCCTTGTGGCGGATGCCATGACAGGCCAGGACGCTGTCAATATCGCCGAATCCTTTAATAATGCCCTTAATATTGGCGGTATTATTCTCACAAAAATGGAAGGTGATGCCCGCGGCGGAGCAGCGTTATCGATAAAATCGGTAACAGATAAACCGATAAAATTTATTGGCGTCGGTGAAAAGCTGAGCGACCTGGAACCTTTTCATCCTGACAGGATGTCCTCAAGGATACTCGGAATGGGTGATGTCCTTACCATGATCGAAAAGGCACAGACAATCTTTGACGAAAAGGAAGCTGTTGAACTCGAAAAAAGGCTAAGAAAAAACGAATTTACTTTAGAAGATTTTCGTGATCAAATGGTTCAGATAAGGAAAATGGGCTCTATGTCTGAACTGATCAATATGATTCCCGGCATGGGTAAAAATAAACAGCTGAAAAATCTCGATGTTGACGAAAATGAATTTATTAAGATAGAAGCAATCATAAATTCCATGACTCCTCAGGAACGACGACAGCACACCTTAATAAAAGGGAGTCGTCGCAAAAGGATTGCCAAAGGAAGCGGAACTAGTGTACAGGATATAAATAATTTGCTTAAAAATTATACTCAGGTTGTGAAAATGATGAAAAAAATCAACAAGGGCGGGATGCGAGGAATAGGTCGGGGCATGCTGTCCTTTTGAAGGAGATCTAATATGTCAGTTAAAATCAGATTGGCCAGACACGGAGCAAATAAAAAACCTTTTTATCGAATTGTTATTGCAGATAGTGAATCACCTCGGGACGGCAAATTCCTTGAAAACGTAGGAACATACAATCCGTTGGTAGATCCTGTACAGGTGTCTCTGAAGCAAGACCGGATTAAGTACTGGATTGATCAGGGGGCCATCCCTACAGACACGGTTAAAAGTCTTTTGAAGAAAAAAGGTTTTTTTGCGAGTTTCACATAGTATCTTTACCTTATTTCTCAACAGCCAACAAAGGAGATGGAGCTATGAAAGAGCTGATCGACTACATTGCCAAGGCGCTGGTTGATAATCCGGAACAAGTTGAGGTCTCTGAGGTAGAGGGTAACCGGACTTCGGTATTAGAGCTTAAAGTGGCTAAAGAGGATCTGGGAAAGGTTATCGGAAAGCAGGGCCGGACGGCGAGGGCCATGCGTACCATATTGAGTGCCGCTTCTGCTAAATTAAAAAAGCGGTCGGTTCTTGAGATTTTAGAATAGTATTGTGGAGAAAAATGGGTTTGTTCCTGTTGGAAAGATCGTTGGTGCCCATGGTGTAAAAGGAAACATTAAGGTCTATTCCTACGCTGAATCCTTGTCTGTTTTCAATCCAGGTAGTTTGATCCTTTTAATCAATCCCAAAGGATTTGAAAAAAGCTATAAAATAAAATGGGTTAAACCTCACGGCCGGCTCACCCTTTTATCACTGAAAGGTGTAGAGAATAGAAATTCGGTTGAAACCCTTATCGGTTCCGTGTTTTTTATTGAAAGGGCCAATTTTCCTGAACCCGAAGACGGATCATACTACTGGGTTGATATTATCGGAATTTCAGTTTTTACAACCCATGATGAGTATATCGGCCTCGTTGAATCCATAATACTCACGGGAAGCAACGACGTCTTTGTTGTAAGAAACCCGAATAAAGCTCATGATAATGAAACACTGATCCCTGCAATTGAGTCGGTGATTTTGGAAATCGATCTTAAGCTTAAAACAATGCGGGTGGATTTACCGCAAGGATTATGAAACCTAAAGTCTGCATTAACTTTTTTCGAAGGAGATAAATTTGCTATCAATACAATGCGGTATCGAGACATTATTGTCAATATCCACACACCGATAACAGGCAAAATAAAAGGATAAAATCCAGATTAAATTTCGAAAAAAGTTAGCCTTTCGGGAGCCTCGTCTCAACCGGATCTACTGCGTTATCAATCGATTGCAGTATTACAATACGGCTGCACGATTGATGCCTTGTCGTAGTGAAACGAAGATCCCGTTATCGGGGTATATCCGGCCGATACAAGGCTTGCAGAATTTAGGTGAAGGTTAAACGTATGAATTTCATAGTCCTGACTATTTTCCCGGAAATGTTTAATCCTTTTTGGGAACATGGGATTATTAAACGGGCCATAGGTCGAAACAAGATTTTGGCATCGGCCATCAATATCAGAGATTTTGCAGAAGGGAAACACCGTACTACCGATGACAGGCCGTACGGCGGAGGCTGTGGAATGATTATGAAGCCTGAACCGCTGGCCGGTGCTATCCGGGCGGCCACAAAGAAAGCCCCTTTGGCCAAAAGGATTCTGCTGACGCCTCAGGGTCGGGGTTTTGATCAGGGCATGGCCCGAGAATTCGCATCATTGGATGGAATTATTTTTGTTTGCGGCCGTTATGAGGGGGTGGATGAACGTATTTGTCACAATTTCATCGACGATGAGATTTCCATCGGTGATTATGTCCTGACAGGAGGGGAGCTGGCAGCCATGGTTATCATCGATGCGGTGACCAGACTGATCCCCGGTGTGCTCGGCGGCAAGGACTCCGCGGAAAAAGACTCATTTTCGGGAAGTGTTCTAAAATATGCACAATATACGAGGCCCAGGACATTTGAAGGTGTCGATGTCCCCGAAGTTCTGTTGTCGGGCAATCACAAAGAAATTGAAAAATTTAGGTTCCGATCATCGCTGATACGAACGTTTTTGAAAAAGCCAGACTTGTTTGAAAACAGACGCTTGAGCATAGAGGAAATAAAAATTCTGAAAAAGTGGCGCCGCGATATTGAAAAAATCATATATGACCAATCTATACGTGGCCCTGACGCATTATCCGGTGGTCAATAAGAACGGTGATATTATAACATCCGCCGTAACCAACCTCGATTTGCACGATATATCAAGGGCTGCAAAAACATACGGGGTACGATCATTTTATGTGGCGACCCCTCTTGAGGATCAGAAAGCACTAATCAAAAAAATTGTTTCGCACTGGGTAGAAGGAACAGGAGCAAAGTATAACCCAAAACGTCGAGAAGCCCTGGAGCTGATCATAATAAAAGATTCCCTGGATGAGGTAAAAGATCATATCCGTAAAAATGGAGGAAATTCTCCGAAAACGGTGGTTACCAGCGCCAGACACCGCCCAGGCAACTTAAGCTTCGGGAAGTTTCGGAAAATGTTGAAAGATGGCAATCTTTTCCTGTTGATATTGGGTACAGCCTGGGGATTGCCGGAAAAATTTATTGCAGAGGCAGATTACATACTGAATCCGGTTATTGGCAATACAGATTACAACCACCTTTCAGTCCGGTCTGCCGCCGCCATTATTTTGGACAGGCTGTTCGGGAGAAACGAATAAAATCGCTCAACTTAGGTTATATTTAAAGCCACACTTAAAAAAAGAAAAATTCCTATACAATCAAGTCAAAATACGGTATAGGCGCTTTTTTAAATGGTTTTGACATTTTTTTTCCATTGTAGTTTAAGTAACTTCTCAATAAGTTCTGGTGTTATTAAATGGTGATATTGAACCGGCTCCATAATTTATTGAGATGTTGCTAGGTTAAACCCGAATTTATTAAAATCGTTAGATTAATTCAATGTGCTTTTGGCTTGCCCAAGATAGGTGATTATTATGGAAATAATAAGACAGTTAGAAAGAGAGATAATGCGGCTGGATATTCCTGCTTTTGCCGCCGGAGATACCGTAAAAGTTTATGTCAAAATAAAGGAAGGCGAAAAAGAGCGTATTCAGGCGTTTCAGGGCGTAGTAATCAGCAAACGTGGAAGCGGAACCGGCGCTACGTTTACTGTCAGGAAGGTTTCCTACGGGATAGGGGTTGAGCGTATCTTTCCGCTACATTCTCCTGCCATCGACAAAATTGAAGTCATTACTCGCGGGCGGGTACGTCGTTCAAAAATCTATTACCTGCGCAAGCTAAGGGGCAAAGCGGCAAGGATTAGAGAACGTCGTATAAACTAGTGTCCATCCATAAATGGTCTTTTTGCCCAATCTCTGCGTTATGTTCAAAAAATAATCCTCGGAATATTAAACATATGCCTGTGGTTATTTTTTTCACATGCCTTGATCTTGAACAAAAATCCTCATTTATGGATGGACACTAACTAAGAGACCTTTGTAAAATGCAGCTTCTCATTAAACAGATGAGATTCAACCAAGCCGGAGTAGCTTCTCAATAAGTTCTGGATTCGGGTCCATATGATTATTTAATACACCAGAATTTATTGAGAACTTACCTAATATCCTATTTTAAATGTGATTCCATGGGACCAGACCTGTGGTTATTCGAAAAAAAAGCCATTGAAAAAGGCTTTTTAAAAATTGCAGGCATAGATGAAGCCGGTCGGGGACCGCTGGCTGGCCCGGTTGTTTCTGCAGCCGTTGTACTCCCCTCTTCTTTTCAGGTCCCCGGTATATTCGATTCAAAGAGATTAACACCAAAAAAACGGAATTATTTTTACGAAAAAATTTACGAGCTTGCAGTTTCCATCGGAATAGGAATCGTTGATCCACCGGAAATAGATCGCATTAATATTCTTCAAGCATCCCTCATGTCTATGGCCATGGCGGCTGAAAATCTTGCGCCTCAACCGGATTGTCTGCTTATAGACGGTATCTTTACTGTTTCGTCAGCCCTGCCACAGGAGCCGATACCCAAAGGTGACGGGTTAAGCATTTCCATTGCCGCTGCATCTATTGTTGCCAAGGTTACTCGCGACAGGTTGATGGAGAGGTACCACCAGTATTATCCGCAATTTGGATTTTCCAGACACAAAGGATACCCAACCAAAGCCCACAAAGCAGCGATTAGAAAATACGGTTGCTGCCCCATCCACAGACGAAGCTTCAAGGGGGTTAGGGAACACCTGTGAACGGTAATTGGAGACCTTTGCAAAACGCCCCCTTTTGCCCAATTCTGGCGTCCCCGATAATCGGGATTTATCAACAGGCTCAAATTTTAATCCTCAAAATACTCAATGTATTCCTGTGGTTAAAATTTTCGCGTCGACTCGGGGCGTCCATGCCCCTCGCCCTTGCGGGCAGCTTGAAAGCTGTCCAATTCTGCTATCCTGCAGAATTGCCCTTGGACTTGAACCCCGGTTAAATATTAAATACAGATTTAACTGGGCAGGCAAAATTGGACATTTTTCAAAGGTCTCATTGTTTATAACTCAGAACTACTTTAAGATTGTTTATGTGCAGGGTATTTCAGGAGAATGTTCATGGTTATCAATTTTACTCCCATTGGAACGGTACACACAGCTGCCCGCAAGTTGCCACGACATTGGAGCGTTTCCGATGTGGAGGGCACGCTGGAAATCTTGCCCAAATATACCGAGGGTCTTTCGGATATCAGTGCCGGCCAGCGAATCGTGGTGCTGTTCCATTTTCACAAGAGTTCGCCTTTTATACCCCAATTGCTAAAACAGACGCCGCCCCACCGGGATAGGGCTCTGGGCGTGTTCAGCATTTGCTCACCCCGACGACCCAACGCTATCGGCCTTTCGGTACTGGAGGTAATATCAAAGGATGTCAACCGGATTCGGGTGCGGGGTTTGGATATGATCGACGGTACTCCCATTTTGGACATCAAGCCGCACATCGAGGATCAGAACAGCTGCCCAAGCTACCCGGGTCCGCGTCGTGAGGGAATACCCTGAGGGAGGGAACTTTTTTGAAACCATGTCAAGTGTAAGAACCGGAAGACGAATCTACTATAATGTTTTCTCTTATGTGTATGATGCTTTTGTGAATCTGCATGCGCGTCGAGATGCCGGAGATACGCGGAACTTTCTGGTCGAGATGGCCAACCCGGAGGGGACACCCAACCCGACGATTCTCGATATTTGCTGCGGGACTGGAGCTGTTATCGTGGCGTTTGCCAATCGCTATCCCGAGAGCGTAACCATTGGCTATGATTTTTCCCGGGGAATGCTGCGTAAAGCGCGAAACAAACAGACCTCCCGGAAAATTATCTTGATAGAGGGGGATGCGGCAACCCTCCCCTTTGCTGATGAGAGTTTTGATATCGTCACCTGCTCCCATGCGTTGTATGAACTGAAACGGCCGACCCGGCAGACTGCCTTGCAGGAAATGAAGCGCATCATACGCTCCAATGGGGTGGTATTGCTCATGGAACACGAAGTGCCTCATCATTCCCTTATTAAGATCCTCTTCAACATCAGGATGATGACAATGGGATCTGCTGATGCCATGGAATTTGTTAAAGGGGGATTGGACCCGTTTCGACGGATATTTCCAGACGTCTCGCTGTACCATTCCCCAACCGGAAAAAGCAAACTCATTGTATGTCGGAAACACAGTTAAATGAGGGATCGGGGAATTTTTTCGATTCAATAGCTCCATGAATAATCAGCGACTACATCATACAAACTCATAAAATCAAACAGTGTATGATTTCGCTGCTGATCATTCATTACGCTATTTTCAAAGCGTTATAAGAAAAACACCCCGACCCCCCAGTTAAATGAAGGAGTGCGCGACATAGTTTATTGAGAAGTTACAAGCCAAATACTTGTCTGCTTCGAATTAGTCCAAAAACATTGGTTTTTCGTCTTTAACAACGGAGGTAAGATCATGATGAAAGTAATTTTTCACGAGGATTTTTATCAGGTTTACACCTCTGATCCTGCGGCTGAGAAAGGACGTATGGAGGCAATCGTTCAAACTATCCAATCTCAGGTAGAATTTGTAACGGCGGTTCCGGCAACCCAAAGCCAAATCTCAGCGGTTCATACCCAACGCCATATCGAACGTGTCCTCCGAATAGGGCCTTATTCCATGGCGGCATTAGCCGCCGGAGGTGCGGTGCAGGCAGCGACATTGGGTCTGACGGAACCGTGTTTTGGATTAATTCGACCTCCGGGCCATCACGCCTCTGCAGATTCAGCCTGGGGTTTTTGTTATTTCAATAATATGGCCATTGCCCTTGAATCATTAAAACAAAGCAAGCAAATCCAGGAAGCATATGTATTGGACATTGATTTGCATTACGGTGACGGCAACGTCAATATTCTTAGCAGTAAAGATTATGTAACGGTTTGTAATATTGATTCATTTGATCGAAGTGCTTATATCGACCGGGTCACCGGAGAAATGGAAAATTGTCACGCCGATCTGATCGGCATATCCGCTGGATTTGACAACCATAAGGACGATTGGGGCGGTCTGCTCGCTACTGAAGACTACCAAATCATCGGCCAACGGGTTAAATCAGCTGCAGAACGGAATGGCGGCGGTTGTTTCGCAATTCTTGAAGGCGGCTACAACCATAATGTTCTGGGACAAAATGTAATGGCGCTGATTGACGGTATGTCCGGTTGAACGGAAGTATTCCTCGAATTGATGGTAAACAAAATTCAGAACTCTTGACCTATGTACGTAATTTTAACGTGATATGAAGCTTTAGTCGTAACTTCAGATGCAACAATTTGAACATCGAACATCGAACGTTCAACGTCGAACGTCGAATGTGGAAGGCGCTTGGCTTTGTCTTTATTATTAATGGTAGAATACATTATTCGATGTTCAAAGTTCGACGTTCGATGTTCGACGTTCATCTTTTAAATGCCTTCAAGATGTGGGTTGCTCATTAAAATATGTTGAATCTGAATTTACGCCAGGTCAGTAGTCCTGAAATTAAAAACGATCATAACGTGTTTATTTAAAAAACATGGATGGCCGAGGATCGGATGATTACATGGATGTCTTTGTCTTTTTGCAGTTCTGATTTAAAAAAGTCCTTCTTACTGAGCATTACCGTGAAGATGACGTCACCTGTCCCGGCTGAAACCTCATAATACGGACCGCGATCGGAGATACCCATTACCTTGGCTTGAAACGAATTCACATCATTACCCAAAGTCCCGTTTCTACTGATTATGATATCTTCAGGCCGAATAGCCACGTAGTGCCTATTCTCTTCGGGTGGGGATTGGAGGTGGAACTCAAGGTTATGCACTCGTGCCTTTGTGTGCTTAAAGGATGCGTGAAAAACATTTTTAATACCCATGAATTTGGCCACAAACGGGGTGGCCGGTTTATGGAAGACTTCGCTAACCGGACCGATCTGATCAATTTTGCCGTCATTTAGGACCGCCATTCGTTCTCCCAAAAACATGGCTTCGGCAAAATCATGTGTGACCATTAAAAATGTGGTTTTTACTTCCTGATGCAGTTTTTTCAACAAGTCTCGAATGTCCTCCCGGAAATTGGGATCCAGCGCGGCGAGAGGTTCATCCAGAAGCAATACGGAAGGATTCACGGCCAGAGCCCGTGCAAGGGCGATTCGCTGTTTTTCGCCGCCGCTTAAATTATGAGTAGACCGCTGAGCAAGAGGCTTAAGTCCCAATTGCTCCATAAGCCGTGTTACCCGTTTTTTTGAAGCCATTGGATCGTTTTTGTGGTAACGCAATCCATAAGTGATATTTTTCAAAACGGACAGGTGGGGAAATAGTGCATAATCCTGGTACACAATGCCGGTACCCCGATGTTCCGGAGGAAGGCGGGTAATTTCTTTTCCCTTCACAAAGATATGACCAGCGGTAATGGGAACGATCCCTGCGATTGCTTCCAGAATAAGAGTCTTTCCTGCCCCTGTGGGTCCCAGGAGCATGAAAAACTCTCCGTTCGGAATGGAGAGATTGATATCCTGAAGAGCAAAGCCGGGAAATTTAATGAACAGATCTTTTATCTCGATCATGTTTGATGTTCCTTTGGCAAAGAGCAGATTCTCAGCAGTAAAAACAGCAGCAGACTGACCCCTATTAACCAGACCGCCACGGGTTGAGAATATTTAATGCCATAGGCGGTGAAGCGCTCATAAATCATTACCGGTGCGATCATGGGGTGATACGCTACAATAACCACCGCTCCAAATTCACTGATTGCCCTGGCGATGCACATAATGATGCCCACCAGCATGGAGCGCCATGCCAGGCGAAACGTCACCCGTAGGAATGTTTCCGACAGAGAGGCCCCGAGGCTCCTGGAAATATTTTCCAATCTCACCGGTATGGCTTCAAATCCCGCCTTGACGGTGTTTACATAAAACGGCAGACCCACGAAGGTCAGAACGGTCACGATCCCGGTGACCGTTCCCATGATTTGAATCCCGACCTGTTGCATGAGCTGTCCGAGCCAGTGATTTTTACCGGCCAGTCCAAGAATCGCGATTCCCACGACCGGGTGCGGAATCATAATGGGGAGATCGATGATACTTTCGACGAGTTTTTTTCCTAAAAAATCTTTCCGGGCCAGTAGATAGGCAAAGGGGGTTCCGATTAAAAAAGAAATCAGGGCCGCCATGCCGGATGTATAGATGCTCAGCCCGATGGAACCCAGGACATCAGGGTCATAAATGGTATCTTTGAGATCTTGCACAGAGGGTTGAAGAACCATTTCGGCCAGAGGAAAAATAATAAAACCAACAACCGTGCAGGAGGAAAAAACGGCTATCCAAAAAAATGGATCAATCTTCCTCTTTGCTACCATGGGCTTCTAATTCCTTACCTCAATCCATTTGTGTAGAGACAAGGGAACCGTTGATTTCATCTTTTTTGTGGGAACCCGGCAGGGAATAAAAGGAGGTTGTCCCATGTCTTTCAGAGTCTTTAAGCCGCCATCGGGATCCAATAAATATTCCAAAAACGCCTCGGCAGCTTCGGGATTTTGAACATTTTTTAATATGGTGATGCCATAGGTACATGATTTTCCGATTCGAGTCATCCATGTCCCGGGTTTTTTGCCGGTCACCTTTACCGTTGCCTGTCGGTAAAATGCATCTTTTTTGTAATTACCCAGGTTAATTTCATCAGGAAGCGTTATGTAGTTCAAACCATGCTGAACAGCAACGGAAAGATACTCCCAAGCATAGTCCATATTTCCCGTCTTGAGCAATGAAACCAGTTCAACCGATTTGGGCCGTATGTTTTTCTTCGGCCGGTTTGCAATCAACTGATCATGGAGGCCGGGCACTTTGTAATATTTTTCAGAAAGTTGGAGCGCCATAAGACTCCTGTACCCGCAGGGGTCCAGATTGGGATCCGAATGTCCCCAAAGGACCCCTTTTCGACCTAAAATTTTATACCAGTTGTTGGCGGTGATCTGATCTGCAAAGCGGCTCTTATCCGTATAACAAAGGACCAATTGGTTGGTTGCAAAACGAATATTCCACACAGCATATTCAGGAATCAAGGTTTTGTCGATAACGTTAAAATCAGCAGAGGCCATGATATCGGCAGGTTTATGCAACTCTGAAATCATCCGTGCCATTTTTGTGCTTCCTCCCCCCTCACGGAGCACGTCGACTTTAGAAAATTTTGCCTCAAAATCCTTTTCTATTTTGGCAAAAGGTACCGTGAGACTACCGGCATGGAGAATGATGAGCTTTCCCTGGGGTTCGGCACTAACAGAAAAAGGCAACAGGACCATTAGCGCTACAAAAATGAATCGTGCGCATTTCATCAGGTTTGCTAATTTTATCATAACCTATTCTTCTGTTTTAAATTGTGATTGTTTTGGAAAAACCATTTTGCCGCATAAACTCAAATCGTATCCATCCAGTTTCACGGATAGGTCGTGGAATTGGGGCTCATGGAGAAGGCTCAGAAAGAGTTGAACTCCCTGTTCAAAAAAATGCTCTTTTGAGATAAGAAAATCAAACCGCTCCCAGCGAAGGGGTATGAAGTCCAAACCCAAAAGACTTGCGACCGGTCTAATGGCAGGAGCCATATCGGCCCGACCAGAAAGCACCTCAATGGCCACATCCAGATGGCTTCTGAATTCTTGATGATAACCTTGGATTCGCGTGTCTTTGAGGCCGGCCTTCTCGAGTTCCCGGTCAAGGAGGAGGCGTGTGCCTGTGCCAACCGGACGATTGGCAATCTTGATTTCTGGTTCTCCCAGGTCGGAAACGCCGGAAATTTGCTTAGGATTTCCTTTGGCTACCAGAAATCCCTGTTCTCTTCGGCAGAAATTCACCAGTACTGGAAATTTTCCTTTAAGTTCTTTCTGTGCATACTCAAAGTTGTACTCCTGTTCATCATCCTGCAAAAGGTGACTGCATGCCACATGACAAACGTCTCGGCCCAGGGCCTTAAGACCTCCCATACTGCCCACGTTGCCAAAAACGGCCATATGATCACTATAGAGATTATTGAAAAGGGAAATGATTTTGTCCAAAAGGATATCATTGCTCCCGGCGATGATTAGAAGGCCATGGTAGGGTGGCAAAGGTTTCTCCGGTTCTGGATAGTTGATGGTTTGATTCTCCAGCCACCGTTCAACCAGGTGGCGGGGAAAGAGCCATTTGCCGGTTACCTTGCTGGCAGGCAGCCCTTTCTCGGCGACCAGGGTGTAAACCATCTTCTCATTGATATTTAAAAACTCGGATACCTCTCGTGTGTTGAGCAGTGTCTTTTCCTTAATCATTTTAGCTAGTTCCCCCGTTATTCTGACTTTCATCAATAAGACGACCTTATGGGTAACGCCTGCCTTTTGTCGAATTAATTATTTTGCAATGAAGCGTTACACATGTCAAGCCATATAAGTAACTATTTGTCAAGATTTTATTTAATTAGAATTGGTTAGAAAATATTTTGGCTTTAACTAACTATAAACAACAATCAATAACTGCTATTTTTTTATGACAAAAACTATCATGGGCAGGGTAAACGCATTTGATTTCGGTGTAGCTTAGCGACGGCGTGTTTCTCTTGGAAAGAGATACACACCGTCGTGGAGCGTTCTCCCTGTATTGGGATTCAAATGCGTTTGCCCTGTTATCATGGGATAGGGGCTTGATTTTTTATAATCTTCTGATATGTTCTCTCCGCATTTGCAATTTTATCATCTTCCAGATAGAAGAATAAGAAAATCCATAAGGAGAGCTTATGAGCGAAGCCATTCAGCAACTCGAATCATTTATTGAAAACTGGGCAGAAACCCAGGAACAAAATAAAAAAGCGTTTGTACGTCTACAAGATTATATAACCTCCAAACCCGGGGTGAATCTGGATTTTATACCCCGTGAGGGGCTTACGTATTCTCTTAGAGCAGCACATGAGAATCAAAAAAACAAACCTTTGTTTGTGATGGTGGACGTGATTGAAGACACCCCCCGGTGGCTGTCGGTATGTTTTTATAACGGGATGATTACCGATCCTGATGAAAATGGGGATTTTGTGCCGGACGGGCTTCTGGGTGAGGATGCGTTGTGTTTTGATTTGGAAGAATATAACGAAGAGGGAATCCGGTATGTGGAAGCCCGCATGGATGAAGCCTATAAGAGCGCAGCCCAGGGCTGATAACAGCTCAAAGGAAATACATTTAAGATGCAGCTCTAACCGTGATCTTAACAAAAAATCCTAGGTTCTGTTCGGGCACTAGATAAGAAATGGGTAAAGCTCAAGGTCGTTCATAAAAACTTTTTACAAGTTCATCAAAATTGAAAAGAGATAAACTCGACAGGCTGAATTTTTTTTTAGCAATATCAAGCGGAGTGTTGCTCACCCTGTCCTTTCCAAAGGCCGGTCTTTCATGGCTGGCCTGGGTTGCCCTTGTTCCCTTGCTGGCTGCATTAAGAAACCTCTCCCCTAAAAACGGTTTTTATCTCGGCCTGTGTACCGGGTTTGCCCATTACCTTACTTTGGTATACTGGCTGGCATATACCATGTCAACGTACGGTCACCTTCCCTTCTATGCAAGTGTGCCGATTCTTTTGCTTTTATCGACTTATCTGGCGCTTTACCTTGCAATATTTTCAATGGTCTTAATATGCTTACCCTGGAGGCCCGTATTCCTTTTCTTCTTTATCCCTTTTATATGGGTTTCATTAGAATATATTCGTTCATTTCTTTTCACCGGTTTCCCATGGGAGTTGATCGGATACACACAGTTTAACGTGTTACATCTCATTCAGATTTCAGACATTTTCGGTGTGTATGGTGTATCATTTTGTATCGCCTTGAGCAATGCAGCAATTTTCTTAGCATATCTTAATCTGTCAGGAAAAGACTGGCAAAAAAAAGAGGTTAAAACAGGGCACGCTGCAGGAGCGGTATTTACTTTCGCCTTAATTTTCTGTTTTGTTTGGTTTTATGGAAAATGGCGAATACAATCCATTCAAAAACTGACTTTGGATTCCCCTTCTATAAAGGTTGCAATTATCCAGGGAAATATCGACCAGGCAAAAAAATGGGACCCTGCGTTTCAAAGCACCTCAACAGAAAAATATATCAATCTTTCTCTGTTGGCAAAAAAACATAAGCCGGATCTTGTTGTATGGCCGGAGACCGCGACTCCTTTCTATTTTTTGCGCAATGCTCGATTGTCGGAAATGGTTAAAAAGGGTATTCACGATACCGGCACAGACTTTCTAATCGGCAGCCCTTCTTTCAATCTCGGGACAAACCGTGTTGAATATTATAACAGCGCTTACCTGATTGGCCCGGAGGGAAACGTATACGGCAGGTATGACAAGGCACACCTTGTACCGTTTGGAGAATATGTTCCGTTTAAGAAATGGTTGCCGTTTCTTGACAAAATGGTAGAGGGCGTTGGAGACTTTAACCCGGGCAAAAAAGGGCAAACAATTAAATGGGGGGATTACCGGTTAGGCGTTCAGATCTGTTATGAAATAATTTTTCCGCATCTTTCCAGAGCTATGATAAAAAACCATGCGTCATTACTGGTTAATATCACCAATGATGCCTGGTATGGTAGATCGAGTGCTCCAAATCAGCATTTTTCCATGACGGTTTTTCGGGCTGTTGAAAACAGAAGGTCAATTATACGTTCTGCCAACACCGGTATCAGCGGGTTTATAGATCCTTCCGGCAGGGTCATCGCCGCCACACCGCTTTTTAAGGACGCAACAATAACGCGGTCCGTGACCATGCTTGAGGGGACGACCTTCTATTCTCGCTTTGGAGATTTGTTTGCCATGGCATGTCTTGGGGTAACGCTGGTTGCAGGATTTTGGGGTTATTTAATTCGGAAATATTCGAATTAAGACTAAACAAGAGTTGAAAGATAGAACAAAAACGATTATAATAAATATAACTATTATAGGAGGGATAAAATGAGTTTAGAACTCAAGGAAAACATTAAGGAGCATTTTCTGAAATTAGAACAATTGAAAGGGTGTCTTTGACTTTGCCGAAAAAGAAAAAAGGCTTGAGGAAATCGAGACTCTGATTGCCAAAAAAGATTTTTGGGATAACCCCGAAGACACCAAGCCGGTTTTAAAAGAACGAACATTGATCTCCGGTAAGGTGGCATCAATTAATAAACTTTACACTGATCTTGAAGAAAGTCAGATCCTGCTTGATCTTGCCATTGAAGAGTCAGACGCTGATACCATGGAAGAAGTCTCCCGGCAAATTGAAGAAATTGCCAAAAAAATAAAAAAACTTTCCGTAGACCTTATGCTCGATGGCACCGATGATCAGAACAACGCCATAATTTCCATTAATGCAGGGGCAGGAGGAACCGAGGCTCAGGACTGGGCCGAAATGCTTTTCAGGATGTATACACGCTGGATCGAGCGCAAGGGTTTTAAACTAGATGTCATCGATTTCCAGCCGGGAGATGAAGCCGGAATCAAAAGTGTTACGTTCACAGCCGGTGGCGACTATGCCTATGGCTATCTAAAGGCAGAAAAAGGTATTCATCGACTGGTAAGAATTTCACCGTTTAATGCAAGCGGCAAAAGGCATACCTCTTTTGCCTCGGTGTTTGTCTATCCTGAACTCGAAAACGAAATCGTTGTCCAAATTGATGACAGGGAATTGCGAATAGATGTTTTCAGGGCCAGTGGCGCCGGAGGTCAGCATGTTAACAAAACCAGCAGTGCTGTTCGCATCACTCACCTTCCCAGCGGAATAGTTGTCCAGTGCCAGCAGGAAAAATCCCAGCATAGAAATAAAGAACTTGCAATGAAAGTGCTTAAAGCCCGGCTTTACCAGATTGAGAAGCAGAAGCAGGATGAAAAGTTGCAGGAAATTCACGGAAGCAAGAACGAAATCGCATGGGGAAATCAAATCAGGTCTTATGTAATGCATCCCTATCAAATGGTTAAGGATCACCGCATAAACCTTGAGGTGGGCAATGTAAACAGTGTTCTCGATGGGGGGCTGGATCTTTTTATAGAGGGGGTGCTGCTTTCAGGTAAACCATAATATTGAAGATTTTCGATTGACAATTGATGATTTTTTAAAAAAAATGCCAATGACACATGATGCCAAAATTTAACTTTGTAAACTTTAGTCATTTTAGATCACTTTACACTTTTTTCACTTATGAATCCTCTTAAAATTATTGCTGAATTTTACCAACCCGGCACCAGAACATATAACATTCTCGTACAACATGGAAAACAGGTCGCAGATAAGGCCGTAAGTGCCGCCAAAAATGTGTCCCACCTTAACCCGGATCTTAATTTTATTAGGGAAGCGGCCATGCTGCATGACATCGGCATTTTCCTGACCCATACTCCGGAACTCGGCTGTACGGGAGAACATCCGTATGTCTGTCATGGATATCTGGGAAGGGAAATTCTTGAAAGCAAGGGACTGCCGGAACATGCACTGGTGTGCGAACGGCATGTGGGTGTCGGCATAACTGCTGAAGAAATAAAGCGTCATAACCTCCCGCTGCCCCAACATGACATGGTGCCCATCTCCATAGAGGAACAGGTCATTTGTTTTGCTGACAAGTTCTTTACCAAAAATGGCAATCTGATTGTTAATGAAAAATCTGTTGAAGATATCTTGTGCCGCCTTGAGCGATACGGCTCTGACAAGGTAATCACTTTTCAATCGTGGGTCCATTTGTTTAAATAATAACGGTATTCAGGGTAAACGCATTTGATTTCGGTGCAGCGTAGCGACGACGTGTTTCTCTTGGAAACCGACTGACTATTTGAAGGGCTTTAGCACACGTTAGCCCGAGACGAATGAAATTATGACTTACAAAATCAATGGGATAATTTAGCGACGAATTGTTCTTAATAACTCTGGCGCGGCTCGGGCTTACGGGTGCTTAAGCACAAGTTTCAGTCGGCTGGAAAGAGATACACGCCGTCGTGGAGCGTTCTTCCTGTATTGGGATTCAAATGCGTTTGCCCTGTAACGGTATTTTTCTTGACTTGCATTAGAGTTTTGTATATTTGATGAAAAAAAATTGCCGGTTTCTTTTTTTATAGCGGCAAAATGTCAAAATATCATTATATAACATTGCGAAGCAATTTTATTAATTGAGTTATGCAATAGGCTTTAAGCCACCCAGACTCATAGGGGTGGCTTTTTTAATTTCAGGGCTCCTGAACTGGCGTAAATCTGAATGCAACATCTTCTATTAAACACTAAACTATGAGCTAAAATAAAAAATGAACGTCCAACATCGAACATCCAACGTCGAACATCGAAGGATTGTACACCTTCGGTGTTTCAATTTTATAATCTAATTGAGCGAAGCGATATCCTTATTCGACGTTCGATGTTGAGCGTTCGATGTTCAAATTGTTGCATCTGAAATTACGACCGAGCTTTCATAACACCTCGAAAATACATACATAGGTCAGGAGTTCCAAATTTGGGGATTTGGCTATGGCCAAACTGCTTGTCATTGATAATTACGACTCTTTTACTTACAATCTCGTCCAGATGTTTATGCACTATGATCTTGAAATCAAAGTGTATAGAAGTGACATGATAACAATTGAACAGGTTACGAGGCTCAAGCCTGACTATGTTCTCATCAGTCCCGGTCCCAAAGATCCTTCTCATGCCGGGATTTCAACCGATTTAATTAAAAATTTTTTCGATAAACTCCCCATCTTTGGCGTATGTCTGGGTATGCAATGTATTAATGAAGCTTTTGGCGGACGTACCGTCCGGGCTCCGGTGCCGATGCACGGGAAAACCAGTATGATTCAGCACAACAACTATGGCATCTTTCAAGGGATAAGCTCACCCTTTCCGGCTGCCCGTTACCATTCGCTGATGGTGGAATTCCGTCAGAGCGAGCTTGTAATAACATCGCACAGCCCGGATGGTGTAATCATGGGAATGTCTCATCCTGAATTTCCACTTCATGGTGTTCAATTCCATCCTGAAAGTTTTCTTACGGAAAATGGATTTTTGCTTGTGGAAAATTTTCTGAATCTGGGACCCCTGACGATTTCGAATTCCGGTCTGCGTAACGCGGATTTCTAAGATAATATATCAACTTAGCTTTATGAAATAACGAGTTAAACTCAGCATTCAGGTGATCCGGTTTTTAATCGGCTCATTGTCTGAGTGTATTAGTGAACGTTAAGAAAGAACAGCAATTTAGTAAAATTTTTACTATGAATTAAATAATATGCACATATAGCAGGTCTTATTTACAAAGATTGGCCACTGTTCTTTCTTTACGATCACTTATGCATGAGTTTGAGACGTTAAAAACCGGATTATCTGAATGCGATCGTTCTTTTCAACAAGCTAAATTAATAAAATAAATTATGGATGAAATCAAAAAAGCCGCCGGACATATAACCGGTATTTATACCGAGCCTATTTCTCTGTCCGAACCGTTTATCGATTTTTCAGCCCGGTTTGCATCAATGCCCGGTACAACGGTTCTGATGAGCGGGGGTGATCTTGATTCTGCAAGACACCATATTCTCGGGGCAAAACCATGGCTGGTATTTTCAGGACTGGGTCGTAACATGACCATTACGGTTGAAAATCGAACTTTTGATTTTAAGGCCGATCCGTTTGATACCCTCCGTATGATATTAAAAGCCTTCCGCCTGAATGATCTTGACCTGGATCCATCTGATTTGCCGAAAGCGATATATGCCGGTCTCCTTGGATACCTGGCCTATGACCTGAAAGACTGCCTGGAAAAGCTTCCGCGCACATCCATAGACAGGCTCTGCCTGCCGCATTTGTATTTTATGGCGCCGTCAATTATCGTTGTCCATGACAAAGCCAATGGTACCACTCGGCTTTGTATACCGGAACGTAACTTTGCCGGAAAAAGCAATTTAGGGAATGATCTTGATGCGTTTAAACGTATCATTTCTGACAGACCGCCTAAATATGGAAGCTTTAGCGGAGATGCCGGCGGATTTAAATCTAATTTTACCCAGGCCGGTTACATGAATGCCATTAAAAAAATCAAAGAGTACATTGCTGCGGGAGACATATATCAGGTCAATATGTCCCAGCGTTTTGAAATGGACGTGGAAGGAGATACTTTCAGTCTGTTTAAAACACTTTATAATAACAATCCGGCCCCTTTTTTCGCTTACATTCATGCAGGTAACCACCATATTGTTTCCACATCTCCGGAACGGTTTTTACTGCAAACCGGCCAACAGGTTGAAACCAGACCTATTAAGGGTACAAGACCCAGAGGGAAAACACCGGTGGAAGATAAAAAGCTTAGGCGGGAGCTAAAACAAAGCAAAAAAGATGATGCCGAACTTTCAATGATTGTCGATTTGTTGCGTAACGACATTGGAAAGGTGTGCAGGGTCGGATCTGTCCGTGTAATGGAGCACAAAAGACTGGAAGCTTACCAGAATGTGTATCACCTGGTATCTATTGTCGAAGGAAGACTGGATCAGGGCCGCGATTCTGTTGACCTTCTCAAGGCAACTTTTCCCGGCGGGTCGATCACAGGCTGTCCCAAGATCAGAACCATGGAGATCATAGACGAACTTGAACCGGACCGGCGCCATATATATACCGGCTCCATCGGCTACATCAGTTTCCACGACACCATGGATCTATCCATAGCTATCCGCACCGCCACAATATACAACGGGCAAATTATCTTCTCGGTGGGCGGAGGTATTGTATTCGACTCTGATCCACTTGATGAATATGAAGAAACCCTACATAAAGGCAGGACTCTGATGGAGGTTTTTAAAGGAAAAGAAAATCAATCTGTAAATAAAGACTATGTATGGATCAATGGAACCCTGGAACCTTTAGATCAGGCCGGTATACCGATTACGGATCTTGGATTTCAATACGGGTATGGGTTTTTTGAGACCATCAGGGTTGACCAGGGGAACCCCGGGCACCTCAACGCGCATGTTGATAGATTTAATCATACCTGGGAACATCTATTTGCTGAAAAACCGCCGGATTTGACCTGGGATGAAATTATCAATCAGGTGATTGTCCAAAACAGGCTGCTCAATGAAACTGCAGCCGTAAAGATGATCGCCACCAGAGGAGACAGGGAAACCCCTCCTTTTAATCATACGCTTTTGGTTACCGCCAGGCCATATACCCATCGCCTGGCAGAAAAAAAGATGAAGGGATTAAATCTGGCGGTATATCCGCACCCGCGTCAAACCCCGTTGGCTGATCATAAGACATTGAATTATTTATATTACTTTCTGGCCGGAAAATGGGCCAAGGCCCGAAACGCCGACGAGGCATTGATATTAAACCCGGACAATACCGTTTCCGAAACCAATACGGCCAACATACTGCTGATAAAGGACAACACCGTAACCAAACCTGTTTCTTTGCATGTTTTGCCGGGCATTATGGATACCGAAGTCTGTAAACTTTTCACCGGGTGGGGCTTTACCATAGAGAGCAAAAAATTGTTTTTAGAAGATTTGTTTATTTTTGATGAGATAATGATTACAAACTCTCTGATTGGGGCTGTACCGGTGCTGAGCATAGACGGGAAAAAACTGCCCGAGCCTTCAGATCTATGGAAAAAGATCAACAAGATCCTCCTGTAGCCCCCTAACCCGTCAAGCTGGAAACAAAAATATTTGCCACAAAGACACTAAGACACAAAGGATATATTTATTATTCTTTCTTCGCCTGCCCTGTTAAATATTGTGTAGCTGTTTAAATAAGAAAAGCGTGGAATTTTATCATCGATTCACGCTTTCTCATCCATAGAATTGAGTGCATAAAGATAGCCGTTTTAAGATTTTCGATAGTGACAACTGCGTATCGTACTGTTAACTTTCATGTATCTGAAAAATTTGTGTATAGGGAATTTAATCTTAAAGAATAGCAGAAAAAAATTGTTGATGCCAAGCCCAAAGCAAAACGACAACCGCCATTTCTTCTATAATCCATCCAGTCTTTATCATTTTCAATCTTTAAACGAAATGTCCACGAATAAAATAAAATTAGTCGATAAAAGAAAGAAATGAACGCCTCTGACGTAAGAAAACGATCTATCTTTATTCACAAGATGGCGCACTACTTATTGCTAATGGTAAGTATTAAAATAGAAACGCATTGTGTGTTTCCAAATTAATAGGATTTGAGGGGCTGTAAGTTGATGGCTTGTATGCCTTTAGAGGTTTCTTTTAATTCAAAAGATACAGGGTCACCCTTTTGTAAACCGAAATGCCCAAATTCCTTGATGCCCGATTTATGAACAAAAACGTCCCCATATTCTTCAGTGTGTATAAAACCATAGCCCTTTTTTTCACTGTACGATTTGACATAACCTTCCATCTAAAGTTTTTCCTTTTCTTATATCTTGTGCAAATGCTCAGGCGGTCACTTTGAAGGAAGGCCCAAAAAGAGAGGTTCTTTAGACAGGCTCCAAAATAAATACCGAAAAGATACACAAGTATTGAATGGTAGAATTAATCGAATCTTTAATTAATCCATTCGTAATAATAAGTCAATAGTTTGACCGGAAAATAATCCTTCTGCTTTTTTACTAAACAAAATTTGAGATATTCGCTTTATCTACTTTCAAGAAACGAAATTATATCAAACAGATACCAAATCGACGTCGTCAAAAAACAGCTCCACCGAACCATCTTCGGATGAATTGTACAACGCCATGACTGATTCGGCGATTTTGGTGGCATATGGCTCGATGGGAAAGATATTGTGGGTCCGAAGGATTGCAACCAAGGCGTTCATTCCATTGGAGATGGAACTCACGATAATCTCACTTTCATAGGTTTCTTCGCAGAGAAATGAAAAATCTCCCTTTTGCAGCATTGAAGACGCCACTTTATTCAGATTTTTGTCGAGGATTGCATATTCTCTGATTTTGAGTTTATTTTTGGCACCATTTCGAGAAATCACATATTTTTGACGCATATCTTTTCTCCTTTTCATCCGGTTTCTATGCTTATGGATTCTCTCCTTCATTCTGGGACTGATTTGGATTCTCTTCTGATTTTATAGTGTTTTTATCCAGTTTGCGTTGTCTCTTTTGTTCTTTCTTTTTCTTCCTTGCTAATTCTTTTTGACGTTTATTAAATTGATAATTTGATCTTGCCAATTTGTTACCTCCTTGGTTGTTATTTTTGATAATGACAACAAAAAAAGGATCTATGAGCGGACTTTCTTGAGGTTTAAAGTCTGATGATAGCGAGTTGTGAAGGTATAAATTCAAACCAAACAAAAGGGCATCCCCTCAATATTAGAAGGAATGCCCTTTTTATTCAGAACATATGGTTAAATCACAGTGACATTTGCAGCGGCAGGACCTTTTGGTCCTTGCTCTATGTCAAAGGAAACTCGGTCGCCTTCATTGAGGGATTTAAAACCGACTGCGTTGATTCCTGAATGATGAACAAACACATCCGCTCCGTCTTCCTGCTCAATGAATCCGTACCCTTTTGGGTTGCTAAACCACTTAACAGTTCCATTGGTCATGATAACATCCTCCTTTCTTAAAAATTTTCAACGTCGCAAACTGGAGGGTGCCACTTTGACAAATGGATTGTACCTTCAGAAAGAAACCATCCCGCAGATTAAGCAGGACTTAATTGATTAAATATATAATAATCTTTATTTAAAGAGAAAGCAAGCTAAATATCTGTTTTTTTTAAAAAAATGGGAAATACGCATTTAAACGTGCAAAAACGAAATGTTACGCGAACAATGTCAGATACTGCTCTGTATGGCAAGGTTTGTGGTTTCATGATACTTGAATGATACTTGAATGATACTTGAATGGTGAAGGAGTGCGCACTTCTTTAATAGTGTGGTTTTGCTTTTACCAACTTCTCCCCTAAACGGGAATTATAATTGTCGTCAGGTGGGAATTATTATTGTCGCACATCACACAGGAATACATTGAGTATTTTGAGGATTAACCCACCAAAGTTCGGTGGCGGGTTAAAATTTGAGCCTGTTGATAAATCCCGATTATCGGGGATGCCGGAATTGGGCAAAAAGGGGCGTTTTGCAAAGGTCTCCTTATTATTCTTTCTTCGCCTGCCCTGTTAAATATTGAAAAAAGTTAACCCTTGGGGAGCCTCGTCTCAACCGGATCTGCTGAGTTATCAATGGATTGCAGTATTACAATACGGCTGCAGGATTGATGCCTTGTCGTAGTGAAACGAAGATCCCGTTATCGGGGTATATCCGGCAGATACAAGGCTTGCAGAATTTAGGTCTTAGATGATGTGATTACTTTCCTTATGGCTATCCTTGTGGAATTTCGTTTAAGCAGCTATCTACAATCGAGATACACATGCAATACGTTGGAGATATCACCGGTTTCATACCAGATCCCATCACCACAATATTTTGTATAGCCATATAAAAAAGAAAAACTTGGAATTTTATCAATAATCCTCGCTTTCTTTTGTTATATTAGAACGAATATTAATAGCCGTTATGTGAACTTTTCAATGTGAGGGTTCAAACACAAAATATCGGCATCCAATTAAAAAGGCAGCGCCATTTCTGACCCTGCCAAAATTAAGGCATCCAAAGGTGCCGTTATTCAAAGAGAAGATGCACGCACACCCAAGAAGCCAATTAAATGCCACCCCTATATTCTTTTTTTAAAATATAACCTTTGGAGGCCTTGAGCCATCGCATGGTTTATTAGTGTTTTGAAAATTGGGCAGCAATCATATAATATAAAATAAGCACGAATTATATAAAGTCAATAGGCACAGTTGATTTCCTAAAAAAGACTAAAAATCAGAACCCCGATTTAGCGGAATAGATATGATAGTCTTCAATATTTCAACGTCAGGAATACTATAGGAGCATAGCCGCAGTCTTCAGATTATCGATACTATGAATACGTATCGTATCTTTAATTCTATGCAGTCGTCAAAGGTTAGGATTGGTTAATGTAATCTTGCATTTTATGTTATTCAAACCTCTTAAAAATAAAAAAGCGGCTTATTAGATTTTAAAATCCAATAGCCGCTCCTATTATTATATTTGTTATTAAATAGCGCCTTTGAGTTTCTTTCCAGCTTTAAATTTTACAATAGTTGAAGCCGTGTGAAATACCAATGGCGAGGATACCGATGGATTCCATTTTTTGAGATTAGTGATCCATCTTTACCCCGCATGATATCTTTAGGAAAACCGATTTTTCTCCTGCCTGATCGCTTCATTTAGATCTTTAAAGATGTTTGGAAGCTTTTTGGTGATACGTTCCCAGGAAACAGTCTGCGGTGTTTCAAAAAAGGATCGTTTCATTTTTTTTTCCACTGATAGAATTGTATCGGCTAACCCCGCTTCTAAATGCGGCTTAAATTCTGGATAGGTGTGGATTACACGCATAAACCTACCCGTGATCAAGGATTGAGCTGTCAGAATCTCCCCTGCTCGTAATATACATTTTCGGAAAACGTTTCTCATGAGGCGTTCTTCTTCGTCACGATCATAAGAAAGATTGTTGAATGCCGCTTCTTCAGAATACATGCTGATGCGTCGTTCACCAATCTTGGAGTATACCAAAGCCAGATCGCGGAAGAAATCATCTGAAACTTCCAACCCTTCATCCTCGACAAGAACGTTGATCAGAGTCGTTGTAATATCGATGGCCATCCGATTGAGTCCCTTTGTCTCATCTGCCTCGGAAACGTCCTGATGTTTATGGTCAAAAGGCTTTTGGGATAGCATTACTTGGGCAACCGATGTCGCTTTATGGTAAATTTCAATTAGGGTAAAAATTTCTGCTCCCCAATTGGTAGCAAAGTGCATTTTTTTAAGTACATCACTGTTGAATGCAACTTCACCGGAAAGCTGATAATTGAACTGCATCAAAAAATCGATTATCCCAAGGATCTTATGATCTTTCGGTTCTATTAATTTTTTCCTCAACGCAAGCAGCAGTGGATCAAGCAGCAGCCGTTTGACCCTGCCGTAAAGCCTGTCACCTGAAATGCGGTTGTAACAGGCCTTGGAAAAATCGTAGTCGTTAACGACCACGGGATAAAAGAGATTATTGATCTGATCCCGCTCGAAGGATCGGATATCTGCATCTAATACTCCTACCACATTGGCCCCTAACGCAAGAGCAATGCCGAAGCTGAGAAATAAATTCTTACCCTTGCCAGGCTCAAGAAATACAAGTCCGGCTTCGTTCAGCACTTTATATGCCTGCGAAAAAATCGGTCCGTCATTCCATTGAATGATGTAATTCTTAACTTGATATTGCTTTAGGAGATCTCGCAACAACAAGGCTTCATCTTCCGAGGCCTGATCCAGGCCGAAAATGATACGGTAGAGATATCGCACTCGGCTCAGATGACTTAAAATATTTTCAAAAACTGGACGGTTTTCTAAAGCAGTAAACTCGCTTGCCAAAAGAGGGATAACCAGAACGGTTTTTTTTTGACGAGCGCTTTCCTTCAAACTGCGTTGAAGTTTGTTTCGGTCCTGTTTTACAAGGATCCGAAACGTCATCACCTCACCATGATGTTGTGCTCTTTCAATAATGTCGCACCTCCAAATTAAGCGTTAATCAATGAAAACGCGCTGTGAATCTGTCACTATGTTGCTATAGGTTCGCCTATCTCCAATCTGCGTAGATGAATACTGCTTATTCCGCTGTATCAGCTAACCACAATATCTTACGCGCGCTAAATTAAGACGAATCCCGCCTTCGGGTTTCAATCAGGGCAAATCCAATGCGTTCACGCTCCAATGCTTACCAAAGCTATTGTTGACAATTCGCAAGGTCTAAATCTTTCCAATTCTTGCATTATTGGAAAATAATGACAATTTCAAGCTTATTAAATGAAGTCTTGAGAAATCAAGTCAATTCAAAAGTGAATCATGCTTGCCATAGTTCTTGTTGATTTAATACCAGTTAACCAGCGTGAATTACAATAGATAGTGTTGATTTTTAGAAATTATGGGGAATTAAATCTCACAACATAATTAAACTGACAACATAAATTGAGAGTATCTCATAAAAATCGTGCGTTTCAAAACCTGATATTTTTTTTGTGCCAAGATACTAACTCAAAATCAATTTGCACTGATTGCATATATCATCAAATGCACAATAAATCAAAAAAGCAAACCATGTAAAATGGATCTGCCCTTATTGAAAAAAGATATCACACGAATTTTTTTTGGACATGGTAGCAGATCACACAATTATTTCAATTTATGATTCAAAAAAAAGAAATTCCACGGGGCGGGCCTATTTCACTGAAGTTCCCCGAAAAGGTTTAATAGTGTCCATCCATAAATGGTCTTTTTGCCAAATCTCTGCGTTATGCTCAAAAAATAATCCTCGGAATATCAAACATATGCCTGCCTGTCCCGTAGGTCCGGCAGATCGTACTGGGATGGTTATTTTTTTCACATGCCTTGATCTTGAACAAAAATGCTCATTTATGAATGGACACTAAATAAGGCCGGAATCATGTAGAAATGTTTCAATATCTCGCCAGAAGGTGTCCCAACTTGGGGGACAGTCGTTATGTCCGCTCGCATAGGTTATGATTTTGCCTTGTTTTGCTGCCCGGTAAAGGGTCATTCCATGGGAAAATGGAATGACCTCGTCGAATTTGCCGTGGACTACAAGAATTGGACCATGATAAGCGCGAACAATCGCAAGATTATCGAAGGGGTCTCTGACAAGGAAATCCGGAACCAGATATTTTGAGGCCAAGGATCGGACACTGATAAATGATGACATCAAAATAAGCGCCGCCGAAGGCCGGTTAGCAGCAAGTATGCAAACCGCGCCGCCACCCACGGAACGACCCAGTAAAACAATTCTGGAAGAATCAACATCCTCCCGCGTAACGAGCACATCATAAGCACCGGTAAATGCTTCAGTGATGTTTTTTTGGCTGGGAGAACCATTTGACCTTCCATATCCGGGATACTCTACAAGCAATACCCCTATGCCGAGACGGTTTAGTTTTTTTAATTCGTGTGGCCAGAAGTCGATGAGTTCTCCGTTGCCGTGTGCAAAAATAACCGCCGGTGCCGGTTCTGTGACGCGGCCGGCAGTTTGCGGGAGAAACCATGTTTCGATTTTTCCGAAACTTGTAGCCACCCAGATCTTTTCCAGGTCGGGAATATTTTCAGTATTAGAAGGGAGTTCTATAAGATGACGAGGAAACAGCACCCGCCGCTGCATCACGTAAAGAAAGCCGCAATAGACAAGATATAAAAAGAGTGTCCATGTAACGATTTTTACAAGAATATTCATTTTCATACTCTTTTTATTAAAATCCCATATATTGTGTTATTTTTTTCTTGACATACAATATATTCCATGAAATAAAGAATCATCTTCTTTATTATTGCAATAAAGAAATAGCGTGATTTTTATTAACCGCCGTATTAAAACTTAACATATTATCAGATAAGAGTCACACTTTTTGACAGACCTACTTTAAGAAGGTTGTTCGTTTGGGTAGGTTTGTTTTTATTTTTGATACCAAGACCTTTGGGCCGGGCTTTATTGAGACCTTTGCAAAACGCCCCTTTTTGCTCAATTTCTGCGTCAGGTTCAAATTTTAATCCTCGAAATACTCAATGTATTCCTGTGGTTAAAATTATCGCCTTTCTCGAACTTAAACAAAAATTGACATTTTTCAAAGGTCTCTTATTACTTCCGGCAAAACAATTTGTTTGCATATTTTTATACAAATGGTATTGATCAATATAAATTCCACAAGATTCTGATAATAACCACACAGGAGAAGGGCAATGGGTTCAAAAGGTAAAATTTTAATTACGGAACAGGGAAATTTCGATTTAACCACCCACAAGTGGGATGATTATCTGTTTTCAGATAGTCTTACTAAAGAAAACCCCATTGAAACCGACCAGGCCATGGATATCAGCCGATTTTTGCGAGAAGAAATCGCCGGCATGAAAAATCATACCATTACCATGCCGGTTGTAGATAAAATTATTCATACCAAATTGCTGGAATACGGTCTAAAAAAAATCTCTCCGATTCGGCTGGATAAGTCCATGTTTATAAAAAATGGTCTGAAACTTTCAGAAAATGCAAAAAATGTTTTGAACAGAAGATATCTTAAAAAGGACAACAAAGGCAGGGTGGTTGAGACTGCGGAAAGAATGTTCAAAAGAGTGGCTCGGCACATCGCAAAGGCCGAAAAAAAATATGGTAGCGACGCCGATGTGAAAAAAATGGAAAATATTTTTTACAATATGATGACGGAGCTTAAATTTTTGCCGAATTCACCCACACTCATGAATGCGGGACGCAGACTGGGCCAACTCGCAGCCTGTTTTGTTCTTCCCGTTGAGGACAGCATGGACGGGATTTTTGATTCTTTAAAAAATGCCGCTATTATCCATAAATCGGGCGGCGGAACCGGTTTTTCCTTTTCACGGCTACGACCCAAAGACAGCAGGGTGGGAACAACCGGCGGAATTGCCTCCGGACCGGTTTCGTTTATGAAAATCTTTAATACGGCAACAGAGCAGGTCAAACAGGGAGGGACTCGCCGAGGGGCCAACATGGCCATTTTGAGGGTGGATCACCCGGATGTCATGGAGTTCATTTACAGTAAGAACAATAATAACGAACTGAACAACTTCAATATTTCGGTCGGCGTCACGGATGTATTCATGAAAGCGGTTGCACAAGAGAACAACTACGACCTGATAGACCCCCGCGAAAGTAAAAAGGTCGGAGAGCTGAATGCCGCAGAAGTTTACCAGGCATTGGTGAAACAGGCCTGGAAAAACGGAGATCCCGGCGTCATTTTTTTAGACAGACTTAACAGGGATAATCCAACCCCTGAATTGGGAGAAATAGAGAGCACCAATCCTTGTGGAGAACAACCGTTGCTTCCAATGGAAGCATGCAATTTGGGCTCCATCGATCTGGCCAAGTTTGTCACGTATACTGACGGAGAACCGGTCGTCGACTACGAGGCCTTAAAGGATGTCGTATTTTGGAGTGTCCGCTTTTTGGACAATACTATTGATATGTCCAAATACCCCCTTGCTGAAATCGACGAAATGGTTAGAGGCAATCGTAAAATTGGTTTAGGGGTCATGGGTTTTGCAGATTTGCTTTATCAGTTGAAAATTCCTTATAACTCGGAAAGGGCCTTTGAAATAGCCGAAGAAGTGATGGGTTTCATTCAAAAAGAATCCCACGAAGCCTCAAAATGTCTGGCTGAAAAAAGAGGGGTTTTTGAAAATTTTGATAAGAGCCTTTTTAAAAACCAAAAAGGATGTACCTATCGTAATGCCTCCACAACCACCATTGCACCGACCGGCACATTGAGCATAATTGCGAACTGCTCCAGCGGGGTGGAACCGCTTTTTGCCTTGAGTTTTGTCAGAAACGTCATGGACAATGACAAATTATTGGAGGTGAACCCCTACTTTGAAAAAGTGGCTAAAGAAAGAGGTTTTTATAGTTCCGGGTTGATGGATACCATCGCCCTTGAAGGGGGTATTCAGCACATCGAAGAAGTACCGGAGGATGTTCGCAAGGTCTTTGTAACGGCCCATGATATATCTCCCGAATGGCACATCCGGATGCAGGCCGCCTTTCAGAAGCACACCGACAACGCGGTTTCCAAGACGGTCAACCTGCCCGGTGACGCCACCGTGGACGATGTATTAAAGATCTATAATCTGGCTTACGAGCTAGATTGCAAAGGCGTTACCATATACAGGGATGGAAGCAAGGAAAATCAGGTGCTTTCGATTGCCGCAACGGGCAAGCTTGGTGAAACTTTGATTACTACGGTCAAAGAACGTCCGGAAACACTTGAAGGATTCACTTCCAGAATGAATACGGGAATGGGCCAGCTTTATGTCACGGTAACCGAATTGGACGGACACCCTTTTGAGGTTTTCGCCACCATCGGCAAATCCGGACGGTCCACTACAGCAAAGACCGAGGCCATCGGCAGGCTGGTTTCGCTGGCCTTCAGATCCGGGGTTCGCGTGGAAAAAGTTGTAGAACAGCTCAAGGGTATCGGCGGAGAACATCCTGTTTTTCAAGAAGGCGGCATGGTTTTGTCAATACCGGATGCGATTGGCAGGGTCCTTGAAAAACGGTATTTGAAAGACGGATCTTATAAGAAAAAGAGATATGGCAACAGCCTCCTTGGAGAAATCTGCCCGGAATGCGGAAATACCGTCAGCTTTGAAGAGGGCTGTATGATGTGCCATTTCTGCGGCTTTACCAAATGCGGGTAATAATATCTGACCTGAACAAGCCGGAAAAGTGACTAAAGTGAACTAAAGCCTGCCCTGGTGCGATTCGGCTATGTATATTCAGTATATGCTATGTATCATGCCGGACCTAACTTATGATTATCAAGTACTGGTAATCGGTCTGAGCCAGGGTTTGAAGTGACTAAAGCCCGCCCTGGTGCGACTCGTTCATGTATATTGATATCGGCTGTACATCATTGCAAACCTGCCTTTTTGAATATAGAGTATTGGTGATCGGTCTGGGCCAGGGTTAAGGTGTCGCTTTATTCCATCTATTCATATAAAATTGGCAAAATTCCAAAATTTTAGATCACTTTAGATCACTTCACACTTTTTTAATTTGTACAATCATGCGTATCGATCAAAATCCGCTATTTAGAAAGGTAATCGTTCCCTGGTATGACTCTGAAGCGGCATGTTATATTGTAATTTTTATTATGCTCCTTGTGTTTTTATTTGGTTTTGCAGGTATTTCGGCTGCACGCGAAAACATAGCGTATCATGAGCATGTTTGGGTGCCTGTTCTTCTTGTGGTAATGAGCGGAGGTGTTATTATTTCCACAACAATTCGCCTGATCAAAAGATATTCCCGCCGGTTTTCAAAATAGATAACTTCTTCATGACAATTCAGATCAGCCGATTAACACATGCAGCTTATTGGTTACAAGAATCAGCCCCACAATGATCAGCAGGATACCCGCGGCTGCGTTGACGTATTGTAAGACACGGGAAGCCTTTTTAATAACGATCAGAAGGAGATGGATAAAAACGGACAGGATAATAAAAGGTATGGCCAGTCCGGCGGAATAGGTGGCAAGAAGCACAATTCCCTGCCAGACGGTTTCCTGACTGCCGGCGATGATAAGGATCGATCCCAATAGAGGGCCTATACAAGGGGTCCAGCCGGCCCCAAACGCCATACCGACAATAACGATTCCTAAAAAATGTAAGGGCTTTTTTTCTATATTAATCCGTTTTTCAACATCCAGACCGCGAATATGGATGATACCGGTTAAATGGACACCCATAAGGATAATCAAAATACCGCCGATAATCCTTATTAATTCTCGATAGTTGAACATTAAGCTTCCAAGATAAGAGGCCGAAGCACCCATCAGGATAAAGATCAGGGAGAACCCGGAAACAAATAAAACGGTTGAAAGAAAGACTTTTTTTCTTATTTCTGAATTACGGTTTTCGGTCAATTCTTCCAGGGAAAAACCGGTAATAAAAGTAAAGTATGCAGGTATGAGTGGTAGCACACACGGTGATAAGAAAGAGAGAATCCCCGCTGTAAAGGCTGCAGGAAATGATACTGCTTCGGTAAACATGTTCTTACTGGGTTACCCTCCTGCAATCATGGGTATCAAAAACACTTCTGAATTATCGGGAATCAGGGTTTTTTCAAAATAAGGCCTGGAGATGTGTTTATCATTGATGCGTACCACCGCATAAAGATGGGATTTGTTAAAATTATTAAGAAGATCTTTAATTGTCATTCCCTCGTACCAGGAATACTTTTTCCCATTTACCCTGATCATGATTCAACACCGTGGGCTCTGAGTAATTCCAGAACCTCGGGAAAATCGATACCCAGCCGATTTACGGTTTCTATGGTCGGGATTCCGTTGTTGGTCCATCCCCGGCGTTTATATACCGCATCTTTAAGTTTTTCATAAAGCTTTTCGCGAGACTTGCGCAACAGCGCTATTTTTTCTTCCGTAGTCATTCCGGTGATATCGACGTTATGCTTTTCAACAAGCTGTTTGTCGTAACGCTCGGCCCGTGATTCGTACTCAACGGTTTTTACCGGCCCCACCGCACGATAGGGAATATCATCATGCTCCCGTTTTCCAAAACCCATTTTAAGGTTAAAAATACGCTGGAAATTGTAAACCGCCTCACTCATTCGGATAAGGCCGTCAGAGGTTGTCTGCCTCCCGGTAACCGCCGTGTAATAATCTGCATACCACTCGACGTGTTTCATAACCTTTGCAGGCTCTGGAGTTTCCTTATTATCTTCAGGTACAACATCATTCCATGGGAGTTTGCACAGTCCACATAAACCAAACCATGTTCGGAACATGGGGAACCAGTGCAGCGCCTCTGCTTTTTGCTCAAAGGTCGGCATAAAATTATGCACCATATCAAGGAAGATCAACCATGCCTCGTCATGCTGCGGACCTTTAAGCGCAAGACCGTACCCCCCCTGCTGGGCAAGTGATTCTTTGGTCATATACTCGGAGAACTCCAGGCCCTTTGCCTCCATACCGATATCCTGCATTAGACCGGGGTCGGCGCCATAGTCTCTGGAAAAAATTATTTTCATTTCGCGAACCCCCCTGCCTATAATTTGTCCAAAACCCTCTCCTCGGGCCATTTGATGAACAACCTCAAGTGCGGCCAGCCGATTGCCGAATGAAAGGTTCATTCCGTGGGTATGGCTTTCGTTTATCAGGCCCATCTCAAAGCACTCCATGGCAAAAGCCGTGGAGGTACCTACTGAAATGGTATCGAGGCCATAGGTGTCACAGTAAAAATTCATTTCAATAATCGTATGCGGGTCAAAAATACCCAGGTTTGAGCCACAGCCGGCTATGGTTTCATATTCGGGACCATCTACAAAAACTTTGATCCCTTTGTATGGACCGGTGAGGGGAACAAAGTCTTTGACACCATGTGAGCAGGCTAGTGTACATCCCATCCAGCATCCATCATAGCCCGGATCAAATATGCGTCTGAAAACCTCTTGGCCAATATTGTCTGCTTCTGAATGCTGCCCGTACTGGAAATTATGGGTAGGCAGCAGATCAAAGTCATTCATAATGTGAACAAGGTGGGTTGTTCCGATTTGTGACATTTGATTTTGCTTGGGATCGAGTTCAACAATTTCCCTGGAGTGCTTTCTCCCAACTTCTTTTAATGTATTGGCATTTGCAGGATTGTTTGTTTTGGTTGTGACCGTGTCCCAGCGTGCCACAATGGCTTTGATACCTTTATCAGCAAAGACACCGCCGATACCCCCGCGTCCTGCCTGTTTATATCTGGCACGCTTGCGTTTCAGATCATACCAGGTAAAGTTCAGGCATCCCATCCGTGTGTTTTTGGCGCCCGGGCCTGTGGAAACTACAGAAATATTACGCGGTTTTCCATTGGCGAAATATTTTGTTAATATTGCAGAAAGAGTATAGGAATCATCCGGCAGTCCCGACGCCTTAAAGATCTGAACCTTCTCATCAATACCATCAATAAATATTACAACATCTTTTAATGATTTTCCCGTTACTTCCAGTGCGTCAAATCCGGAAAACTTAAGATATGGACCAAAATAACCTCCGACATTAGAGTCAATTACAGACCCTGTTAACGGAGAAATGGTGGTGACGATACTTTTGCCGGAACCGGGATATACGGGTGTCCCGCCCATAGGGCCGGACGCGATACATATGGCGTTTTCAGGATCACTCCATTTTGTTGTGCTGTTGACAGCATTCCATAGAAGCCAGAGATCAAAACCTTTGCCGCCGATAAAGACGTTTTTCATTTTTTCCGTAACCGGCTTAACGGAAATGACAAAATCAGAAATGTCTATACAAAGGGTCTGGTTTGCATAACCCTTTTCAATAACCGGCCTGTCATAATTAAATGTCTTGAGCGATTCCATTTTATATTCTGCCATTATATCAGCCCCTTTATGTTATTCTAATGTAATTCTTCAATAAGTTCTGGTGTATGAAATAATTATAGTGACCCGGCTCCATAATTTATTGAGATGTTACATTCTAATCTACTGATCATTTGAAAAATTTTTAATCATAATTTCACCCAGCTCTTTGGATCGTTTTGTGGCTATTTCCACGGCATTAATGAGGGTGGTTCGAAGTCCGCCTTTTTCCAGAGTATGAATGCCGGCGATAGCTGTTCCACCGGGAGAGGTAACCATGTCCTTTAACCTACAGGGATGTTCTTTTGTCTCAAGCAATAATTTTGCCGCGCCCAAAACCGTTTGCGATGAAAGAAAAAGAGCATCTTCCCTTGATAGACCCACCTTTACTCCGGCATCAGCCAGGGCATCGACAATTAAAAAGATATAGGCAGGCCCGCTGCCGCTTAAGCCGGTAATTGCATCCATAAGAATATTTTCTTTAAGAAAAATGCTTTTTCCCATTGAATTGAAAATAGCCAGAGACAGTTTGATGTCTTCTTCGGTGGATTCTCCACCGGCCGCGATAACCGAAGCACTCTCCTTAACGAAGGCCGCGATGTTGGGCATTACCCGGATAAGACGCAATTTTTTATTCAGACACGATTCTATGGCGGCCAGAGGGACACCGGCGGCAATAGAGATGATAAGCTTAGACATGTCCAGGCAGGACGCTGTTTCCTTTAATACTGACGCAATGATCTGAGGTTTGACCGCATAGATAATAATTTCTGAAGCTTCTACCGCTTTGATGTTATCTGTTGTGGTAGCGACGCCATATTTTTCTTGGATGGATTTTAGCTTATTTTCACGAATATCCGTGCAAATGATATTTTTAGGATGGGATGATTCCGAAGAAATGAGCCCGCTTAAAAGGGCTTCCCCCATATTTCCTGTTCCGATTATGCTGATTTTTTTGTTTTTTAACATGAATTTTATTCCCCCTTACTTTAGTATAATGATTTATTCCTGTTTTTTTGCATTGAGCGATTGAATCGAAAAAACTCCCCGATCCCTCAATTACTTAAAAGCCTGACTGATTTGAACGGTTAACTTATCAATAAATTGTACTTTTATCGTTTGAAAGTTTACTATGTCAATGATTTTGCCTGAAATATCTTGACTTATTCTAAATATATAATTAATTTTTAGAGAATAAAATCGATTGATTAAGAAATTAATACGTTACTTCTCAATAAATTAGGACAGGTCAATATTATTATCTGATGTACCGGAACTTTGAGATATTACATTAAAACAAAAAGCGAAAGATCCTTTTTTATATGTTTATCGTTGGCAATTTATTAAAAGCTATTGCATTGATTCTCCACTATGTTCTTTATTTTTACATGTGGATTGTTGTGGCGCGGGCAGTACTTTCCTGGGTGAATCCAGACCCTTACAATCCGATCGTCCGTTTTATTCACAATGTTACCGAACCGGTACTGTATCGAATCCGCACAAAATTACCTCTTGATTTTGGCGGTATAGATTTTTCTCCAATTATTGTTATTCTGGTCATTATATTTTTGCAAAACTTTGTTGTAAACAGCCTTTTTAGAATGTCTGCAAGTTTTATGTAACCCATAAAGGAAGGTGACACATCATGACAATTACATCCCTTGATATTCAGCAACAGCAGTTCAAAACCAGGTTCAGAGGATTCGACGTCCGGGAAGTGGATGCATTTCTTGAGCAGATGGCGGATGCCTTCGAATCATTGCAAAGAGAGAACAAATATTTGCGTGAAGAGATTAAACGGCTTAAAATTGAAAGCCAGGGATACAAAGGACGTGAAGAGACGTTTAAGCGGGTAATGCTCAATTCTCAGAAAGTGTTAGATCAGATGAAGCAAAATGCCCGTAAATCGGCCGAATTACTCATTGCGGACGCCGAAGTTAATGCGGAAAAAATTCTTAGTAGAGCGCAGAACCGGCTTGCTCAACTTCATGAAGATATTACAGAACTAAAACGGCAGCGCATGCAGATAGAGGTTCAGATTCGCTCAATTATCGAAAGCCATACCAAACTCCTTGAAATAGGGAAGGAGGAGGCCGGGATCCGGGAGGAGGAAGATGCCAAGTTGAAATTGTTCAAGCAATCATAACCCCTTGGTTTTTTGAAACCGTAAAATAGTGTTACCTGCGATTTAACTAAATTGGGAGCATAACATGGCAAAAATAGATGCATTTTTTAAATTGATGACTGAACAAGGTGCTTCAGATCTCCATCTGGTGGCGGGACAGCCGCCTGCGCTAAGAATACGGGGGGAAATGGAAAGGGTCAAATATAAGGTCCTGGATAATGATGAACTAAGAGCCATGCTCTATGAAATTGCGCCCGAACATAAGGTTAAGGAGTTTGAAGAAACCGGCGATATTGATTTCGGCTATGACGTACTCGGTCTTGCCAGGTACCGGTCAAATTTCTTTATGCAAAAATATGGGGTGGCGGCGGTTTTCAGACAAATTCCTGAGCAGATAATGACTGCCGAACAGCTGGGTCTTCCTAAGGTGGTTTCCAAGCTGGCCTCGCTCCCAAGGGGGCTGGTTCTGGTGACAGGACCCACAGGAAGCGGTAAATCGACCACCCTGGCCTCAATAATTGATGTGGCAAACCGAACCCGTAAGGATCATATCATCACCATCGAAGACCCCATTGAATTTGTCCATCAAAGCAAGGGGTGTATCATAAATCACCGTGAGATCGGTCTCCATACCAACTCATTCAGTGCAGCTTTAAGGGGCGCCCTGAGAGAGGATCCGGATATTATTCTCGTCGGTGAAATGAGAGATCTTGAGACCATATCGCTTGCCATAGAAGCCGCATCCACCGGACATCTTGTTTTTAGCACGCTTCACACATCGAGTGCAGCGAAAACCGTTGATCGTATCATCGAAGTTTTCCCTGCAGATCAGCAGAATCAGATCCGTTCGACCCTATCCGACGGAATTCGAGCAATTATAGCACAGGTTCTGTTTAAAAGAGTAGATAAAATAGGACGTTGCCCCGCCCTGGAAATATTGATTGCAACTCCGGCGGTCCGGAATCTTGTCAGGGAAGGGAAAACCCACCAGATTGCCTCAATGATCCAGACCGGCAAGAAATACGGAATGCAACTTTTAGATGATGCCATTATGGATTTGCTAAACAATGGATGGATAGGTGCTGACGAAGCCTATGCCAAATCAAATGACAAGGGAAAGTTCAGACCTTTTTTGAAGAATCCTCCGACTGACTTCACCGAAGCATAACAATTTTGTGAGGTTCTATTTTGAAAAAACAGGAAATTGATCATATTCTGGCAAGAATGCTCGATTCATACGATAATGTCTCCGATCTTAATATCACCGTGGGGAAACCGTTTCAGGTTGAGACAGCGGGAGATCTCGCCGTCGTCGAAATGAATCCACCTTTTGACGAGATTACTCCGTTTCAGGCTGAAATCTTCGCGCTCAACCTTTTAAATCAGAACCGGCGCCTCACCGAGAATCTCCTGCTTGAGGGATCGTGCGATTCATCCTACGAGCTTCCGGGCAAGGCTCGCTTCAGAGTCAACGTCTTTTCCCAGCGGGGTAATTACTCCATTGTTTTGAGAAAACTTGCAACCAAAATTCCCACCTGTCAGGAATTGGGCATTCCTGAATCCTTTCTCAAAATGGCTGAGGAAAAAAACGGCTTCATCCTGGTCACCGGAGCCACCGGTACCGGAAAAACAACCTCCCTGGCCGCAGTGCTTAACGAGATTAATGACCTCAGATCGGTCCACGTGGTGACTCTTGAGGATCCGGTGGAGTATGACCATCCTCACAAAATGGCTACTTTCAACCAGCGCGAGATGGGGCAAGACTTCGATACATTTGCACATGGCCTCAGAGCAGCTTTGCGCCAGGCTCCCAAGGTAATTCTGGTTGGGGAGATGCGTGACAGGGAAACGGTGGAAATCGGCCTGAGTGCGGCCGAGACCGGACACCTGGTTTTAAGCACTCTCCACACTGTTGATGCCGGACAGACAATGAACCGTATCCTCGGCATGTTCCCTGTTGAAGAAGAAAATCAGATTCGTATTCGGCTTGCCGACGCAATCCGCTGGATCGTATGTCAAAGACTTCTTCCCAAAGAGGGGGGAGGGCGGATAGCGGCCTTTGAAATCATGCGCACCAACCTGCGGGTCAAGGACTTGATACTGCATGGAGAATCTGAGGAAAAAACGTATTACGATGTCATTCATGACGGGAAAGCTTTCGGTATGACTACCTTTGACGATTACATCCTTGGGTTATACGAAAAGGGCCTCATTACCGAGGAGACTGCCATGGCCTATGCTTCCCGCAAAGGCGTACTGGGCCGCGGGATCGATTCAATCAAGAGCTCACGCGGAGAAGCAACAACGGATATTAAGGATCTTAAAGTGGATCACGATTACGGCAAGACGGTTTAGTCGTGGGCAGACGTTTTGGCCTTTGCCGATGGAACGCCAAAAAAGGAAAAAATCATGGACGTGGTATGCGAAAAATGCCGGAGTAAGTTTCAAATTCCGGACAAAAAGCTTCCCAAAGGACAGGTGTTCTCTGTAATTTGTCCCAAATGCACCAACAAAGTTTCCGTAGATACTCGTTTTGACATTCCGTTGTCAACCAAAGAGACTCCGGCCCCGTCCGCCGAACCAAAACCCGGATTGAATAAAACCATCATTGAGGAAGTAGATTCCAGCGTTTACGACGCTTCGGAAAAACCTTTTGATTTTGTTGAAGAAGGCGTGGAGACCGCTCTTTTGTGTGAACCGGAACCGGCCATCCGGGCCAAAATCACAACGGCCCTGTATAACATGGGATACCATACCACGGCACCCCAGTCACATAAAGACACTCTAAAACAGATGCGATTCCATGTCTTTGATATGGTGGTTCTTAACGAGCGGTTTGGCACCATGGATCCTGATATGAACAGTGTCCTCAACTACCTGGATCGTCTCAATATGTCCATCCGGCGAAACATCTTCCTGACGCTGATAACCAACCGCTTTCGCACCATGGACAATATGGCGGCCTTTAACAAGAGCGTCAACCTTATTGTCAACCTGAAAAACATAAATGAAATTGAAAAAATCCTGAGACGAGGTGTTGCCGACAATAAAGCCTTCTATCGTGTTTTTAAGGAGTCACTTGTCAAGACCGGCAGGGTCTGAACATTATTTATTGCCTATTCTAAACGTAAAAACGATGGAATATACTTGTGCCGACTATCGTGTTGAAATGATTCTGTTAAACCTTAAGCGTCGCTTGCGGCACGAGGGCCTTAGTGAGAAGGAAAGGGACGATATCCTTTTACAGATTAAAAAACTTGAAGCAAAAATGGGGCTTGAATAGAAATAAGGTAATTTTCCAATAAGTTCTGGTGCATTAAATGATCATATTGACCCGAATCCATAATTTATTGAGATGTTACATGATATTGAACCGCTAGTTGATAATAAAATGTAACATGTTTGAACTCATACAAGTAACAGTTTGCATAGAATGAAATTAATTGAAATTGCGCCCGAACTCTATCTTGTTCCTCTTGACCAGGATCTGCCCGGATTTACGTCGTTTATAGGGGCCTGGATCTACAAAGGCAAAAAAACCTTATTGGTGGATGTCGGACCTGCCGCCACCATTTCTGTGATTGTAAAATCCTTAGAAAGCCTGGGAATACAGCATCTTGACGCAGTTCTATTGACCCACATCCATATAGATCACGCCGGAGGAGCAGGAGATTTGGCCGTGCTTTTTCCCGACGTTCCAATTATCTGTCACGAAAAAGGTATCCAGCACCTTGCAGATCCCTCACGCTTATGGGAAGGGAGTCTCAAAACCCTTGGTCAAACGGCCCAAGCATATGGACCATTCCGGCCGGTTCCCCGGAAATTGCTTTACAATGCAACTCGATATCAAGAAGATAACGTTACGCCGATCCTGACGCCCGGGCATGCCCCTCATCATGTCAGCTACCTTTTGGGTCCATACCTTTTTGCAGGAGAGGCCGGGGGAGTTTATCTCGATATTTCCGGTGACGGCTTTTATCTTAGACCTGCCACACCGCCCCGTTTTTTTCTAGAGACTTCCATCAAGAGCATCGATGCTCTGATTGCCAGAAATCCCTCAATCATCTGTTACGGACATTTCGGCATGAACAAAAATGCTTTGAACATGTTGAAAAACCACCGTGAGCAGCTTTTGCTCTGGAAAAAAATTATCGAGGATGAGATGGTCCACCTCAGTAAAGATAAGGACGAAGATTTCCTCAAAAGCTGTCTGCAAAGGCTTTTAAAGCAAGATCCTTTTCTTGAAGGGTTTTTTCATATGGATGAGGCTGTAAAAGAGAGGGAGAGAGGATTTCTGAAAAACAGCATAAAAGGATTTACAGGCTATCTACAGACCATTGCTGATAATCCGTAATCCTTCCAGGGTCAAGGCCGGTTCAACAACTTCAATGGTTTCTGATACTTGATACATAAGTTCTGCCAAGCCTCCTGTTGCGATTACCCGGGGGTTTGTGCCCATTTCGATTTTCATTCGCCGAACCATTCCATCCACAAGTCCTGCATATCCAAAAATAATTCCCGCTTTAATACTGCTTGCGGTATCTTTGCCGATTACGCTTTCAGGGGGAACAAAAATTTCAACCCTGGGAAGTTTGGACGCTTTCATGAACAGGGCTTCAGAAGCAATCATGATCCCGGGACTGATGGCGCCACCGAGATATTCCCCCTTTTCTGAAATAGAATCAAAGGTTGTGGCTGTCCCGAAATCTATTATAACAAGACTGGTTTGGTACTTATGAAATGCCGCAACCGCGTTAACTATCCTGTCTGCCCCTACTTCTGATGGATTTTTGTAACGTATCGGCAGATTTGAAGCTGACATGGCATCGACCCAGTGCGGCGCGTGTCCTAAGTATTTGCGACAGAAAGAATCGAGAATGGTTACCATGGGTGGAACGACGCAGGAGATAATAGTCTTGCTGATTTTTTTGGAACTGATATTGCTTTCTGAAAAAAGATTGGAGGCAAGGATGTTAAACTCATCTTCTGTCGTCCGTCTCTCCGTGCGTATCCGCCAGTCCTTAACAAGATGTCTGCCGTCGTAAACACCGATTACCGTGTTGGTATTTCCAATATCGATAACAAGAAGCATGAATAAAGATTCCTTTTCTTCGCTATATTTTTTGGTTACTGATCTTTACTGTGAACATTTCGGGTTTTACGCCAATAAGAGTGGTTTTAACAGGTAAGGTTATAGTTGCCCTTTTAACATAAATCCCGGGTGTTAATCCTTTGAGATCAACATAAACTGTAATCCATTTTTCCGTATGAAGCTTTTCAATAATATTAACCGGTCCTTTAACTTCAATATTTAAAGCCGGTGGTGTAATGCTGTATCTGAACGGACTGTTTTTACCCTCAACCTGAATATCAAAAAACTTTTTGTTAACAATTTTTTCTTTTATCAATATTTCAGCAAAAATAATCTCCGAAGGAGAAATGATCTCAATATCTTCGACAAGGTCCAGAGCAACTTCTTTTTTAAAAGATTCTGACAGCCCTTTGATCTCAATCGGTTTTGTCAGTACCTTATCCATGGGTCCAAGGATATTTTCAGGCCCCTGCAGAATAACCGACACTGGCTTGGCAACTGCGCCTGCAACTATAAATCCTGTAGCAGGTTTTCCGGAAAAAGAAATTCTGACCGGCAGCCCCTTTTTTATTTTATTCTCGATGGTTACGGCAAAAAAAGTTGGGTTTATTTTTATGATGGATATCCCCTTGGGAAGGATGATACGGTCCTTTTTTATCGGAATAGAGTTAATCCCGACATGTACTCCGGATAGATCAAGCACATATCGTATTTTCAGGTCAGAAAGGCTTCTAAGTGCCGATTTCGGGCCGCGGACATGAACCTCTATCCCTTTTAACGACGGACCGGTTATTGTCAATCCTGCAGGGATTTGGCCGATATCAACCGGAATAAGAATAACGGTTTCTTGTAATGATGAGCAGGATCCTGGTAGAAACAAACAAACCCCAAGCAAAAAACACAAAACAGACCGTTTTAAATTCCGTAAGTGTAACATAGATAGATGACTATGGTTATTTATAGCTGAAGCGACACTATTTTCAAAAAGCTAACGTAAGTTCTCAATAAGTTCTGGTGTATTAAATAATCATATTGACCCGAATCCATAATTTATTGAGAAGTTACAAGCTAACGTGTTTCACCATTAGTTTTATTGCACATTTTTAATGGCATTAATGATTTTTATGGTTGCACGTGTATTGGCGACATTGTGGACTCTGACCATATGGGCGCCGTTTAAAATTGCAGCGGCAACTGAAGCCTGAGTGCCGATTTCCACTACCGTCAGGTCGGGGTTAATATCTTTAACGGTCTTATCTTTAAGGATGTTTCGTATAAAGGCTTTTCTGGAAGGTCCGATCAGAATAGGAACATCCAGTGTTTTAAATTCATGCAGGTGTTTAATTAATAAAAGATTATGTTCAACTGTTTTCCCGAAACCGATTCCAGGATCTATGATGATTTTTGATTTTGAAATTCCTTTACTTTCAGCATAATCGAGGGCGTTTTTTAGAAATTCTTTGATTTCTTTTATAAGATCATCATAAACAGGATGGGTCTGCATGGTTTTTGGGGTCCCAAGCATATGCATCAAAATTACCGGAACGTCATATTCTGCTGCAACATCTGCAATACCGTGATCAAGACGCAATGCTGAAACATCGTTTATAATGGAGGCGCCGGCTTGAATAGCCCTTCTGGCAACACCGGCCTTGGTTGTGTCTATGGAAATGGGAATGGAAATACGCCCTGCAAGGTTCTCAATCACAGGTATAACCCGCCGGATTTCCTCTTCGGCAGATACCGCATCAGAAAAGGGGCGTGTAGATTCTCCGCCGATATCAAGTATGTCAGCCCCTTCTTCAAAAAGTTTTTGGCCTTGAGCCACGGCGTCATCTCGGGTGAAAAATTTCCCGCCATCTGAAAATGAATCCGGCGTAATATTCACGACACCCATAATACAGGTACGCTTACCCAGAACCAGCCTGTGTTTATCCCATGCAAGGCTATATGTTTTCATATGTGCTTGTTAATTGAACGTCTCGAATATTCTATCCCGCTATAATCGAGGTGGAAATCACAAGTCTTGTAATGTCAACCTGTTTTATACATCTTCGCTTTTGATTTCTTCTGTATTTTTTTTATTTTCGACCGGAACTTTTTTATCAGTTTTTTCTTCCGCAGAATTCTTTGATGGAAACTCAAACCCAGGTCGCATGGAAAGTATGAGTTCATCAAGCTCATTTCCCAGAACCGTCTCTTTTTCAAGCAGACGGTCTGCCAGAGCATGAAGAATATCTAAATTTTCATTTAAAGTTTGTTTTGCACAATTGTAAGCTTTTTCGATAAGATTGTTTATTTCTTGGTCAATTTTCCGTGCCGTTTCTTCAGAGTAATCCCTGTGCTGTGCTATTTCGCGTCCCAGGAAAATATGCTCGTCAGCTTTGGCAAAAGAAAGTGGGCCTAATTCTTCACTCATACCCCAGCTTCGTATCATCTTCTGGGCAACATCGGTTGCCTGTTTGATATCGTTGGCGGCGCCGGTACTGATACGGTTAAAAACAATTTCTTCGGCCACTCGTCCGCCAAACGCAACCGACAATTCGCTTTCAAGCTGATCTTTATATTTGAAATCGCTTTCTTCGGGCAAGAACCAGGTAATACCGGCGGCGCGTCCCCGTGGAATAATGGTTATCTTGTTGACGGCATCCGTATTGGGAAGAAAGCGGGCCACAAGGGCGTGTCCACCTTCGTGATATGCCGTGGTCTTTCTGTCTTCTTCCCTGATGACTTTCGATTTGCGTTCCAATCCCATATAGACCTTGTCTTTGGCATCTTCCAGGTCAAACATGTCAATTTTTTCTTTATTTCTTTTAGCGCCAAGCAACGCCGCTTCGTTCACAAGGTTTTCCAGATCAGCGCCGGAAAAACCGGGCGTGCCTTTTGCCAGTGTGACAAGGTTTACATCGGGTGCTGCCGGCGTTTTTTTCATATGAACTTTAAGAATCTTTTCACGACCTAAAATATCCGGCAGGGGAACAACCACCTGACGATCAAAACGTCCGGGTCTCAAAAGAGCCGGGTCGAGCACATCAGGCCGGTTTGTGGCGGAAATAAGGATAACCCCTTCGTTTGACTCAAAACCGTCCATTTCAACCAGAAGCTGGTTTAATGTCTGTTCTCTTTCGTCGTGTCCTCCACCGAGTCCGGCTCCCCTATGCCTTCCGACCGCATCAATTTCATCAATGAAAATAATACAGGGCGCATTCTTTTTACCCTGGACAAACAGATCTCTAACCCGTGACGCTCCAACGCCGACAAACATTTCCACAAAATCCGAACCGCTGATATTAAAAAACGGGACGTCAGCTTCACCTGCAATAGCACGAGCTAAAAGGGTTTTGCCGGTACCGGGTGATCCCATAAGAAGGACACCTTTGGGTATCCTTCCGCCAAGACGCGTAAATTTTTTTGGTTCTCTGAGAAAATCTATTATTTCACCGAGCTCTTCTTTGGCCTCATCGATTCCGGCGACGTCTTCAAAGGTAACTTTTTTCATCTGGTCAGATTGCAAGCGTGCCCGGCTTTTGCCAAAAGACATGGCCTTGCCGCCTCCGGCCTGCATCTGACGCATAAAAAAGATCCATACCCCTATTAGTACAATCATCGGAAACCATGAAACCAGAACATTCATATACCAGGGAGAATCGGTTTCCGGTTTGGCGCTAATTGCCACCCCTTTTTGCCGGAGGATCTTGATAAGGTCGGTGTCCTGTGGTGCATATACCTTGAAATGATTGTGGTTTACGTCCGTGGTGAAGATTTCCTGTCCCTGGATGACCACCTCGGAAATATTCCCATTATCGACCATGGTTAGAAATTCGGTATAACTGATATTTGTCTCGGCCAGGTGCTTTTGATTGAAGAGATTATAAAGCATGATCATCATCAGCGTGATGACTATCCATAAAGCCAGATTCTTATAAAAAGGATTCAAAAGTTTTAACCCCCTGTAAAATGATTATTTATAAAATTATATTAATCATTAATGTTAATTAGGCAAGAGAAAGTTCAACTTTAAGTACATTTTTGGTTGAGGATTTCACTTTTACAGATTCATCTATTCTATAACCGGCAACCCAGATTATTTTTCCTCGGCATAGTAATAAGGGGCATCTTGCGCGTTCTTTTCTGGGGACCTTTTTGTCGATGAAAAATTTTTTTATTTTTTGTGTTCCGGTCATACCCAGCGGCGTAAAACGGTCACCATGGCGAAAATTTCTCAAAACCAGCGGAAAACTTAACGCATCCCTATCAAAAAAACCGGTATTTTGTCCAGTCCGACATAAGTCGGGCAGATCTTTTATGCCCATTTCGGTGAATTTAATATGAGCGCGGATTTCTTTTATGAATGTCAATTCGGGTTTTGCTATCGGGTATTCAAAGGTAAACATTTCTGCCCGGTCTGATTTTACATCCATATTACGCAAGGTGCTTTTTTCTCTGGAAAAAAGAATAACGTCTCCTTTTCGCTGGATCCTGATACGATCAGGTAAATCAATATTTCCATAATCCGGCCCGTATTCCAAAAGGTTTATCGCAGAATCGATGTGGGTTAAACGAATACGCCTTAAGTCCCCTTTTATTTTTGAAATCGCTTTTCTTATTATCCGTCTTTGTGCTGCCACATGAATTCCGTTCAGGATTGAGACAGAAAGGACAATCTGACCGTCCTGAATGCTAAAAGCTGCTTTTTCGAAGAGAGGATGAATGACATCTTCAATCCATTCTTCTTCAGATCTGATAATTGAGGCAAGCCGGTTTAGGCTTTGGCTGATTTTCGGATTGTAGAATGCTTTTAACAGTGGAATTAAATCGTGACGTATTCTGTTCCTAAGGAATCTTGTGTCCCTATTGGATGTGTCAGATATATATTTTAGTCCGTTTTGATCCAGAAAAGCGATTATTTCGGAACGATTTGATTGTAATAGCGGCCGAATAATCTTTCCGTCCCTTACCGGAGGAATGCCTGAAATGCCCAGCGGGCCGCTTCCTCTAAAAAGATTCATTAATACAAGTTCTGCATTATCATCAAAATGATGGCCGAGGGCGATTTTATTAAACCTGTTTTTTTCTGCCACTTTGTTTAAAAAGGTGTGGCGAACGCGTCTGGCTGCTTCTTCCAGGGAAAGCTTGTTTTCAATCTGATATTTACGAACATTTTCTTTATGAATATAACAGGGTATGTCAAATCTGCCGGCGAGAGATGCAACAAATTCAGCATCCTTATCTGAATCGTTCTGGCGCAGACAATGATTTAAATGTGCAACTCCAAGCCGGAGGGGAAAGCGGGGTGAGAATGTGAGAAGTAGGTGAAAAAGGGCTACTGAATCAGGCCCGCCGGATACACCGATAAGAACCGAATCTCTCGGTTGAAGCATTCCATAGGTTGTAATGGTCTGTTTAACAGTACGTAATAATTTATTTTTGTAGCCTTTGTGCGATGCTGGCATGAATAAGCTCGGAAACTTTTTTATCCCAAATTCCTACGATGCCTGATCGGACGGAAACCTCTGTAGTCTCGGGTGTTATCGCTACAGTTTTTATTGTAACCGGAGTTCCATCGGATTGTTTGGCTTTAATTGTTGCCTTAATATTGTCTGATGTTTTTTCTGTGATCTCCATTTCCAGACTATTTAGAACTGCAGTACATGCCCGATTGGTTTCATCAAATTCTGCTTGATAAGATGTTTTCAGCTCGCCGTTTACATAGGTATATACCCCTGCTCCTGTTCCTGTTCCGGCGATAAAAGCGGCACAGCCTGAAATTATGAAATAAGAGGACAATAATAAAAGAATTAGAACATTTCGTATCATAATTTACCCTTCCTTTTTTGAATTTTTCAAAAAGCTAAAGTGTTACGAAACTATTAACTTTGAAATAATTAAAAAAAGGCTATGATAAAAAAAGGTGAATGTCAATAAAAAACACAGAATATAGATTTATTAATTTGGATTGTCGTCTATATTGTGGTAGGAAAACCGATTTTTTTTTATCTTGAATTTTTTTTTTATCGATTATATTCGTATTTGTGGTTGTGCTAGGCGGGGAGCTAGCGGTGCCCTTTTCCCGAAATCCGCTTCATGCGGGGCTGAATTCCCTCTAAAGGGTTTTAATCTGGGAGCCTATAAGTCAATCTGATCGGCCGCCGCGCAACAGACGGTTACGAACCTCGTCAGGTCCGGAAGGAAGCAGCGATAAGTAATGCAGTCTGTGTCGTGGATCGATCCCGGTCAAACTTTTGGCTTATTTCATTTCAGACAAGATTCGATAGAGGGTGCACAACCAGTTCTTCCGCATATAGCTAGTGATGATCGACCATATCTCTCACCCATTCTCAGCCGCCATATTTAAAATAGACAAGTTTCAATCATGAAATCCCAAACTCAAAATCTAAAATTCCTTTTTCTACCTTGACAATATCCCAGACAGTCTTATTTTTTTAAAAATGTTGTGGTATTAGCCCGTATTCTATGAAAAATCGGGTTGCTATTCAATTAAAAAAGTATCAGGAGAAAACAACGGCTGATGGCAAAAAAAAGTAAAATCAAAATTCATACGAATGGTGATGAAACCGTCAGTGAAGATAAGAATCGTGAGAAAAGAGATTCAAACAAAGAAGAGAGCACTGAGACCATTGATCCCCTCAAAGATATGGAGGAAAGGGTAGAATCTGTCAAAAAGGAGGCCGCAGAGAATCATGATCGGATGTTGAGGGTGGCTGCGGAGTTTGAAAATTACAAAAAGCGTGCCGCACGTGAAATGAATGATTTTAGAAAGTTTGCCAATGAAAATTTTGTGAAAGCAATGCTCCCTGTGGTTGACAACCTGGATCGTGCCATCGAATCTTCAAGTAATGACAAACATGCCAACAGTTCGGTGGTGGAAGGCGTCAGTATGACCCTCAAGGAAATACTCAAAGTTTTTGAAGAGTTCAGCGTAAAACCGTTTGAGTCTTTGGGAAAGACCTTTGATCCCAGTTTACATCAGGCGGTGATGCAGGATGAGGCGGAGGCGTATCCTGATAACACGGTCTTAAAAGAGCTGCAAAAAGGGTATATGATTCACGACAGGCTCCTCAGACCTGCCATGGTTGTGGTATCCAAAAAAAAAGTGGAACCTGAAAATCACGAAAACTCAGCTCAGAAAAAAGAAGATGAATAAGACATATAGATTATTTTAAATTAGGAGGATAACAAATGGGTAAAGTCATTGGAATCGATTTGGGAACCACAAATTCCTGTGTAGCGGTCATGGAAGGTAGCGAAGCAAAAGTCATTACAAATCCCGAAGGAGGGCGTACGACACCTTCTATTGTGGCCGTTTCAGAGAGCGGGGAAAGATTGGTTGGCCAAATCGCAAAACGGCAGGCCATTACCAACCCTGAGAACACAGTCTTTGCCGTAAAAAGGCTTGTCGGTCGTAAGTATGCATCCAAAGAGGTACAGGACGATATTAAAATACTTCCCTATAAGATTGAACAGGCAGAGAATGGCGATGTCAGAATAAATATGCGAGGCAAGTTAAATAGTCCGGCGGAGATATCATCCTTCATCTTGGCAAACATCAAACATACGGCTGAAGAATATCTCGGAGAAAAGGTAACCGATGCAGTTGTTACAGTGCCTGCCTATTTTGATGACAGCCAGCGGCAGGCAACCAAAGACGCAGGAAAGATCTCCGGACTCAATGTTCTTAGAATTATCAATGAACCGACCGCCGCATCGTTGGCATATGGTCTTGACAAGAAGAGAGAAGAAAAATTAGCCGTTTTTGATTTGGGCGGCGGTACTTTTGACATATCCATTCTTGAAATCGGAGAAGGCGTTTTTGAAGTTAAGGCTACAAATGGCGATACCCATCTCGGTGGCGAAGATTTCGATCTTAGGCTTATCGATTACCTGGCAGACGAGTTCAAAAAAGACCAAGGAATTGATCTCAGAAATGACAAGATGGCCCTTCAGCGGCTTAAAGAAGCTGCTGAAAAAGCGAAAATGGAACTGTCCACTTCCATGGAAACGGATGTTAATCTTCCATTTATTACCGCCGATGCCGCCGGTCCAAAGCACCTTAACATAAAGATAACCCGAGCCAAGCTTGAAGGGCTTATCAGTGACCTGATCGACAAACTTGAAAAACCCTGTCGGATTGCGCTTAAGGATTCGGGACTCTCCACCAATGACATTAATGAAGTAATTCTTGTTGGCGGTATGACGCGCATGCCCGCGGTTCAGGACCGCGTCAAGAAAATTTTTGGCAAGGAACCCCACAAAGGGGTTAACCCGGACGAAGTTGTTGCCATCGGCGCGGCCATTCAGGGAGGTGTATTGAAAGGGGACGTAAAAGATGTTCTTCTTCTCGATGTTACTCCTCTTTCTCTTGGTATAGAGACCCTGGGTAGTGTCATGACACGACTTATCGAAAAAAATACGACCATTCCGACCAAAAAGAGCCAGATTTTTTCAACAGCGGCTGACAGTCAGCCGGCTGTATCTATCCATGTGCTGCAGGGAGAGCGGGAGATGGCCGCCGGAAACAAGACTCTGGGACGCTTCGAACTGGTGGGGATACCCCCCGCACCAAGAGGTGTGCCGCAAATCGAGGTGACATTTGATATCGATGCCAATGGAATTGTGAACGTTTCTGCAAAAGATATGGCAACGGGTAAAGAGCAATCCATACAAATAACGGCTTCCAGCGGCTTGTCCAAAGAGGAAATCGACAGATTGATAAAGGATGCCGAGCTTCATGCTGAAGAGGATAAAAAGAAAAAGGAGCTGGTTGAGACCCGAAACTCAGCGGATGCGCTTATCTATGCAACGGAAAAATCGATAAAAGATCTTGGCGATAAGATTGATGCTGCAACCAAAGGCAAAATTGAAGCTGCCGTTGAACCGCTTAAGAAAGCTATGGAAGGGGATGATGTAGCAGAGATCAAGCGCCTGAGCGAAGAGTTGACGCAGGCTTCACATAAACTGGCCGAAGCCATGTATCAACGGGCTTCACAGGCAGATCAGCAGCAGGCCGGAGCCGATGCAGCAGGACCGGAGCAGCCTGAACCTTCTGCATCTGAAGAGGATGTTGTGGATGCTGATTTCGAAGAGGTAAAAGACGACGAAAAGAAGTAACAGCAAATGTCATTTTGCAATAAAAATCCCGCGTTCACTTTTGTGCCGCGGGATTTTTTATTATAAGGCTTTTTACGAGTTCTTTAGCTCGAATATTTCATGAAAATTTTCGAGAGGCCTTTTTATTAGTAATGAACGCCTCGCACTCGTGAAATATCCGGGTTAAAGGGGATAAGTCGCTGAAAAATTGAAATTGAGTTGATAAACAAAAAGTTATGAGGAGGCTAAGATGCGAGTCGGCGTTTTAAAAGAGATAAAAACCAAAGAAAACCGGGTTGCCATGACGCCATCAGGGGTTGAACAAATGCTGTCACATGGACACGAAGTTCTGGTTGAAACCTCTGCCGGTGATGGTTCAGCCTGTTCTGATGAAGAGTATATAAAAGCCGGTGCGGTAATTTGCAGCACTCCGGAAGAGATTTACCAGAAATGCCAAATGATAATGAAGGTAAAAGAGCCGCTTCCTGTTGAATATCCAATGATACGAAATGAACAGGTGCTGTTTACATTTTTTCATTTTGCTGCATCGCTGGAACTTACCCGGGCAATTATCGATTCGGGATCTATTGCTGTGGCTTATGAAACAGTGGAACGGGAGAACGGTTCTTTGCCGCTTCTTACGCCGATGAGTGAAGTGGCCGGCAAAATGGCTATCCAGGAAGGGGCCAAATACCTTGAAAAGACTTTTGGCGGTAAAGGAATTCTTCTCGGTGGTGTAACGGGGGTAGATTCCGGAACCGTCTTGATTATCGGCGGTGGTATCGTTGGAACCAATGCTGCCAAAATAGCGTGTGGTCTTGGCGCAAAGGTCTATTTGCTCGATAATAATCTTGACCGTCTTCATTATCTTAGCGATGTAATGCCCAAGAACTGCTTTCCGCTCATGTCGAGTCCGCCAACCATACGAAGACTGTTGAAAGAGGCGGATCTTGTTGTTGGTGCGGTTCTTATACCCGGTGCGGTGGCACCCAAATTGGTTACGCGCGACATGTTAATGTTAATGAAAAAAGGTTCGGTGATTGTAGATGTAGCGATTGATCAGGGTGGGTGTGTGGAGACGGCAAAACCCACAACGCATGACCAACCCATATTTGAGGTCGATGGCATTATACATTATTGCGTAGCAAATATGCCGGGAGCTGTTTCATATACATCTACAAAAGCACTTACCAATGCAACATTACCCTATGCACTGGAACTTGCAGACAAAGGGTATAAAAAGGCGGCAAGAGAAAATCAGGAGATAGCGAAAGGCATTAATATTATAAAAGGAAAAGTGACTCATAAAGGTGTGGCTGAAGCTTTTGGGCTGGAATATGAACCTCTGAATTCATTATTGTAATTTTCAAATTGTCCAGGATTTTTCCAAAAGGCCATTCATTTCTCCGGGACCTAAAGTCACTACCACGGCACGGGCAAGGGTATTTATCTATCTCGGGAAATGTTTCCCGGCCCTGGTTCTGATTTTCATTTCACCGTAATCCCCTTTATGGTTTAATCCTTCCAAAACAGATCTTCGATGTCATTTATATCTTCATCCATAAATTGATTAATTTCGCCGCCATAATCAAAACCAACATCGTTAAAATTTTCATCATCGTAGAATTCTTGATCAGGATCCAAGGCCAATTTAGAAAGGTATATTCTGTCTGAATTCCGCATAGTTTCTCCTCCTTAATCTTCAAATTTGGACCGATAAAATTTTCTTTTTCGGTTATGTTTTATATTTTGAGAATCTGGTGCCTTTAATTTGTTTTTTCTGCAATCCGGACATCGCCTGGGTTCGTCAAAGTTCATTTTCTCGTAACGTAATTGGTCATCGATTGTAAATTCAAACTTCGTTTCACATTGAATGCAGGTAATTGTTTTATTTTCCATTGTCATCTCATTATTTTTTTCACATGGCTTGATCTTGAACAAAAATCCTCATTTATGGATGGACACGAGTTATATTATCCTGATCCAACGCTTTTAAAATATCCAGTTACTTTTAGATGTAAAAATTGACTGCAACTGGCGTGCCAATTATATAATCTATTGAATTATTGTTAGGTATTTATTTGCAGAAATGAAATAAAGGGAAGTGTTAGTTCAAGTGAAAAGAGAAAAACACCATTTCAATTTGTTAAGAAACTGTTGAGGGAGAACCTCCTAATCGTGCGGGGAGCTTGACATATGATGTTACCTCAATATGTTATACCGTCTACATATGATGCTGTCATCCAAAATAGGAACTCTAAATTCCGATTTCACGTAAATTTAGGAACTGCCTATTCCGAATGAAAAATTGATAATGTTTGAAGGTGTTTAATTGTATTTGGTGTATTATCAAACAATTAAGACTTTCAACTCTTATCTGGAAATACTTAATCTTCTTCGTTATACGCCAGTTAATTTCTATAAAAACATAGTGTGATGAAATGGCAAGTATTTTGCAGTCTATTCAAATGGTGTTTAGAATATCCGACTCAACCACTTTTAAATGTAATAGGTATCGGAGCACGGCGGATGAAAAAGCAAGACTTAGATTTTTTTAAGATGCTGCTGAATGACCAGCTGGCGGTCTTGTTCGATTATGCGGATCATACTGTTCAGGGTCTGCTGGATGTAACCGATAATATTCCGGATCCATTAGACCGTGCATCTTTTGAATCGGATCGCAGTACCCTGCTGCGGATAAGGGATCGGGAAAGTTATCTGATCCGAAAAATAAAGAGGGCTTTAGACCATTTGGAAGACGGTACTTTTGGAATCTGTGAGCTTTGCGGTAAAGAAATTAGTATTGAACGCCTTAAAGTTCGACCGGTGACGCTGCATTGCATCAAATGCAAAATCAAAATGGAAGAAATGGAAAAGGCTTCCGGGTACTAATCTGTAAAAATGTAAAAAAAAAAATTTTAAATGCATCTTTTTGCTTAAGAACAGAAAGTGGCATCCACCATGAGTTTAAACATCAATAAGAAGAGAAAACAGAAAAGGTATAAAGATGAGTACAAAAGCCTTAAAAACCTGCGAAAGAATAAAAAAAAATCAGGAAGAACCTGCCGAATCTGTGGGAAAGACCCCTATCCAAACTATTTCTTTTGCCCGTCTTGCCATCACAGGGTAGGAACACTTGAGGATTCATAGATAAGATGCCGGTTAACTTGATGCCATAAATCTTTTGGCCAAGCTACCATGATTCTATCTTCTTTTTTCTTCCATAATATAAACGAAATTTTCCTATATTTATAATTTTTTCCCATTTCATCTTATCATCAAGTGTTCTTTAGTTTTTATTTTGATCTATGCGATAAATAAATTGCCATTTTTATTATTTTTCTATACATGAGGGCAAACTTTACGGTTTTATCGTGCGCGACAAAAACGATTCAGCTGAAGGTGAGCCCATGCGGTCGATACTAATTATTTCAGATAAACATGATGTGGTTGAACAGATTCAATCGGCATTTACAAAAGAACATCGCCTCGGGAAAGTTTCCAACAAGGACAAAGCGTTTGAGGCGTTACGGCGAGAACGATATGATCTTATCTTTATTGATCTTCATGTTCTTTTAAAATCAATGCAGACCGAAGACTACGCTGAGGCCTTGGCGCCATTTAAAAAACATTATCCAACCATTGAAATTGTCATCATGGCAGCACAGAATATGATCCGTCAGGTGGTGAAATTAGTAAAAGCCGGGGCCAGTGATTATCTTACGTATCCGATAGTTCCCGATGAGGTGCGGCATGTAACTGAATCGATCAACCAGACCATTCTCCAGCAATCCGAAATTAATTATTTTCGTGATCAGTTCTGGCGGGCAGATTCTTTGACTGTAGTACAAACGAATAATACTGCTATGCAACTGGTTTTCAATAAGATTCGTTCCGTTGCACCGACCAAGTCAACCGTACTGCTGATTGGCGAAACCGGAACAGGCAAAGGCATTTTAGCCAATCTCATACATCAGCACAGCAGTAGGGCAACCGCCCAGTTTATTAGTGTGCACTGCGGAAGCATTCCGGACACGCTTTTGGAGAGTGAATTGTTCGGCCATGAAAAAGGTGCTTTCACTGGCGCAATTCGACGAAAATTGGGTAAATTTGAAATTGCCAAAGGAGGCACTATTTTTCTGGACGAAGTCGGTACAATTACCCCTTTGGCCCAGATTAAGCTGTTACAGGTTCTTCAAGATGGGACATTCAACCGCGTAGGCGGCGATGAAGCCCTATCAACCGATGCAAGAATTATAACGGCAACCAACTCGGATCTTATGAAAATGAGCGATGAGGGTCAGTTCAGAAGAGACCTCTATTATCGCTTGAACGTGTTCCCCATCGAAATTCCGCCGTTGAGAGAAAGAATTGAGGATCTTAATTTGTTCATCGACGTAATTTTAAAGAAGCTGAACCAGTCCCACAAAAAAAACATACATGAGGTCCATCCTTCGGTATTTGAAGCATTGAAAATATATTCCTGGCCCGGCAACATCAGAGAGTTGGAAAATCTTATCGAACGGGCCTACATTCTGGAAGGCTCTTCATTACTAACGCCGGAGAGTTTCCCGAGCGAACTGTTTGGAGATGACATCTCCGCAGCAGTTCTTTCCATGGATTCCCACCTGCCGTTAACTAAAGCAAGGCAGAAGGCCGTCGAAGATTTTGAAAGGCAGTATTTAAAGGAATTGATTGCCCGGAACAACGGTAAAATCAAGAAATCCGCCGAAGACGCCGGCATCACCACCAGACAACTCCACAAACTGATGTCCAAGTATGGCATCCGAAAAGAAGAGTATAAGGTTTAGGCGGTTTTTGTTTCCACCGTTCAATTCTTGTTATGTTATTTCAATTTTCACTGTTAAAATTTTTCATACAAAACGTTCCCCTGTTTTATCTTCAAATTGAAATTCAATAAAACTTGCTTTATAGAATTCGAATCGGAATGTTATTCATCTCCTCATCTCGGAACATTCAGTTCCTAATTAATATTTTTCGGTAAAAAATAATAAATTAAATCATTCTGTTATAATTTTGGCACGTTCTTTGCTCATTTGTTATATCAATGACAAAGCATAAAATGATAGAATGAACGTTCAAAGAGAGGGACGTTTATGTCAAAAAACAAGCACAGCATATTAAAAAAATCCATCAGTGATATAGAGGGTATAATTATTCCTGTTAGATGGGATGAAGATGGTAATCCTATTGCTGTTGCCTTGGCAACCTCACAAGAAGAGGAACTTCTGATCAATATGAAGAGCGCTAAGGCAAAAGAGCTCCTTGAGTTACTTCAAAAAAAAGTGAGAATTGGCGGTTCGATTGCGAAGTTAGATAACGACAAGAAAATAATAACCATTCGAAAATACTTGCAGATAGCCTACGACGAGTTTTTACCTCAAAACCCCGAAGCAGGAAATCTCTTGATAACGCCCTTATATAAATTGAAATAATTTTTACTCGATTTGCACCGATTTCTTGCGCATCAAGGGTCCGCGAAAATTCTCGACATATCCATCCCGATGTCCTTTCCGGGGCGGTTTTCACAAACAATTATGCAATAAGATCTCAGCACGTCTCTTGGCAAGAAATCGCTCAACTTAGACACAAATAAAAAATCAGAACTGCCGGTTCACTCATAAATCTACTATAAAATCAAAAGGCTATAGATATTATCCCGCTATTTTATCCAAGTCATGGATCTAAATCGCGTCTAAATCAGAACTCTCCGTTCTTCTATGCTCATACTGTCCTATTATATATTGTAATATTAATATGTTATCGTTTTGGCATACGTCTTGCACTGTTCCCGACTATCCATAGGCAACCCGTGGATGAATATTCAAAAATCATTAGCAAAGGAGGAGTTAGATGAACAGAAACAGATCGGCAAAACTCTTAACCATGGTGTTGGCACTGACTTTGGTACTCTCGGTTCAGGCATTTGCCGGTGAAATCACGATTACCGGCAAAATTAATGACATGTACCAGATTGTTACAGATAAGGGTGATGTCTACGAAGTCGCCGATAACGATTTGGCCAGCGAACTGTTGGAAAACATGGGTCAAACCGTAAAGGTAACCGGCACACTGGTCCAAGGCGAAGAAGGGGTAAAAACTATTCGCGTTAGTGATTACGAGATCGTCGAAAAAGAATAATGCCTCTCCATCTGCTGGGGCATATGCAATTTTGTTTAAAACATGCCTCAGCAGAAACCTGTAAAATCATAATACGTGTAAAGCTCTCGATAACCCGAAGGGTTGTGTTCTTGTCCGAAAAGATAAAACCTGTTTTAAAAAGTCTTCAAGGTCGAGAAACAAGAATAAGGTATAAAATAAACTTTTGTCTTTAAAAGCTGCCCAAAGAGCGACAACATTCCGGAGAAAACCCCGATGACGACAGTGTCTGATGATTTTTCTTTACGACTTAAGAACAAATTCCCCATGTTACAGAATTTTACCGACCGTCCTTTTGGCGTGGAAATTGAATTTTTCGGCATGGATTATGTGATAACACCGTTGAATTTCGCTATCACTCAGCCGTACTTGAAAAGCCTGATGAAGGCCTACAATGGATCATCTTTACACAGTTTCTTATTGAGTGTAGCCGGGAACACGTCCCCAGTATCTATTACTATCCCGAAGCGAACAACTGGCTGAAAACCATATATAAAATTTACAAAGAGTTCAGATATCAGAACCGCATTAAACAGTTGGTAAATTAGCCCGAATTTCTCATGATGGGGTGCTGGAATATGAGAAAGAAACGTTCTTGCAACTTCTCCCGGTCGAAGTCGGATGTGGTCTCTTCGATCTGGGTTCGAATCTGTATGACACGACCTTTAATCTCTTTTTACTTATGATGTAATCCGGCCGTACTGGTGAACTAAAATAGGCTTCCCCGAGGTCTGTCCGGCCATTCCAGCGTTTTTTGTTGTACAGCGGCTTCAAGCTTAAATCCCAGCATCTTATAGATAAGTTTGGCAACGGCAAAAGCTGAATTTCGATCGTTTGAGTCACCAGAGAGTTCTACAACGTCGAAGCCCGCAACATTTTTTTGCATAAAGATTTTTTGCAATAAGTGTAACGCTTCATCCCACAAAAAACCGCCCGGTTCAGGGGTTCCGGTACTTCGGATGACGCTCCAGTCGAAAACATCGACATCCACAGTTACGTATACCGGGTCCGGCAGGCGGGCAATTGCAGCGTCGATATCAAAATTACCCCTGCGATAATCGGTCATGGTACACACTGCAAGATTTTCCCGTTCGATTCGTCGAGCTTCATCCAATGACATGCTCCGGATGCCTATTTGCAACGTATGGGTTGTAAATTCCCGTATTCGGGACATCACACATGCATGGCTGAATGGGTTGCCTCTATATCTATCTCTCAAATCTGCATGGGCGTCGAGTTGAATGACGGAAAGCAGGGGGTGTTTCTCCTGTAAGGCTTGAAAATAACCGATGCTGATGGAATGATCTCCCCCCAGCAACACCAAGAATTTGTCTTCCTTAATCACAGCTTTTGAACACCGGCATATCGCTTTATGCAAGCCTTGGAGATCCGAAGGAGATTTCAGCGGCATTAAGGTTGCGATGCCCATTCGGAAGGGCTCGGCCTTCAGCATCTCATCATATAGTTCTAAATGTTGCGAAGCGTTAATTACGGCATCCGGCCCCTGGGCGGCGCCTGCGCCATAGGTTACACCTCCTTCGTAAGGCACCGGCAGGATCGCCACTGCTGCAGTTTTAAACTCGGCAAACTCGGCGCTCAGATCGAGAAATTGTTTAGAGTTCAATTTCATTGAGTTTTTCCCAATTTTTTTATGAATGCCGGCATTTGGGATATCATATTTTGGGATGGTCGCGTTTTGCAATTATCCAGAGCGTAAACTGCCAGAAGCGGAAAAATTACACTGTATTCACCCCAAATCTGTACCAATTTTTCATCATTTGCTTCGCGGTATTTACCCCACGTTACAGATTCGCTGAACGTGCATCCGGACAAGCTTCCCTCTTTTTCAATCGCGGTGCCAATTTGCAGTCCCCGACCTGCCCCTTCAAATTTAATTTTTAAGATTTGATTGATCGTGGGTCCGGTTTGCTGAATAAAATTCTTAGGTCCACCGCCGCCAAGTTCGATAAAGCCGGTTTGTCTGGATGAAAAAGCAATAGCGGCTGAATCAAATATGTCTTTTTGCGCAGACAGATTCACAGGCAATCCTTTCCTATCCGTTAGGACCAAATTCATAGCAATGGAATGATTGGCCAATGAATCCCAGAAAATCGGGACTCCCATCTCGGCTGCCTTGACCACAAAACTTCGCTGGGGGTATGTACTATTTTCTAGAACCCAGTTTCCTAAAGCAAAATTAAATTCCCAACTCGAAAGGCCCCTTCCTGAAAGATGTTCTTTATAACAGTCCTTGACGAATGCACGAATGATCTCATCCTGCGCGTCAAGGGTTTCTTTATCGCGAATACCGATATCATAAATTCGGGTGTCGCCGTGGCGTCTGAGGACATTATCATCGTAGTTTGGAGAAATCGCTTTGACGGGTAGGTCGAAGGCAAAATGCAAATCATGATACACCTGCGCTCCGGTTGAGCAAATTACATCGATAAATCCGGCTTCCAGCAGCGAGATCACCATCCCCCCCATACCACCGGCGATACCTGCTCCGGCGATACCGAGCCAGATTACATCGCCGTGTTCTATCATTTTTTTAAAGAGCCTGGCACCCCGGTAAACGTTTCTGGCTTCAAAGGATGTCCGGCCGAGACTATTGACAATGTCGGTAATCGTCATCCCCCTGGAAAGAGACGGCGGAATAATATCCGGCGAGTTTTTAAACATGGAATGTGAACGTGGCATAGATTTCCTCTTTCAATTGATTGAATAAGTTTTTGTCCCGGGATAAGTGTAAACGGTTTCTTGAAAGCGGATCAGTCCAACAACATGACGACACAGGAGATCACAGTTGTCCAAAGGCCGGATTTATGCCCTTTTGCCGATTGGGCAATGCTACGGGAAGCAAACAGTCTCTTGCCAATTTTGTAAACCTGTTTTCGTTCATCCCATGCCACATCCGGATCCAGTTCAATACCCAAAGTTGAGGCAAGCATGGTTGCGGCGAGGTCTTCAGCAAAATCGGCTGATTTTTTCATGGTTTGGCCAAAGGCGTGGTGCTCGCTGATGTACCCATATTGTTTATTATCCTTGGGTTGGGCCAACCCAATAGCCGCGGAAACCAATCGATTGGGTTCATTGGTACTTTCCCTGGCAAGCACGACAAATGTAATCTGCCCGGCCTGCAATTCCTTAATCCCGCCCTCTCTTGTAATAATTTTGCAATCCGGCGGAAAGATACTGGAAACATAGACAAGGTTGCACTTTTCGATCCCGGCGTTCTTTAACGCCAGCTCAAAACTTTGCAGCTTATTGCGATGATAGCCCACACCTTTGGTAAAAAACATTCGCTTTGGAATTAATTTATTCAACTTGAGAACCCCTTATGAAAAAATCTATGTTGTCTGCGCCGTTTTACCGATGATCTGTAAAATTGCGCCGTTTCCGTTTTTAAGTGTGGCTTGGTATTACAGAATTGTTTCCAAAAATACTTTTGGAGAATGTAATCCGGAACAACTCCCAATTGGATATACTGACTTTGAATTTCGGGTGCTAATTCTACAAAATTTTTTATTTTATGTCTACAGTTTCTTGATAAACAGGCACAGTCCATTACCCACCGGGAATTGTCCATCGTGGTGGAATAGTCAAATGTGATTTCACTTCCTGCCGGTATTGATGTGACGGCAACGAGTTTAATAATCCCTGAATCGAATAACACACCGGTATTCGGACAACAAGAGTGATTAACATAGTCATCTATGCCGCCTGAGGGCCCAAGGAATATTCCTTTTTCTATTTGAAGGTAGTAATCATTTTCTGCCGAATACGGCTTAGGTAATTCGTCGGAGCCAACAACGGATCCCCCGAACTGCAGCACCTCATTACCGGTGTTTATGGCTTGTGTCGTAAAAACCCCTTTCCCATGTTTGCAATTTCTTAAAACGAGTCTCTTCATAGTAAGCTTTCAACCCCATAATTTAGATTATAGGAGTAACTATCAAAAAAGAAGGGGGAAATCTCCCCTTTTTTTTAAAGAAAAAGATACTAACGTTCACCTAATTATGCAATCGTTATGCCAACTATATATCTGTCTGAAATCAAAAGATGATTAGATTTAAACCCGATTGATATAAGAACTATAAGTTCCGAATCTTTTCATAAAAGTTTTTTCTGTTTTATTTTTCTTGACAGGCTTTTTGAAATTTTTTAGAAAAGCCGTAAAGGTGCCTTTACGGCTTAATAGGGAATTCCGTGAGAATCGGGAGCGGTCCCGCCGCTGTGACCGGCGACGAAATCTGCGATATGCCACTGTCTGGTTTTAACCGTATGGGAAGGCGCAGAGATTAGGATGAACCGGGAGTCAGAAGACCTGCCTTAGTAATAACTGTGTCTCTGCGGTGTTACAGAGCGTTATGGTTACATAAAAAAGGGTCAAGTAAGCTGGGTGCAGCCCTTCAATCTTTTAAAAAGGATTGAAGGGTTTTTTTATTTGGGCGTGTTTACGCATCCTCGGCGGGGCTTAAAACGTTATGAAAGGAGGTGAAAAAAATGAAATCAGGACTAATTATTTATGTTGTGGGCAAAGAACCGTCGAATTGGGATGCAAATTTTGGGAAAAAAACAATAAAACAAAACATTCAGGCAGATCTTGTTGAAATAATAACAACTAATACCGGACATTTTGACGTGCTCGATGCTTGGTGTTCACTAATGATCAGGGGTATGAAACGAATTACCTGCATGATCGGAGAGTTTAAACCAAACGGCAAGTTGGCTCTTACAGGTCGAGAGCTCCGCCTGTGCGGATAGGGATAGGGGACGCTCGGGGATAATCATGATGCCTCAGCGTCCCGCATCTGAGTATGAAAAGGTCATTGCTGTGAGCTTTGCTCCGAACTCTATTGAGTGTAATAAAGCTCCGGTCGTCTGTTTGGGATAAAGTATCGCATCCTGTGACTTCGAACCCGGTTCAGGTCTTCGGCCTTCAGGTTTGCTAATAACATACCTTCTTTGCCGCTTAAATTCTTGTGAATAACTTCGCCGGATGGTCCGATGATTACGGCAATACCCGGAAAGCTTAGCCCTTTTTCATTTTCACCTGTCTGGTTGCATGCGATAATAAACAGGCTGTTATCAAAGGCCCTTGCAGGTAGATGTCGCATCCATGATCGGTATTTTTCTTCAGGAGTTCCTCTCGGAGATGCATGAGGGATGAAGATAAGATCAGCCCCTTTTAGGGCCATCCGGGTGGAAAGCTCGGGGAAGTGGGCATCGTAACAAAGCTGGATGCCAAAATTGACACCCTCTGCATTGAACAGAGGGATTTTGTTCCCGGGTGTTAAAACGGTACGTTCCGGCGGAGAGATGTGTAGCTTTCGGTAGACGCCTACAAACCCGTCAGGTTTTATTACCAGATGACTCGCAAATAACCGGTCCTTTTCATCTCTTTCAACTATGCCTGCCAGGATGACAATCTTTTCACCTTTAGCCAAATTTAAAAGATACCGACTTGCCGGTCCGGGAATCGGTTCTGCAGCCAAATTTATATCCTGATGATTACTATAACCCGAGATATTCATTTCAGGGAAACAAACGATAGCGGCGCCTTGATTTTTCGACGACTTGATCCACTTGACCATGGCCTCGAGATTGTTACTGATTTTGTTTACCGGTGAATTAGAGACAACGATTGCAATGCGGACATCTTTCATTTCTTTAGATTATCATATTAAGCTTGTGTTTATATGTTCATTTCCGTTTGTAGATGAGTGTGTAGTTTTTTTTGTCTTTAAAATTATTATTCTGAAAATCTAAAGGTCGAAATGCGCCTTTATCTTAAATACCTTTGTGGCCGGCAGGTTGATAATTTCCTTAATTCCTGTCTGTTGGGAGATATTCTTAAGGTTTTCCTCTATTTCCTTCATAGAGGGTGCAATAAAGGTAAACCAGACGTTATATTTATTATCCCGCTGATAATTATGAGTAACTCCCGGATAGCGGTTTACCGCCACGGCAAAGCTTTTGATTTTGTCCTCCGGAACCCTTGCCGCACATAACGTACTGACAAATCCTAGCTTTTCAGGAACAAAATTCCCGCCTATTCGGCGTATAATGCCCTTTTTTTTTAACCGGCCCAGTCGTTTTATAACATCATTTTCTGAAAAACCGAGACGTTCGGCAATTGCAAGATACGGTCGGGGGGTTATGGGAAAGTCGGATTGAATCAGGTTAAGGATTGCCCTGTCCATATCATCTATCGGCGGCATGGGTTACTCCTGAAACTTTTCTTTAATAATACGAACCTGTACCTTTCGGGTTCGGGGGCCGTCAAATTCACAGAAAAATATCCCCTGCCACGTGCCGAGTACCAGTCGGTTATTATCTATGGCAATAAGCTTTGAAGGTCCGACAATTGTCGATTTTATATGGGCCGGTGAATTCCCTTCAAGATGGCGATATCCGGCTTCCCATGGTATTATCTTGTTTAGGATCATCAGAATATCATCTTTAACGCTCGGATCGGCACTTTCATTAATAGTTATGGCCGCAGTTGTATGGGGCACATAAAGCATGCAAAGTCCCTGGCCGATACCTGCGGACATGACCATATCCTGAATATTTGATGTAATATCTATCAATTCTGTCCGGGTTCTAGATTTAACTATACAGATCATACATCCCCTCCACAAAACAAAAAAGTCCTGCTTTAATTGCAGGACTTTTTTGTTAAAAACTGATAAAATTAATTACAGTATTTTTGATTAGACACATCCGGTCGGTTTCGGAAGACCAGCCATCTTACAGGCTCCCTTACCGGGTCCTGACGGAAACAGCTCATAAATATGTTTCAGTTTGAAACCGGTAACTTTTGACAGGATACGGACCATGGGGGCAATTCCGTTTTTCTCATAATATTCCTGAAGCACTTGGACAACTCTTTCGTGCTCTTCAGTAATTTCTTCAATCCCTTCTTGAGTTTTTACCCATTGCACCCACTCTGGGCAAAAATTTTCATAGGCATCGATAAAGCCATCTTCATCTACGGTAAATGTCTTTCCCATAAACTCTGCTGTTGCCATTTAACAAACCTCCTTTATATTTTAATTATTCTTATTACCTTGCCGCCTTCTTTTGTTTATAATCTAAAAATTTTTATATGATTAATTTGTTAATGTCAATATGAAAAATATAAATATTTTTTGAAAATAATTTGATCTCAAATCTTCTGTAATGTATCCTAAATTCTATTAATACGAAATTTGTAATACGGAAAAGGTCGTCAGATAATCATTAGACGGAAGTAAAAACCCGGAAGCAAATGGTAAGTTGAATCATGTGTGCTGACATTGTGAAGCCGAAAATCATAATTATCTGCGGACCAACGGCTTTGGGCAAAACCTCTACGGCAATTAATATTGCCGGGACTTTTAACGGTGAGATTATTGGTGCCGATTCAATGCAAATTTACAGATACATGGATATCGGCACTGCCAAGCCGACCACGGATGAGCAGTCGCGCGTTGCTCATCATATGATCGATTTAATCAATCCGGACGAGCATTTTGATGCCAGACAGTTCGCGGAAATGGCCTATGAAAAAATCATGAAACTCTATGCCCGCGGCGTTACCCCTTTTGTCGTCGGCGGTACAGGACTTTACATAAAAGCACTTGTGAACGGCCTGTTTAAGGCCGGTCGGGCAGATATCCGTGTGCGCGAGCATTTGCAAGAACAAGTCCGGATTTACGGCTCCGATTTTCTTCACCAAAGGTTAAGCCGGCATGATCCCGATACAGCAGCGAAAATACATCCCAATGATTCTTACAGGATTGTAAGGGCCCTTGAAGTATATGAGTTGACAGGAAAGACCATTACTGCATTTCAACGGGAACACGGGTTTAAAGATAATCGGTTCATAGGGTTAAAAATAGGCCTGCATATAAACCGGGAGGTACTTTATGATCGTATTAACCACAGGGTAGATGCAATGATCGAGTCCGGGTTTCTTAACGAGGTTAAGGGGCTTCTGGACATGGGATACTCGGACGACCTGAAATCGATGCAGTCAATCGGTTATTGTCACCTGGTCGATTTTGTTAAAGGACGATGTTCATGGGATGAGGCGATGCGGACATTGAAACGGGATACAAGAAGATATGCAAAACGTCAGTTGACCTGGTTCAAAGCCGACCCGGAAATTGTATGGAGAGAACCCGGACAGCTAAGAGAAATCCGCCGGCTTATAAAAAAATTCTTGCAAGCTGAGTAAAGATATTACAATAAATAGATAATATAGTTGTTTCCTTTTTTGGACACAGATAAACACAGATTATCAAGATTTTAAATTAAAAAATAATAATGTTATCTGTGTATATCTGCGGAAATCTGTGTCCTATTTATTTTAACTGTCATGAAAATAGCGATTGCACAAATTAATCCGGTTATCGGTGACTTTAACTATAATTTTGGCAAAATTAAATGTTTTGCTGATAAAGCCATCGGACTTAAATGTGATGTGGTTGTTTTTTCAGAACTCGTAATACCCGGATATCCACCGCGCGATCTTCTTGAAAAGAAAGATTTTGTGGATGCGAATCTTGCCTGTTTAAACAGACTCCTGTCGTCAATACGGGGTATCGGAGTTATATGCGGATTTGTGGATAAAAATTTTGCCGACAAAGGAAAACCCCTTTTCAATTCGGCTGTTCATTTTGAAGACGGCAAAATATTGCATAAAGTTCATAAAAGGCTCCTGCCCACATACGACATATTCGATGAGAGCCGGTATTTTGAGCCCGGCCGGGAAAGTGTACCATACCCTTACAAGGGACACAGCATAGGACTTACCGTTTGCGAAGATGCCTGGAACGACGAGGATATTTTCAAAAGAAGACTATATTCCACAGATCCTGTGGCCCTGGTTGTAAAAGCCGGCGCTGATTTGGTTATTAACATATCTGCATCTCCTTTTTATGTGGGAACCAGAGAATTCAGATGGAATATGTTTGGTTCTATGGCCCGAAAATATGGCGTTCCTTTAATGTTTGCCAACCAGGTTGGTGGAAATGACAGTATTATTTTCGATGGAATAAGCACTGTTTTTGACAAAAACGGAAATGTTGTGTCCAGAGCATGTGATTTTGATGAGGATCTTATCGTTTTTGATTCAGAAGCACCTGAGTCATCCAAAGGCGAGCTCCATCTGATTTCAAATTCGGATACAGAATCTATCTTGAAAGCCCTTGTCATGGGAACCCGTGACTATGTTACAAAGTGTGGGTTTTCAAAGGTTGTAGTGGGGTTAAGCGGAGGAATAGATTCAGCGGTGACAGCATGTATCGCGGTTAAAGCCTTAGGGCGGGAAAATGTTTCGGTTGTATTTATGCCGTCTCAGTATACCTCAAAAGAAAATTTTGAAGATACTGAGGAACTTGCCAAAAACCTCGGCATAGTGCTTACCCGGGTCCCCATAGATGGTATCTTTAAAGAATTTTTAAGGTTTCTCTCACCGTCTTTCAAAAAGAACGAACCCGGCATCACGGAACAGAATATCCAGGCCAGAATCAGGGGTACAATTCTTATGGGCCTGTCCAACAAACATGGCTCCCTTGTACTTTCTACGGGTAATAAGTCCGAGCTGGCCGTCGGCTACTGTACGCTTTATGGTGATATGACAGGAGGACTGGCAGTAATTTCAGATGTTCCAAAAACGACCGTTTATGATCTCGCTCGCTTTATAAATCGAGAAAAAGAATATATCCCGCCACGGATCATCACCAAAGCACCTTCCGCTGAACTCAAACCTGATCAAGCCGATCAGGACGACCTGCCGCCTTATGAACTCCTTGATTCTATTTTAAAAGGATATATTGAAGACTTCAAAGGGGCCGATGAGCTGGTTCAAATGGGGTTTGATAAAGATATTGTAGAGGAGATTATCTTCAAGGTCGACAGAAACGAATACAAACGTTATCAGGCGGCTCCCGGTCTTAAAGTGACATCAAAGGCTTTTGGTTATGGCAGAAATTACCCGCTTGTACAGGGATATACAAAAACAGCCGTAACGTTATGATAAATTTTGTTCTGTAATTTTTACACATTGTAAAAAATATGGACACACTTAAAATCTACTCTTGAGAGTCATCTGTGATAACTCTTTATAAATACTAAATTATTGAAAATTAGTATTGTGGCACATTTTTTGCTGAAATATTTTAATGAAAAAATAACGTCCATAGTTTTAAGAAAGGGATTGGGTTCGGATAACGCTTAATAAAAACTTTTAATCTGATCTTATTTGGATCTTATGTTCAATAATGTTTTGTGTAATCAAAAATCATATTTTAGTTGTTGATGAAGATAAATCCATAAGAGATTCGGTAGAACAGTTTCTATTTAACCGGGGCTATAGAGTAAAAACTGCTGCAACTTCCAGAAACGCACTGAAAATTTTAGATAAGGAGAAAATCCCTATTATATTTATCGCCTTAAGAATGTGTGGCATGAACGGGTTAGAACTTTGTAAACAAATAAAAAGGCGTAATTTTAAATGTATTATTTATGCATTTTCATCATATCTCAAAGACTACGATCCTGAACAGTTAGAAAGCGTTGGTTTTGACGGTTACATTAAAAAGCCAATTAGGGGAGAAATTTTTAAGGCTGCGGTTGAAGGCGCCCTTAACAAATTAAGAGTTGAAGGCGCCCTTAACAAATTAAGAAATGTTGATCATTTCAATCCTACGCTTCAATATCAACCAATTTAAATAACATCTCGAATTGGTTAATCTTTTCCTTTTAATAAACACCATTGTTTTTGGCTTAGTAAGCTCCAGGGATTGAAAATTTCAAGCGGTTTGTTATCTTTGATGCAAACCATGTTTTATGGTAATTCCTCAATAAGTTCTGGTGTATGAAATAATCATATTGACCCGAATCCATAATTTATTAATTTATATCATATGATAAACGGCAGCTAAATAAAAGAAATAATAATTAAAATTATTTCAAGATGCTATACAACTCAGACAGGCCGCTTTTAAAAAGGAATTCCCCTATGATGAACATTATTCAACTCAAAGAAAAGAAAATTAGCGAGTTGGCTCTTTTGGCCAAAGATTTCAAGATTGACGGGGCTGCCGGAATGAAAGAGCAGGATCTTGTCTTTGCCTTGTTACAAGCAGAAATTGAAAAGAGCGGTTTGATATTCGGGGAAGGCACACTCGAAATACTGCCGGACGGATTCGGATTTTTACGGGCACCGAATTACAATTACCTGCCGGGACCGGATGATATTTATGTGTCGCCCTCGCAGATACGCCGATTCAATTTAAGAACCGGAGATACGGTGTCCGGGCAGATTCGTCAACCCAAGGAGACGGAACGGTATTTTGCCCTGTTAAAGGTCGAGGCGGTTAACTATG